>Ga0209039_10001686_pt1 | contig 20039 bp, 16 predicted proteins | sample BogFormECP12_OM1_FD_188238 | JGI IMG/M metagenome (GOLD analysis project Ga0209039, IMG submission 188238) | Bog forest soil microbial communities from Calvert Island, British Columbia, Canada - ECP12_OM1 (SPAdes) (version 2) | ecosystem: Environmental > Aquatic > Freshwater > Wetlands > Bog ...
CCCCTGGGTGGATGGCAGATGCTTGTTACCGCTGGCTGTTCTTGATCGCGCCGGTGTTTTCCTTGTATGCTCCGGTGTTGGACCTGATCGCGCCGCTGCTGTTCTTGATCCCGCCGCTGCTGTTCTTGATCGCGCCGGTGTTTTCCTTGTATGCTCCGGTGTTGGACCTGATCGCGCCGCTGCTGTTCTTGATCCCGCCGCTGCTGTTCTTGATCGTGCTGTTGTTCTTGAGCTGCTGGTTATTCAGTTTGAGTTGCGAGTTTGCGCCTTTGTGCTGATTGGCGCCGTATTTGAGCTGCGAGTTTGAGCCCTTGTGCGCGGCCTGGCTGTTCTTGAGTGCCTGGCTATTCGTCTTATGGGTTACATTGGCCTTCGGGAAATTGGATTTGTTCTCGGCAATCAAGTCCGCCGATGTCAGCAGCGGAGCTGCCGCAACGCCGGCCAGCAACATCCTTAGGAATTTACGCCGATCGGGATCCACATGCGCCAGCGCCGCGTCAAGCGGCGAAGAGGAACCGTTTCCACTCATAAACGCCTCCCACGAAATTTCAAAATCATAGATTGCCAATAAGGCTACCACGGATTGGCTGCATAGCGTCAAGACGAAAGAAATCCGGGTAGTGTCCTAGTTTGCCTTTTCCTTTGCACATCTCTCCTACTGCAGAACATCACTTCCAGAAAATGGACTCCTGACGAGCTTATACCAATCTTCGGGAATCGATATGCTCCCTTGTCCGTGAAGAGAACTAGGCGGGTAGCTAGGCGGGTAGGTGATTGCATCTCCGGTTTTCGGATCGAACCGAACGCTGAAAGGGATATCATGAAGGTCAATGTTGCGTGGGATGAGGCGATAAACAAACCCAGTAAAATAGGGAGTTTCGGAAGAGATGGATTTGTACTGAATGCATCCGATAATGGATTGTGGGAACAAGAATTCCTCTCTCCTCGTGATAGCGGGGGAAGAACCTCGATTATCATTAGATTCGACTGTTGTGAGTTTTGTCACTCCATTCATGGCGTGGTTGAAATCTTTATCGAGTTCTTCATCGGGGAACAGAATTCCACCGTGCCCTCCCCACCTTGGAGAGACGTACCATTTTCTTTTGCAAAGTTCCTGGAGCGATTTAATCTCCACCACCGAATTAGCGAAATCCAAACTGATATTCGTTTCTCTAGCCGGGGTTTTGCCGATGTTTCTCGCCGCGAGGTGAATCACCGTAGAGACCTCACCGGCGCTAGATATCGTGATTGGGCCTACCATTGCGGCGCCGTACACTGCGATCCATGGCCTCTCCGAGACCTCAGTTTGTTGTTGAATCGCCGCCAGTTGCCCATTAGAAGCAGCAGTCTGAGATTGCAGAGCATCGCGGTTCTGCTGGAGAGCGTTCGCCAATTCTTCACGATTTTCCTGCAACACTTCGGCGAGAGCCTGCCTGTTATCGGCAAGCACCTGCTTGTTATCCGAAACCAACTGACCCTGGGCCGTCTTAATGCCATTAGCTGCATTGATGATCTGGTCTGTTTGGGTTCCGCCTCCAACCATCTCTCGCCACTGCAAAACGATAGCGGCAGCACTCACAAGAGTCCCTACAGCGATTACAACCGTAGCCGCAGCCATTATTTTGTCGGAAGTGCTTATCTTCTCGCCGGAGTGGCGATCTTTGTGGGGTGGCTTTGGTGGGGGCGGGAGAGGCTGGACGGGCGGCTGAATGGGTGGTGTGCCATCGGGAGTTTTGTTTTGTGGGTGGCCGGTGTCTTTTTCCTCGTCCATGCCCTGCCGCTCCTTTTTGACTGATAAATTGTACCCCAAATTAGGACACTACCCGGATTTCGGTAGTGGGTCAGTTTGAAGGGTGTCGGCTTCGCAGGCTGCGGAAAAATGCCTCTTTCGTGTTCCCTGACCCCTGTCTTCTGCTACACTCGCTGCAACTCGCCTCCATGCTCTTCAAAGCCCTCAGCGCGGCTGTTTACGGCATCGACGCCAACCTCATCGAAGTCGAGGTCGACTATAGCGGCGTGGCGACCGATCAGGATCACTTCCACACCGTGGGCCTGCCCGACGCCGCGGTGCGCGAGAGCCGCGACCGCGTCCGCGCCGCCATCAAGAACTCCGGCTACCTGATTCCGCCCACCTTCATCACCATCAACCTGGCGCCGGCCGACATGAAGAAGGAAGGCGCGGGCTTCGACCTGCCCATCGCCATTGGCATTCTGGGCGCTTACGGCGCGCTGAAGGCCGACGACCTGAGCCGCTTCCTGCTGGTGGGCGAGCTGGGCCTGGACGGCGGCGTGCGCGCCGTGCCCGGCATGTTGCCCATCGCCATCCTGGCCCGCGAGAAAGGCATTCCCAACCTGGTTCTGCCCGCCGCCAACGCCGCTGAGGCAGCCGTGGTGGAGGGCGTGAACGTTTACCCGGTCTCCTCGCTGCTGGATGTGCTGGAGCTGCTCAACAGCGCCGTTGTGGGCGTGATTCAGCGCGAACCCTTTCACGTGGCCACCGAGGTATTGCTGAACGAGCTGCAACATTTCACCGTGGACTTCAAGGACGTGCGCGGGCAGCAGACGGCCAAGCGCGCCCTCGAGGTCGCCGCGGCCGGCAGCCATAACATTCTCATGATCGGCCCGCCCGGCTCGGGAAAAACCATGCTGGCCAAGCGGCTGCCGTCGATTCTGGCTCCGCTGACCTTCGAGGAAGCTCTCGAAACCACCAAGATTCACTCCGTGGCCGGGGTGCTCGACGCCGCACAGGGCCTTGTCACCCAGAGGCCCTTCCGCTCGCCCCACCACACCATCTCCGACGCCGGCCTGATCGGCGGCGGCATCATTCCCCGCCCCGGCGAGGTCTCGCTGGCCCACAACGGCCTCTTGTTTCTCGACGAACTGCCGGAGTTTCCGCGCAACGTGCTCGAGGTCCTCCGCCAGCCCCTCGAAGACCATACCGTGACCATCGCGCGGGCCTCCATGTCGCTGAGTTTTCCGGCGCGCTTCATGCTCGCGGCTGCCATGAACCCCTGCCCTTGCGGGTTTTTCAACGACAAGTCGCGCGAGTGCATGTGCACGCCGCCCATGATCCAGCGCTACGTAGCCAAGATCTCCGGGCCCCTGCTGGACCGCATCGACATTCATATTGAGGTTCCGGCAGTCAAATATAAGGAGTTGCGCGGTGTGGCGGCGGCCGAGGGCTCGGCCGAGATTCGCGCCCGCGTGCTCTCTGCCCGCGAACGCCAGCGGCAGAGATTTAGAAAATTCGGCGAAAAGATCTACTCCAACGCGCAGATGACCACCCGCCAGATTCGCGCCTACTGCGAGCTGGGCGCCGACGCCGAGCGCCTCCTGGAGCGCGCCATGCAGCAGCAGGGCCTGACCGCCCGCGCCCACGACCGCATCCTCAAGGTAGCCCGCACCATCGCCGATCTGGAGGGCGCCGAGGGCCTGACCGTGGCCCACCTGGCCGAGGCCATCCAATATAGGACGCTGGATCGGAGTTATTGGAGTTGAAGAATCCTGGGCCCCCATCGCGCCTGCGTTTTTGGCGCGATGGGCTGGAGTTCCGCACCCTCGACCGCAGCTATTGGGCGTGACCAGGCAGGTTCCCCCAGGGGCGGCGCGCGGGGGGGTACCGGGCTGCGGGACTCCCGCCGGAGCCCGGAATCGTCCCCGAATTATAGCTTTATCTGATTGATTTAAAATGCTTTATGATCAGGACTCCGGTGCTGGTCCTAACACGAAAGGGGTAGCGAATACCCCCGAAAAACTTATTGACTTAAAAGTCAACTCGGTATACATTCAGTAGTACTATCCATAAGAGCGGATTGCACAGAGCAATCTTGCACAGTCTAGCTGTTGTCCCCCGCATCATATTTGAGCTGATGCTCATCCGTTGATGCCCCGGTGCGTTTCGACCTCCGCCGGGTATGGGAATGTAGGCACATGGATTCCCAAGGCGGTAATGTGGTTCGCGGATACGGCATAAGACTTGTTCCATGGTGTGTGAATGTGCGTCAGGATTTTGAACTGAGGCACGGTTCGCGCGTCTATACCTTGGGAGTGGAAATTTGGGGCAGCCCTGGATAGTGTTGGCTTCCCTGTTGCACCGGCGGCGCCAAGTAGTTCCGGCCGGGCAGGAAACCAAGGAAGGAGAGATTCGTCATGCGTTCTGATTTGGTATTTGCGGCACTTTCTCAGGTGTCCAATCGCTACCAGCTCTGTCAGCTGGCCAGCAAGGCAACCCGCAAGCTGCACAAGCCCAATACACGGCTGCAAGACACGACCAATGAAGTCCTGTGCCGCTTTCAAACCGCCCATCCTGGATCGGCGGCGCGCCTGGCCGAGCCCGCGCCTCAACCGCTTGAACGGCGCCGCGCCGCCTGAGTGCGTCTCCCCAGGGTATAGTTGAATCAGGCAACGGTTTCAAGGCGGCTTCCTGTTGCAGGCGCTGCTCTTTTCCGGAGTTTCGATATTGCACCTGAATTCAGGAGATGCTTGAAGCCCGGCGCGCGCCGGCAGCATCTTAGAACTACCACCCATTCTTCTCCTGGAGCGCTCCCCCTTCCCGTATCCCTCACACACATCCCCGCTTATTGCAGGTGAACATGACCATCGCTGAACTCAAAGAGAAGAACATCACCGAGCTGAGCCGCATCGCGCGCGCCCTGGAGATCCAGGGCACCAGCGGCCTTCGCAAACAGGATCTGATCTTCAAGATTCTTCAGGCCCAAAGCGAAAAGGAAGGCCACATCTTTGCCGAGGGCGTGCTGGAAATCCTGCCCGACGGCTACGGCTTCCTCCGCTCTCCTGACTACAACTATCTGCCCGGCCCCGACGACATCTACGTCTCCCCCTCGCAGATTCGCAAATTCGACCTGAAGACCGGCGACTCCATCAGCGGCAACGTGCGCCCGCCGCACGAGGGCGAGAAGTATTTCGCCCTGGTCAAGATCGAGGCCATCAACTTCGAGTCGCCCGAGGAGACCCGCAACAAGATTCTCTTCGACAACCTGACTCCTTTGTATCCTCAGGAGCGCATCAAGATGGAGACCGTCCGCGAGGGCATCAGCGGCCGGGTGATGGATCTGCTGACCCCGGTGGGCAGGGGCCAGCGCGGCCTCATCGTCGCTCCGCCCCGCACCGGCAAGACCATGCTCTTGCAGTCCATCGCCAACTCCATCTCCACCAACCACCCCGAGGTGGTGCTCATCGTCCTGCTCATCGACGAGCGTCCCGAGGAAGTAACCGACATGCAGCGCTCGGTGAAGGGCGAGGTCATCAGTTCCACCTTCGACGAGCCGGCGACCCGCCACGTGCAGGTGGCCGAGATGGTCATCGAGAAGGCCAAGCGCCTGGTGGAGCACAAGCGCGACGTGGTGATCCTGCTGGATTCGATCACCCGCCTGGCCCGCGCCTACAACACCATCGTGCCCCCTTCGGGCAAGGTGCTGTCGGGCGGCGTGGACTCTAACGCGCTGCAGCGGCCCAAGCGCTTCTTCGGCGCGGCCCGCAACATCGAGGAGGGCGGTTCGCTGACCATTATCTCCACCGCGCTCATTGACACCGGCTCGCGCATGGACGAGGTCATCTTCGAGGAGTTCAAGGGCACCGGCAACATGGAAATCATCCTGGACCGCAAGCTGGTCGACAAGCGCGTCTTCCCGGCCATCGACATCCAGCGCTCCGGCACCCGCAAGGAAGAGCTGCTCATTCCCAAGGAGGACTTGCAGCGCATCTTCATTCTGCGCCGGGTACTGAACCCGCTGTCGCCGGTCGAGGCCATGGAGCTGTTGATCACCCGCCTGGAAAAGGTGCGCAACAACGCCGAGTTCCTGGCCAACATGAATCAGCTCTGAAGCGGACCGCACTCGGTCCGAAAGGCCGCTCCCGCGATCGTGCCCTTCGGCATGCGGGCGATATCTCCATTTGACCGATTGACGCCGTCCGGCCCCGGGAGTACACTTCCCTGCTGTTGGATTGTTGAAGCGATTCTGATGAGGGTTGATGCACGGAGTGCTTCTCCCCGGCAAAGATGCGCAGAGGTGAATTCAACAGAGACCACCATCAGAGGAAAATCATGTTTGATTCGAAGGGAAACACCAACCGGCGAAGCTTCGTCGGTATCAGTGCGGCGCTCGGCGCATGGCTGCTTGCGGGAAGGGCGGCGCGCGCGGTCGGCGCGCCGGCCGCGAATGAGACACTGCGCACGATCCACGCACTGCACACCACCCACGGCGACTTCTCCGAGCGCCAGGTGAGTGAAGCCGATCTGGACGCGATCCTGGACGCCAGCGTGCGGGCGGCAAATGCATCGAACAACCAGAGCTACGCCATCGTGGTCTCGCGCGATGCCGACAAGGTCAAGAAGATCACCACCTACGGCGCGGGATGCATGCTACTTTACTGCACCGACTACACCCGGCTGATCGACACCGCCCATCACATGGGCTACTCCTACTACGCTGACACCGCCGAGCACTTCGTCACCGCCAGCACCAACGCAATTCTGGCCGCGCAGACGGCGGTCATCGCCGCGCGGTCGCTGGGCATCGACGCGCTGACCACCAACGGCATCCATCGCGGAGACATGGGGCGCCTGTGGGAGATTCTCGATCTGCCTCGCGAGTTCTGCTTCCCGCTCATCGCCGTCGTGCTGGGCTACGCCCGCACCGCCCCGGCAGTGAAGCGCGGCCGGCTCGAGCGCCTGGGCGTTGTCTATCGCGAGAAGTACCGCCGCCTGAGCAAGGAGGAGCTTGACGAGCTGGTTCGCGCATACGACGATCCTGAGCAGCATCTTGGCCTGGTCGAGGACTGGAACAAGCAGGGATTCAAGCACTATCTCGACTGGTACTACAAGGTGTGGGCCGGGAGCAGCGCTCCCGCCTCGAGCGAGGGACAGATCCTCAAAGTGCTGCGGCTCACCGGGTACCTGAAAGGATAGAAGCGCGCCGCGGCGACCGAAAGAGACGAAGAGAGTCGATCCCCTTCGCCGTCGCGCCCCGTCGGCTAAGGGCCTCGAGGGAAGATTTGCCGGGTGCCCCATCCTTGCCGCGTTTTTTGCGGCAAGGATGGGATACCACGATGCTCAACCCCGGCGCGTTGCCAGGAACCGGCTCAAGCCGCGCGATTGCAGAGCCGATGAACTGGAAGGATTTGCTGCCCACTGGTAAGATAAGGAAGTCGTGGGGCTGTAGCTCAGCTGGGAGAGCGCCTCGTTCGCAACGAGGAGGCCAGCGGTTCGATCCCGCTCAGCTCCACCATCCATAACCGGCCAGAACCTCCAAATACATCTGCCGACAGATCCGTGTGGGAGCGTCCTTGCGCTCCTTCAGGATGGGGATTTGAAGCTTCCTGTGAGCGTCGGAGGACACGCCAATCCGGCGCGCGGCGAAGGAGCGCAAGATCGGATGAACCAGAAGGCCTTTGCGTCAAAGCTGTACTACGGTTCTTGCTGTTTCGTGCTTTTTTTTGTAGCCGCGGCAGCTTCCTTCAACGGTTACTACGACAAGTGGCGCTTTCGCGAGGCAGGCACAAGCGCATCGATGCAGGAAGCCAGTTTCGATGCAATGGTGGATGGCACAGCCGCGCGTCCATTTGTGTACCGGCAATTGCTTCCGGCGCTGGCAAACTGGATCGACCGGCGGGTTCCGGAGCAAACTAAAGACCGGCTCTTCGCAGCCAGGGACGCTGTCGGGGCGCCGCTTCGGGAACGCCTTTTCAGTTCGCCGGTTGCGCAAAACCGGGCCTACTTCCTGCGTTACTGGATCGTCTATGCCGCGGTATTCCTGTTTGCATGGATTTCGGTCTATGCGATGTACCTGTTATGCAAGTCCGTGGGGTACGCCCCCGTAACGGCTGCTCTTTCCGCAGTCGTCATGGTTCTGCTCATGCCCTATCTCATGTCCGGGGGAGGGTATCTTTACGATTATCCGGAGTTGGCGTTTTTTGCGCTGGCGGCGTGGATGGCGCTCAATTTCGATTGGTGGTGGATGATCCCGGTGGCAGCGCTGGCTGCCTGGAACAAGGAATCTTTCCTGCTATTCATCCCGGCGCTCTATCCGCTCCTGCGCCGGCGGAGTTCCCGCATCAATGCGTTGGCCGGGACTGGGGTCCTCGGACTGACCTGTGCCGCGGTCTATTGTGTGCTCCGGTCGCACTTTCACCACAATCCCGGTGGAACCGTCGCGGTGCACCTCATGGAGCAAATTCAGACCATACCCCATCCATCAAATATGTTTTCTTCGGAAACGACGTACGGCATGGTCTTGATTCGGAGTTTCAATCCTCTGTCGGTGGCCTTGATCGCGTGGACGCTGTGGCGCGGATGGCGCTCTCTGCCGCGGGCGATTCAGCGTCACGCGCAGATCGCCGCACTCATCAATTTCCCGTTGTATTTCCTGTTTTGCAACCCTGGCGAATTGCGGGATTTTAGCCTTCTCTACATCGCATTTCTCTTGCTGCTGGCCGCAAATCTGACCACCTGGGCCGGCGGCCCTAAGATTGCTACCCAGCGATCGGAGTAGAACTGTCGTGCCGGGCGCAGGGATGCGATTCTGCCGTTGGGTTTCGATTCGCTCCGGGGCGACTGTATACTTGTGGGGTCCCGGACAATTCACTGGCCAACTTGTTGAGCTTCAATTGTCTTGATGGGCCGGAACACTCCTGGCCGGCTCTGCCTGCATGGGCCGGCGTTTCCCGGCCATGAGCCAGCGATCCCCAGGACGAGGTGAGCGGTTGCCCCAAATCATCTCCAAGCCCATCTCCCAGCCGGAAACTCCCGTTGCGGCGCTTTGCCCCCTCTGCGTCGATCTGGACGGCACGCTGGTCAAGTCCGATACGCTCGTCGATTCCTTGTTGGTGCTTTCGCGCACGCGCCCCGGACTGCTGTTGAAACTCCCCGGCCGTCTTCTGCGCGGCAAAGCGGCCTTCAAGGCATACGTCGCTGAATCCATCTCCCTCGATGTCGCGCACTTGCCTTACAACCACGAACTGCTTCGCTTTCTTCAGCAGGAGCAAGCCCGGGACCGCACCATCTTTCTGGTAACCGGCGCTGACGCGGCGCTGGCCAGCCGTGTTGCCGCCCATCTGGGCATCTTCAGCGGGGTATTGGGCTCCGACGGCGTCACCAACCTCACTGGAAACAAGAAGCTGAACAGCCTGCGCGGTTGTCTGGGCTCCGGCGCGTTCGACTACATTGGCAACGGCGCACCCGATCTGCCGCTGCTGGCCCACGCCAACGTGGCCATGGTGGCCAATCCCAGCCTGAGGCTGCGGATCAGGCTCCGGCTGCGCGGCATTCGGCCGGCCAGGGTCTTTTTAGAACGCGGCCATTGGCTCAGGTCCCTGCTCCAGGCCGTCCGCGTGCACCAATGGGCCAAGAACCTGCTCATCTTTGTGCCGCTGCTGCTCTCGCATGCCTTGAGCGCCGGCAAGCTGCTCACGGCGCTGGCGGCCTTCTGCTGCTTCTCGCTCACCGCTTCCGCGGCCTACATCGTCAACGATCTGCTGGACATCGAGGCCGACCGCCGTCATCCTCGCAAGCGCCTGCGCCCCTTTGCCTCGGGCGATCTCCAGGCCTTGACGGGAATCGGCATCGCCGCGGCTTTTCTCGCTCTGGGACTCCTGGGCGGACGCTTGCTTCCCGGCGGCTTCTTCGGCTGGCTGCTCGTCTACCTGGCCACGACGCTGGCCTATACCGCGTATCTGAAGCGGATTCCGCTGGTGGATGTGCTCGCGCTCTCCGGCCTGTATATCCTGCGCCTGCTGGCGGGCGCCGCCGCAACCCAGACGCCCATCTCCCACTGGCTGGCCGGATTCTCCATGTTCCTCTTTCTTTCCCTCGCCATCGTCAAGCGCTTTGCGGAACTGGAGAACCTGCGCGCCAGCAATTCCGCGCCGGCCTACGGGCGCGGCTATCTGCTCGCGGATTTGGCGCAGTTGCGCAGCTTCGGCACCGCCAGCGCCTATGCCGCCGTGGTGGTTTTCGCCATCTATATCAGCGGACTCGACGTGATCAAGCTCTACCGCCAGCCGGGCCGCCTGTGGCTGATCGTTCCGCTGATGATCCTGTGGCTCAACCGCGTCTGGCTGCTCGCCTCGCGCGGCCAACTCGACGAGGACCCCGTCGCCTTTGCGCTCACAGACCGCATGAGCCAGCTGATCGGCGTGGCCGTGGTCGTCATCGCCTGGCTCGCGCTCTAGAGCTTGTTGCATAGACATTTTCTGTTATCGTAAATCATTGATTCTAAATGGACAGAATAGACTGATACGTATTTATGCGACAAGTTCTAGTGTCCATATATACTCAGCAATGCCGCTTCCATCGCGGGCGTAACGCGCAGGGTTTCGTGAACTCCACAAGAATTGCAGAACGCAAGCCACAAATGATTTGCAGCCTCCAGATTCTCACATTTCTTTGAAAATACGTTAGTTAGCCGCATGATGAGGCGCATCCATTAGAGTGGAAGCATGTTTGCGCGGCGCATATCCATCCAGCGAATCGATGCCTCCGACGGCCGGCACAAATGCCCCATCGGTTGGATTGACAACTTCGCCATGCGCAACTTCACCAACGACGCGGTCTTCGACGACACGCTGCCCGCCGGCGACGGAGTGCTCGAAGCCGGCAACCGCGTTCCGCTCGAACGCCTTCAGCCGGCCATGGAAGACTGGTTTCGCCGCAAAGGCTACCTCAAGGCCGAGGAGCGCCTGGAGGTGGTGGAGATCGGCGGGCCGAAGCCCTGAGAGCTGGCCGTCGGGCGGCCACCTGCAGCCGGAAATCGTCGCCGTGCCAAAGGTGAAACTCGGCCTCGCGGCGGGCTTTCAAGCCGGCGTTCTCTACGAGGCCAGCATGGTCCCAGCACAGCAATTGCTCGGCGGCCGCGTCATACCGTCCGATGTTCAGCTCGCGCAGCAGCGTGGATGCCGCGAGCCTTGCCGAGCCCAGGTTGAAACAGAAGTCCACCAGCGCGTCGAACTGGCCCTGCGCCAGGGCAACCTTGACCAGGCGCTGGACGGCCTGCCCGGCCGCGCGCACGTCGCCGGCCAGCAGTTCTGTCCCCTGCGCCTCGTCAATGCCGCCGGGAAAGGACTCCGAGGCGAGAATCCGGTGGCCATAGCCGATGGTCGGAAATCCCGCCAAGTCCTTATACGTCTGATTGCGAAAACCTTCCGACCGCTTGAGCAACTCCAGTCCCGCCGCGCTCAGTTCCATCGCTCCCCCGCTCATGGCCATAGATGGCCCCTAAGCCTGACGCTAGCAGGATGTGGAAAATAATCTGCAAATCCGGCCCAGGTATCAGATTTTGCACTATTCCTGGTGCAAATCGCAAGTCGCACAGCATAAACCACTTATGGGCAAATTCCCGAAAAACCGCCCATTTCCAATTCCAGGAAATACCTGGGTATCTCTTGTATTCGATGGGCGAAAGGGGGTCGATTTAGTAAAATAGGCAGATGGTCATAAAGAGGAAATCACGCAACACGAGCTTGAAAACCCCGCTGAGGATTTGCCTGTTGGCGGGAGCTTCTTCGGTTGCTCTGGCCGCTGTGGTGGTGACGATTTCCACGCGGACCGTGCATGCGGATGCGGTGCTTCCCCGGCCCACCGCGACCACGCCCCATACGCCTCCGTTCGCCAGCGCGCCCCCGGCGGCTCTGCTGGTGCCCCAAAAGACCGCCCCCAGGACCGCCCCCAAGACCGCCAGGAAAGAGCGGGCCGATATCCTTCATGGCATTGCCTCCTGGTATGGCGGGGTGTTCAACGGGCGCAAGACGGCCAGCGGCGAGAAGTTCGACATGTATGCCATGACGGCTTGCCATCCCACACTGCCTTTCGGCAGCGTGGTGCGGGTCCACAACCGCGACAACAACCGGTCGGTCGTGGTCCGCATCACCGACCGCGGCGACCTGGTGGTGGAAGGGCGGATCATCGACCTTTCCTATGGAGCAGCCCAGGAGCTGGCCATGACCAAAGCGGGCCTTGCCAGGGTGGATCTGGAAGTCATCTCCCTCGGCCATCCCCGCGGCAAGAAATAAACCCATTAGAATCAGCGGCGGCCAGCCTGAAGGCTGGCCGTCGCTGCTGTTTGGATTCACTGCGCCTCAGTCGTGTTCGGGCAGCTTATAGGGCTTTTGCAGCCATTGCCGGGCCTCGTTGACCGCGCCCTGGGTGTTGTCGTTGGTCTGGACCGCGAGCCGGTACTCGTTCACCGCCCGGTCCCGCTGGCCGGTGATGTCGAATATCTTGCCCAGGGCAATGTGGCTCCAGGCCTCAGTCCAGCGGGGCTCTCCGTCGCCGCGGAGGGCATCGCGGTAGGCATTCACGCTGGCCTGGTAGTTGTGCTGGGCAAAGAGCAGCTCGCCGATACGGTAGCTGGCCAGGGAACTCTGGGGGTTGGCCTCCAGGGCTTTCTGGTACTCGGCCAGCGCGGCGGTCATGTCGCCCTGCGCCACCAGTTGCTGCCCCTTGAGGATGGCGACCCGCACCTGCAGGTCAGGCGTGGTCTTGAGCACCCAGTTCAGCGGATCGATGCTGATGCGGCGCGGCCGGCCGAAGGTGTCGACCACGAACTCCGTGTCGGTTCCAACCACGTCGATCTTCCTGACTTCCGTCTTGCCGTCGGTCTCCACGCGCAGTTCCACCGGCATGCGGAACAGGTCGAGGTCCTGCTGAATCTCGCCGATGGTCCTGAAGCCCTTGTTGTTGCCCAGCCGGTAGACCGCGTACTTATTGGTAAAGACCGGCGCGCCGGTGCCGTCGACCCATTGGGCAAAGAAGGCGGTTAACTGCTGCTGGCTCTGCGCCTCGGCCACCTTCACAAAGTCCGCGGAGCGCATCCCGGTATCGGTGAACTGGCTCAGAGCCCCCTTGAGGGTGGCCAGAAAGGCCTTGTCGCCCACCTCCCAGCGCAGCATGTGGAAGATCATGGCGCCCTTTTCCAGGGTCATGGACTGGAACTCAGGCGAGAACGGGCTGAGGCGCGAGGCGCTCGAAAGCGGAATCGTGTCGTAGGCCAGCGCCCCGGCTGATACGTCAAGGAGCGCCGCGTGCATGGCGCTTTTGCCGCTTTCGTCCTCCAAATACATCAATTCGCCGTAGCGGGCCATGCCATTGGTGATCCAGGCATCGTTCAGGGTCCGCGGGCTGACCTCGGAACCCCACCACTGGTGGGCAATGGTGTTGGCCAGGAGGCGCACGCCGCTCTTGTCGCCCACCCTGGAACCGAGGATGGCCGCCAGCTCCGGCGCCCAAACGGCCGGCAGCGTATCGTCCGGCAGTTCCACCACGTTCAGATGGCTCGTCTCCGGCGCCCCAAAGCTGTCGGTAAAGAAGTCGTACTCTTTGGCCGCCGTCTGCGCCAGCTGGTTGCCTGAGGCCTGGTGGGCCACGGTCAGGTAGACCTTGATGTTGCCCGGACCCGCCGAAACCGGGCCCACATACCGCCCGGCAATCACCGTGCCGGGAAATCCGGGCCTGGTCCAGTTGAAGTCGTACTGGTCGCCGGGCTTCCCGTTGGCCAGAGTCACGGGCTTGGACGCGCCCTGGCTGCCGCTGGCAAAGACCCGCATCCCCTGTGGAACGCGGATGTGCATCTCCGCCGTGAACCGGTCGGTGAGGTAGCCGGTGGAGGGAAACCAGCGCGCCGGGTAGAGCAGATAGCTGATCGGCTCCTGGATCGCGGCCAGCTTCAGCCCTTCCACCGGGCCGTCGTCGTTGCCGGTGATCGCGCCCTCGTACTCGAAGGTCCAGCGCGAGGAGGCCTGGCCCCGCACAAAGGGCGTGGCCGGGGTGACGCGGATGGTTCCGTCCGGCAACCGCTCGCCGGTGAGCACCTTGCCGCTCTCATCGGTGATTTTGGACACCTTGAGGGCGGGGTGGAAGCCGAAGCTGACCGTCTCGGCACCCTCCGGCGCGGCAAAGCTCACCGCCGCCGTGGCCGCCAGGTGGTGCGTGGCCGGTTCCAGCTCGGCGTCGATCGCATAGCCGGTAATGTTGAGCGCGGGCCGCTCGAGGCGCTGGGCGGCGAGCGGGGCGGCCATCATCAGGGCGCAGGCCAGCCCGCCCGCCAGTGGCAAAATCTGAATCTTCATACGCATGGAAGAACTTCTCGCAGCCATTGTTTTCGCACCATCCCCCGGTTGCAGTGATTTCGGCCGGCTGATACTGAGGGTAGCAGCTTCAGCGCGGAAGGCCGTCGGCGGCTGTTGACTGTGGATTCGCCCGCCTCCTGATATCCACAACGATCGTCTCCGCAAGTCTGTCTTGCGCGCACATTCTGTTCCGGTCCCAGAAGAGCTGCACAAAACCCAAACCGCCTTCCAGCATGGCGGCTCCATAGCCAAGCGCCCGCTCGAAAGATTGCCAAAGTCCCAATCGTTCACTCGTCAGCGACACGATCCGGGTCCGCGCGATCCACTTGCCGGGAGTCCGGCCATTGCCGAAGTAGTTAAACAGCCCCCAATAGAGAAGCATGACGACGATATTGCCGGCCTCATGAAAATCCCATACAGCATGAATGTTGGTCTCGTGCAGCACCAGCAGCCGCCAAGCAAACTCCAGCGGTCCCCAAATGATCACGGCGAAGAGCAGGTCGATATAAAACCCCGCGAACCTCTGCCAGGGCGCTGCCAGCGGCATCCCGTTCAGCGCCTCGGTCCGGGCTGTCTCATGTGCTTGAAAGCCGCGCCGTGTCTTGCCCTTCTTCCCGCTCCCGTTCCCGGTCATGGAAGCAATCATAGCTGAGAGGATTCTGGGAACGCAGCAGAGCCCTCGCAACCCCTGAATCCCGCGCCCCAGGCCTCGTCCGCCGCGGCGGATGAGAGCCGGGAAAAACACGACCCTTAACCCGAGATCCCCAACATATCCAACGTGACAGCAGCCACCCGGTCGATGGCGCCGCCGGCGGACCTTTTGCTCAACAAGCCGCGAATTCGCGCCAGTTCCTCCATCATGGACTGGCGAGGAGCCCCTTCCGGTAGCAAGCGCTCAATCTGTTGGACGATATTTGTGGCCGTAAAGTCATGCTGGATCAGCTCCGGCACAACCCGCTTGCCGGCGATCAGGTTGGCCATGGCCACGTGGGGCACCGTCACCAGCCGTTTGGCGATGGCGTAGGTGAGGGGGGAAACACGGTAGACCACGACAAAGGGGTTGCCGATCAGCGCCGCCTCCACCGTTGCCGTGCCGCTGGCGACGACCGAGGCGCGGGCGTGCAAGAGGGCTGTCCGCGCATCCTCGGCCAGCCGGACAGGCAAGCTGGCTCCGTACGCTTGCGCGAGGAGTTGTACTTCTTCCCGTTGCGCAGCATTCAGGGTAGGGGCGAGGGGCACAACGAACTCATAATCGCCAGTCATGCCGCGCGCCGCCAGCTCCCGCGCCGCCTTCAGCATCTGGGGCAGGTGGTCGCGAATCTCCCTCGGCCGGCTGCCCGGCAGCAGCCCGATCCAGGTTTTCGCGGGGTCGAGGCCGTTTTGGGCGGCAAACTCCGCGCGGCTCACGGCCGGCAGCGGCAACTCCGCCAGCGGATGGCCCACAAACTCCGCTTCCACCCTCTGCTCGCGGTAAAACGGCTCCTCAAAGGGGAAGATCACCAGCATTTTGCGGATGTACTTCCGGACCAGCCGGATGCGGCGCTTCTTCCAGGCCCACAACTGCGGGCTGACGAAGTAGATAACGGGAACGCCCAGCCGGTGGAGCTCCCTGGCCAGGCGGAAGTGGACTTCAGGAAAGTCGATGAGCACGGCCACGCCGGGCGGACGCTGCCGGACGGCCTGCTTGAGCCGGCGGAACTCGCGCCAGATGCGCGGCAGGTGGCGAACGACCTCGGTCAGGCCCATGACGGCCATATCTTCCGAGCGGACCACGCGCTCGAGACCGGCGGCGGCCATCCGCTGCCCGCCCATGCCGAAGAACTCAGCCGACTGGCCGGCGGCCGCAAGCTGCTTTTTCAGCGCTTCGATCAGCAGCGCGCCGTAGTGTTCGCCGCTGGCCTCGCCTGCCGAGATGAAGATGGTGGGGGACATTGTTGCGCTGGTGCCATCATAGCGGGTTGGGTTTGGGATGCTTCAATAGTAGGAAAAGGATTAACATCGTCGAGAATAGGCGCAACCATGGCGGAAATGTTCAATCCGGCGCATCCGGAGCGCGTGTTGCGGGAGTGGCTGGGCGAGATGCAGGTGAAGGAGGCGGCGGCGCGGCTGCACGTCTCGCGGGTCACGCTCTCGCGCATTCTGAATTGCAAGGCGGGCATCTCGGCGGAGATGTCGCTGCGCCTCTCTGACGCTTTGGAACCAGTCCTACGCTATGGATCGATTTGCAAACCCAGTATGACCTGTGGCGCGCCAGCCGCAAGCGCAGACCCAAGATCGCGCTTTTCGACCGCGACGCGTAGAGAACTCATCTTGGCGATGGGAGCCTGGCGGTGGATACTATAGGCGAAAAGATCAGCGACTGGAATATGTCTTGAAAGTGAGACAGCGCAATGCGGAGTGTCTTTTGTCTTCTGTTGCTGGCAGGATTCTCTCTGACGGCCTTTGCGGCCAATGGCATGGCAACCTCCAAAGTGACAGTGGCACAGCTGGAGCAGATGCTGGCCGCGGACCATGCCGCTTCGGATGGCGATGTGGCGGACCAGCTCTTCGGATTGCAGTTGACCGAACGTCTGAGCGCGGCCCGTTTCGCGCGCCTGAAGGCCGGCCTGCCCGGCGAAAAGGCCCGTCAAGCACTGCTCGCCTTGGCGGATGCGTCCCAGTTCCAGAAACTGCCGGCAGCCGAGATTCCCTCCGCGGCCACGCCCACTCCGGTCACCCAGCGTCAGATGATGGACTTGGTCGTCAGCTATGTGACCACGACGCTTCACCGGCTGCCGAACTTCCTGGCGACACGGGAGACAACCCACTTCGAGGACAGGCCGCCGATTATTTTCACCGGCATACTCGTTGCAAATTCCATGCCCTTGCATTTCACCGGCAAATCCAGCCAGCCGGTGATTTACCGGGACGGCCAGGAGCAGGCCGACACAGACGCGCGCAAGCATGGAACGCCGCAATCGGAGTCTCAGGGACTGGTCACCAGGGGCGAGTTTGGACCCATTTTAAGCACGGTTCTGCTGGACGCGGCGCAAAGCAGGTTGGTTTGGAGCCATTGGGAAGAGGGCGCGGACGGACTGGAAGCGGTCTTCAGCTATACGGTTCCTGCGCAACAATCGCATTACTATCTTCATGCCTCCGGCATCGTGGATGGCTCTCTATTCTCCCATGAGTTTCATGAACTGGCTGGCTATCATGGCGAGATCGCCGTCGATCCGGCCAGTGGAGCGATTCTGCGCCTTACTCTGGAGGCAGATCCAGCGCCCGATGATCCATTTATCCGCTCCGCGATCCTGGTCAATTATGGAGCGGTGGAACTTGGAGGCAAACACTTCATTTGTCCTGTGAAGAGCGTCGCGCTTTCTCTCTACCGTTCCGCCAGTACTACCGCGGCACCGCACGCGAGTAGTCAGGCCCCGGTCAAGACCTATTTGAACGATGTCGCCTTTGAACAGTATCACCGCCTGGGCTCGGAGGTGCACATTTTGACGGTGGATCAAGTGGAAGCTGCCACTGATTCGCCTGCTTCCGTTGCCGGGATCGCGGCTCCGCCAGCGGCGAGCGAAGCGGCTCCCGCGCCTGAACCGGAGCCAGCGCCGCACCCCGCACCCGTCGCACAGCCGCCTGTTGCAGCTTCATCCACCGCACCAGCCGCAACAGCACCAGCCGCAACAGCACCAGCCCCATCCACCGCCAGCGACCACACCGCGCCCGAGCCGAATCCGAGATCTGATCCGCTGCGTCCGTTACTGGTGCGAGGTATGCATGCCTCGACACAGATTGCCTTCAGCGTGGGCGCTCTCCCGGCCAACCCTCAGCCCGCTCAAGATGCCAAGCCGGCTGGCGGCGAGGTCAAACCGCTCACTCGTTACCTCGTCGATTTCAATGTGCGCGCAAAAGACGTGAACCTGACGCTCACTCCCGAAGGCAATTACGGCGGCAAACTTCACTTCGAGCTGGTGGCCTATGAGCGCTACGGAACGGCGCTCAAATGGGCGGGCGGAACCTTGGTCCTCGACCTCAGCCCGGAGTCCTACGCGGAAGCGCAGAGCTCCGGCATCCCAGCCCATCTGGAAATCGACCTGCCCGATACAGTGATCTTCCTTGAGGCGGGAGTCTTCGATTGGACCACACGGAAGGTGGGAACCCAGGAAATTCTCATCCGATCCACGGAGCCAATGAAAGCCAGATAGATGGGTGGCCGATCTCCGGCCAACCATCAATCTGGGCGGATGACCCCACCACCGGTAGCTACCAGCCGCGGGTTTGGAACTGGTCCGTCACTTCGCCGGGTTCCACGACACTGGATTTTCGGAGCTAGAAAACCACGAACCTCGAACTGAGATATTTTTATCTGCATCGCGCGCGGACGGCGGCGGCGAGTTCGGCGAGCAAGGCGTGGGTTTCTGCCCAGTCGATGCAGGCGTCGGTGATGCTTTGGCCATAGACCAGTGAGTCCAGAGGCTGGCCGGGGACGAGTTTCTGCGAGCCGGCCACCAGATTGCTCTCGATCATGACGCCCATGATACGAGTATCGCCGCGCGTGTCGCCGGGCTTGCCGCCCGAGCCGGCGATCTGCTGCGCGACGTCGTGGCAGACGATGGACTGGCGGCGGTAATCCTTGCCGCTGTTGGCGTGGGAAAAGTCAATCATGATGCGCGGGGGAAGGCCGGCTTTCTCCATCTGGAGGGCAGTATCGGCAACACAATCCGCCGTATAGTTCACCGTGCCCCTGCCGCCGCGCAGGATGATGTGGCAATCCGGATTGCCAGTGGTGACGAAGATGGCCGACTGGCCCTGGTGGGTGTGGCCGAGGAAGGTGTGCGAGTGGGCGGCGGAGAGGATGGCGTCGATGGCGATCTGCACGTTGCCGGAGGTGCCGTTCTTGAAGCCCACCGGGCAGGAGATGCCGGAGACCAGTTGGCGGTGAACCTGGCTTTCGGTGGTGCGCGCTCCGATGGCGCCCCAACTGACCAGCCCGGCGATGTACTGGGGCGTCATCATGTCCAGGAATTCGGTTCCGGTGGGCACGCCCATCCCGGCCAGGTCGAGGAGCAGATGGCGCGCCAGGCGCAGGCCGTCGTTGATCTTGTAGGACTGATCGAGGTAAGGATCGTTGATGAGGCCCTTCCATCCGATGGTGGTGCGGGGCTTCTCAAAATAGACGCGCATGACGATGCGCAGATCGGCGGAAAACTCCTGAATGGCGGCCTGGAGCAGGGCGGCATACTCGCGCGCGGCCTTGGGGTCGTGAATGGAACAGGGGCCGGCGAGGACGAGGAGACGCGGATCGCGGCCATTGAGGATGGCGGAGATTTCATTGCGGGTATTGAAGATGGTGGCCGAGGAAGATTCGGTGACCGGGAATTCTTCCTCCAGAAAAACGGGAGGGAGAACGACTTTGGTCCATTGGATGCGAATGTCTTCAGTGGCGTGGAACATGGCTCTTTTCCTTGCGGTGCGCGTCCCGGTTCCGCATCCCGGTTTGAGTAACAGACCCGGAAGATGCGATCGGACGCCCTACTCAGAATCTACCAGCCTGAAACGGAATGCGACCGCGCCGAAAGCCTGCCCTGAGCGTAGCCGAAGAGGTGGCGGCGCAACATCAGTGATTGTGGCGCGCTTGCCCGCCTCGCCTGGGGTGGGGTTCCAGCAGGAGCGAAGCGTAAAAAGCCGAAAATTCCCCGGCAGTTTGCGCGAAGACGCGGATCATTCATGGGAATCTAGGGCCTGTTAACACTACCTGGGCGGATGGCGTTGCGTGAGAAAACCCCGCCAGACGAAGCCGAGCCCGAAGGCTGTGGCGGGTCCACCGTCAAGGGCGAGAATGAAGTATGGCCGGATTTTCGCCGCAACCCGAAGGAACGGGGCCAATTTCCCCCATTCCTTCATCAATCGTCGCTAGGATACACCCGGTATCCGTCGCTCCTCATTCCTCGAACTGAGAAAAACTGGCTCCCGTC
>Ga0209039_10001689_pt1 | contig 20025 bp, 15 predicted proteins | sample BogFormECP12_OM1_FD_188238 | JGI IMG/M metagenome (GOLD analysis project Ga0209039, IMG submission 188238) | Bog forest soil microbial communities from Calvert Island, British Columbia, Canada - ECP12_OM1 (SPAdes) (version 2) | ecosystem: Environmental > Aquatic > Freshwater > Wetlands > Bog ...
CGAACAGCGCCGCGCGGCTCAGCGCCAGTGCCCGCGGATCAATGGCGGAAACGCGGGTGACGGGCGCCGGGGGTGGCGAGGCGTCCATCTGGAGGCTTTGTCCCTGGTCGATCCACTCGATGGGACCGCCGTGGCTGGCCGTCTGCGTCGCGAGCAGTTTCCCAAGCGCCGCCGTCCAGACCTGGCGCGCGGGCTCATCGGCGATTGCAGGCGCTCCCAGTCCCGGCCAGTCGTCCACCGGCGGCCACGGCCGCACCCAGGCGCGCAACCCCAAGCGCCGGAGAAGCTTGATGAGCCCGGCCAGATCGCGGCGCGGATTGGTGGCGCCGGTGAAATCGAATCCTCCGGAGGGCGCCTGGTGCCAGTTCCAGGGGATGGCGAACTCGACCGAACGCACGCCCAGGCTCTTGAGCGCCACCAACTCCGGCTCCCAGGACTGGCGCGGGCACTTGTAGTAAGGGAACTCCACGGCTTGCACGAACTCGCGCGCCCCGCCGGCGGAAGCCGCCATGGCGGCGCACAGCAAGACGAGAGGGAGAGCGCGTGCGGTCGGGAAGCCCGAAAAGGAAACCTTGAGCCACCGATGAACACCGATGAACACGGATAAGCCGATTCTCTTCGATCTGTGTTCATCGGTGTTCATCGGTGGCCAACCGCGTTCTTGCAGCCCAGCGATCCAGCGCCCATCAGAACTTCTTGGCCTTTCGAATGCGATAGTCGTCCGTCAGCGAAATTCGGATCACGGTACACATTTCGAACAGCCGCGACCGCGCACGCGCGCCGATGTGGTCGGCCAAGGTCTCGCGATAATCCTTTCCCGTCGGCGTATTTCGCACAACCGAGCTTCCGGCCTCGCCGTCCGGCAGGTTTGTGGTGGCAATCAAGGGCTTCCTGTTGTTGCATCGGTGTGTGATAACGGAGGTCACCGTGTCCTCCACCCACCCCGTGACGCGGTGCGCGCCCAGGTCGTCGAGCAGCAGGACATCGGTGTCCAGCGCCGCGCGATAGGCCTCGCGGTCGGAGGAGTCCGACGCCGCGTCGTAGCCTGATCGGATGCTGTTCAACAGCGACTGGTAGTCGTAGAACAGGCTTTCGAATCCCTTGTCGATGATCCTGCGAAGGGCCGCCACCGCCAAGTGGGTTTTCCCTGTCCCCGGCTCGCCGATCAGCAGGAGCCCAGGCCGTGTCTCGTTGGGAAAATCGTCGACGTAGCCTTTCACAGCCAGCACGACGTCTTTCAACCCCTTGGCGGAGGGATTGTCGTTCAGCGTGCTGAAGTTCTCGAAGGACGCCTGGCGGTAAAGCGGCGGGATTTGCGCACGCTCTTCGAGCCGCTCGGCGCGATGCTGCGACCGGCAGTCGCAGGGCCTGGCGCCGGAGAGCGTGGCGCCCTCCACCACGACGAACCCCGAGCCGCCGCATTTCGGACAAACCGGTTGCGTAGCCATGGCCTCTATTATCTTACGGTGGCGCGGGGCGGCGGGTTTCGGGGGATGTGCCGGCGGTTGCCTGGCCGCTACAATGAGAGAGCGCCGAACCCATGGACGCAGCCGAACCAGCCAACACCCAGCCGCGCGTATCGGTGATCGTTCCGCTTTTCGACAAAGAGCGGACGGTGGAGGCTTCCCTGCGCTCCGCCACCGAGCAGACCTTTCCCGCCCTGGAAATCCTGGTGGTGGACGACGGCTCGCACGACTCCGGGCCGGCGCTGGTCCGGGCATTTCCCGACCCGCGCGTTCGCCTGATTCGCCAGGACAACGCCGGGCCCGGCGCGGCCCGCAACCGGGGCATCGCCGAGGCCAAAGGCGAGTACCTGGCTTTCCTGGACGCCGACGACGAGTGGATGCCGGACTATCTCGCGCGTGCCGTCAAACACCTGGACGCCGACCCCACGCTGGCCGCGGTCACTTTCGCCTGGCTGGACCAGCCCGGCGCGATCCCTTCGGCGCCCGTATTCCAGCGCCGCGGGCTGGCGGGCGGGATTCAGCCCGTTTCGCCCAGCCTGGCGCCGTCCCTGCTGGTGGCCATGGTGATCTTCATGTGGCCGGTGTCAACCGTCGCGCGGGCGGAGGTGGTGCGCCGCTTCGGGGGATTCTACGAAAAAGGGGTGCGCTACGGCGAAGACGGCCACCTGTGGATCAAGGTGCTGCTGAATGCGCCGGTGCGTTTCGTGATGGAAGCGGCCGCGCACTATAACCACGGCGCCTCGGCGCTGAGCGGCAACCGCCGCGCGATGCGGCCGGTCGAGCCGTTTCTGACGGACCCCGGCGATGTGCGGCGGGTCTGCCCGGACCCGCTGCGCGATCTGCTGGAGCGCTTCCTGTGCCTGCGCGCGCTGAAGACGTCCTGCACACTGGCGTATTGGGGCCAATGGCGCGAGGGGGCCAGACTGCGCCGCAGCTTCTTCCACCGCGGGTGCCGGAGGACGCCCTTGCGCCTGGTCTCGCTGGCGGCCACCACGCCCCTGGGAGCGCTCGCCGGGCGCCTGGACCGGCTGCGGAAGGGCATACCATGACGGACTCGTTGCGCGTGCTGGCTCTGATCGAGAGCACCAAGGTCACGGGCCCCGCCAAGAACCTGCTGCAATTCGCCCAACTGGCCCGCCAGGGCGTGGAAGGCGCGCCGCGCGTGGACGTGGAACTGGCGGTCTTCTGGCGTCAAGGGGATTCGTCCGTGTTCGTCGACGCCGCGGCCGCCTCCGGCGTCACGGTTCACCGCATCCCCGAAAAAGGCCGCTTTGACCGCTCGGTGATACCCGCCCTGGCCGATCTGCTGCGCCGCCTTGAGCCCGATATCCTGCAGTCGCACGCCGTGAAGAGCCACTTCCTGGTGCGCTACGGCGGACTCCATCGCCGCTATCCCTGGGTGGCGTTTCAGCACGGCTACACCGCGACCGACCTGCGCAACACGGTCTATAACCACCTCGACCGCTGGTCGCTGCGCGCCGCCCAACGCGTGGTGGTGGTGAACAGCCAGTTTCGCGACCGGCTGGTGCGCCAGTGGGTGCCGCGCGGGCGCATCGCGGTCATCCACAACGCCATCGACCCGCAGTGGGCCGCCGCCGCACGCCGGCCGGAAGCGGCCGCGGCCCTGCGCGCCAGTCTGGGCATCGGCGCCGATGACAAAGTCCTGCTGATTGCCGCGCGCCTGTCGCGGGAGAAGGACCACGCGACGCTGTTGCGCGCGCTGGCCGATCTGCGCGCCAGGCATCGCCAGGCGCCGCGCCTGGTCGTGCTGGGCGACGGCCCCGAGAGGCCGCACATCGATGCCGCCATTGCCAGTCTGGGATTGGCCGGGCAGGTGATTCTCCCCGGCTGGGTGCCCTCCGAGCCGTATTACGGGATCGCCGATGTGGCAGTCCTGTCATCGATGGCAGAGGGGTCGCCCAACGCCATCCTGGAGGCCATTGGCGCGGGTGTTCCGGTGGTGGCGACGGCGGTGGGCGGAATTCCGGAAATCGTGGCCAACGGCGAGAGCGCGCTGCTGGTGCCGCCGGGAGACGCCGCGCGCATGGCCGAGGCGCTCCATTCCGTGTTGACCTCGCCCGGGTTGGCGCAGCGGCTGGCTGCGCGCGGCCGCGAGATCGCCGCGAGCAACCACTCCCCCGAAGCCCGTGTGCGGGCCATCTGCGAGGTGTACGGCTCCCTGCGGCCGCCGCGGGCCGGGAGCGCGGCGGCGCCACGCGGTAAAATCTGAAGCACCATGCGAAAACTCCGTTGGGGCGTGCTGGGCGTCGCCAGGATCGCCACCGTCAAAGTGATTCCCGCCATGCAGCGCGGCGACTTCACCGAAATCACCGCCATCGCTTCCCGTGACGGCGACCGCGCCGAGCAGGCCGCGCTGGAGCTCGGCATCCCCAAGGCCTACGGATCGTACGAGGAGATGCTGGCCGACCCGGATATCGACGCGGTCTACATTCCGCTGCCCAACCACCTGCACGTTCCCTGGTCGATCCGCGCGGCCGAAGCCGGCAAGCACGTACTCTGCGAGAAGCCTATGGGCATGAACGCGCGCGAGGTGCGCGAGCTGATCGCCGCGCGCGACCGCACCGGCGTCGCCATCGGCGAGGCGTTCATGGTGCAGGTGCATCCGCAGTGGGAGCGCGCCGTCGAGCTGGTGCGCGGCGGACGCATCGGCAAGCTGCGCTCCATGATGGGGACTTTCGGCTATTTCAACGCCAGGCCGGAGAACATCCGCAACATTCCGCAATTCGGAGGCGGCGCGCTCATGGACGTCGGCTGCTATCCCATCAAGACCTCGCGCATGATCTTCGGCGAGGAGCCGCGGCGCGTGTCGGCCGTCATGGTTCGCGACCCGGCGCTGGGCACCGACATCGTCACCTCGGCGATTCTCGATTATCCCTCGGGGCAGTGCGTATTCACCTGTTCCACGCAGATCGTGCCCAACCAAAGCGTGCGCATCTACGGCACGGACGGGCTCATCGATTTCGAAATTCCCTTCAACGCGCTCCCCGGCCGTGTGTCGCGGATTCGCATCGACGATGGCAGCGACATCACCGGCGGCGCCATCCGGGTGGAGGAATTCACCGCGTGCGATCAGTACACGCTGCAGGGCGACTGCTTCTCGCGCGCGGTCCTGGATCGCACGCCGCCGCCCGTGCCCCTGGAGGATTCGCTGCGCAACATGGCCGCGATCGACGCCGTGGTGCGCGCGGCGGAAACCGGCCGCTGGGAGGAGCCGCGTTGTGAGTAACCCGCAACCCCTGGCCATGGTGACCGGCGCCTCGGCCGGCATCGGCGCGGCATTTGCGCGGCGCTTGAGCCGTGACGGGTACCGGCTGATCCTGGTGGCGCGCCGCGCCAACCGGCTGGAAGACCTGGCGCGCGAGTTGGGCGGCGCCGAAACGCTGGCGGCCGACCTGACCGCGGAGGCGGATCTGCGGCGCGTGGAGGCGCGCATCGATGCCGCGAGCGACCTCGAACTGCTGGTCAACAACGCCGGCTTCGGCCTGGCCGGCCGTTTCTTCGAAACGCCCGTCGAGGGCCACGCGCGGATGCACCAGCTTCACGTCTGCGCCACCATGCGCCTTTCGCACGCCGCCCTGCGGGGCATGGCGGCCCGCGGCCAGGGCGGCTTGATCAACGTGTCTTCGGTGGCGTCCTTCAGCCAGAACCCCGGATCGGTGAGTTACTGCGCCACCAAGGCTTGGATGACCAGTTTCACTGAAGGGCTGCACCTGGACCTGCTAAGCGCCGGCTCGGCGGTGCGCGTGCAGGCGCTATGCCCCGGCTTCACTTATTCGGAATTCCACGACGTAATGGGCATGGACCGGAATCGCATCCCCAAGTTCATGTGGTGCACTGCCGAAGATGTGGTGGCAGCGTCGCTGAAGGGTCTCGCCAAGGGGAAAGTGGTGGTGATCCCCGGCCTTTTCTACCGGGCGCTGGTGCCTGTGCTGCGGTGGATTCCGCGATTCGCGCTGTACCGGATGGCGGTGGTTTACGGGCGAAGGACGCGGCGGATCGAAAAAGGCGTCTGACCCCTTTTTCTTTTTTACACACCCTTTTCCAGCAACTCCTTCACCACCGCCGCCGTGTTGGCGTGAATCGTGACCGTGTCCTCGACGTTTTGCGCGTAGCCGCCGGCCAAGACGATGGCAACCGGAATGCGGTGGGTCATGGCGGTGCGGATCACCAGGCGGTCGCGCTCCATCAGGCCCTCGAAGGTCAGCGACAATCCGCCTAACTGGTCTTCGAAATAGGGGTCTGCGCCGGCGAGATACAGCACTAACTCGGGTTGAAACATGGACAGCGCGGCGCGGTAGCCGTTGCCCAGGCGGTTCAGATACTCGCCGTCGCCCACGCCGTCGGCCAGGTGAATGTCCAGGCTGGAAGGCGGCTTCTCGGTGGGATAGTTGTTGAACTGGTGGATGGAGAGCGTGAACACCGACGGATCGGCGGCGAAGATGGCGGCTGTGCCGTTGCCGTGGTGGACGTCGCAATCCACCACCATGGCGCGCTGGATGACGCCGTCGCCCTGCAAGCGGCGGATGGCCACGGCCACGTCGTTGATGGCGCAGAATCCTTCTCCGTGGTCCGGAAAGCCGTGGTGGAATCCTCCTCCGATGTTGAATCCCACGCGCCCCTCAATGGCGTGGCGCGCCGCCAGCGCGGTGCCGCCGGCGGCCAGCCAGAAAGCCTCCACCATCTGCCGCGAATAGGGGATCTCCAGGCGCAGGATATCCTGGTAGCTGATGGCGCCGCCGCGGAGCTTGCCCACCCAGGCGGGCGTGTGCACCAGCAGCACGTCCTCATCGGTGGCCGGTTCGGGCGCGACGAAATCGCTCTTTTCGGCGAAGCGCGTCCACAACATGCGGTCGTGCAGCCACTTGTATTTCTTGGAGGGGAAGACGTGATCGCCGAGCAGGTTCAGGTCGTACCGCTCGGAATACACCAGGCGCATCGGAAGCATCGCATTACACCGTCTCCGATTGCAGCGCGGTGACCACGGCCACGTTGTAGATGTCTTCGGCCGAACAGCCGCGCGAGAGATCGTTGGCGGGCTTGGCCAGCCCTTGCAGGAACGGTCCAATGGACATGGCGCCGCCCAGCCGTTCCACCAGTTTGTATCCGATGTTGGCCGAGGCCAGGTCGGGAAACACCAGCGTGTTGGCGCGTCCGGCCACCTTCGATCCCGGCGCTTTAGACTGGCCGACTTCGAGCGACACCGCGGCATCGGCTTGCAGTTCGCCGTCCACGTTCAGGCCGGGCGCGCGCTCCTTCACGATGCGACAGGCTTCCACCACGCGGTCCACTTCCGGGTGCTTGCCGCTGCCCTTGGTGGAAAAGCTGAGCATGGCCACGATGGGTTCGGCGTTCAACAGCACGCGGGTGCTTTCGGCGGTGGCGATGGCGATATCGGCGAGCTGGGTGGGCGTGGGGTCGATCACCACGGCGCAATCGGCGAAGGCCATCAGGCCGTTGTGGCCCAGCGAGCGCTCCTGGAGGGCCATGATGAAGACGCTCGAAACCAGCCGCGCGCGGGCGTGCGCACCCACCGAGTAGAGCGCGGCGCGAACCGTGTCGGCGGTGCTGTTGGCGGCGCCGCCCACGCTGCCGTCGGCGTCGCCCGCGCCCACCATGAGGGACGCGAAGTAGAGCGGCCGGCGGGCGATCTCCGCGGCTTCCATCTGGGTGATGCCCTTGGCGCGGCGCCGCTCATAATAGAGCGCCGCGTACTTGGCAAGCTGCGGAGAATTGGCGGGATCCACGAAAGTCACGCCCTCCGGCGCGTTGGCCGGCCTGGGGCCCACGAGCACCGGCTTGACCACGCCATCGCGCGCCAGGCGGGCCGCGGCCTCCAGCACGCGCTTGTCGGCGCCTTCGGGGAAGGCGATGGTCTTCTTGCGCTGGCGGGCCCGCTCGATGAGCCCCGTCATGAACGCCTTGGCGGATTCCGGAATCGCAGCCATCGACATACGAGTCTAGCAGCGTTGCGGCAGGTCATGCTGACGGGCGGCGGCAGACGCCGCGGCATAGCCGCAGGCGGCGCCGCGAGTTATGCTGGGGACGGGTCAGATGAGCGCATCAAACTCGAAGTTCCAGGACTTACAGCAGCTTCCCCAGTTCCCGGCGATTGCCACCAAGGTTCTCCGGGTACTCTCGCGTGACGAGATCACCGCTCGCGAGATCGCCGATTTCATACGCGCGGACGCGGCGCTCGCCTCGGGGCTGCTATCGCTTGCCAATTCCTCCCTGTACCACGCGCGCTCGCACATCAACAGCCTGCAGCAGGCGCTGACGATGCTGGGGATGGACGAATTGAAGCGGTTCGTGGTGACGTTCTCCGCGAAGTCGTGCTTCCAAACGGCCATGCGGCTGGACGTGCTGCGGGCCATCTGGCGTCACTCGCTGGCTTGCGCCCTGATCTCGGAGGAGTTGTCGGTGTCGTGTTCGCCTTCGCAAAGCCGCGGCGACCAGGCCTACACCGCCGGACTGCTGCACAATATCGGCCGCTTGGGCTTGTTCGTGGTGCATCCGCAAGAGTATGCAGATCTGCTGACTGGCGCGGCGCCGGGCGCCGACCTGCTCGCCCTGGAGCGGGAAGCTTTCGGTGTGAATCACTGCGAGGCGGGCCGCTGGCTGGCCGAGCATTGGGGATTGCCGGAGGAAGTCCGCGTGGCCGCGGCGGAACATCACAATCCGCTTTCTTCCGGGGAATTCACCCTGCAGGACCTCGTGCGGGTTGCCGTGCTGTTGACGAACACCCTGGGGTTCGACGTCACGGCGGCACGCAAGGCGCTCGGCATGCCGCGGATCAGGGCCATGCTGCCGCACGTTGCGCAATACCGCTTCGATCCCGATCCGGACTTGATGAAGCAGCGCATCAACGAAAAGCTGGACGCGTTCGACTGAAGATGGCCCGATTCTGCCATAAGCAGTGTTGCGTGGCTGGGCCGGGCGCCGCCTACCGCAGCAGTTCCCGCTGCCGCTCGCCGATCGCCCGCCAGTCGAAATTGCGCGCGGCGTGCAAGGCGGCGGCGAGCGCGATCTGCTCGCGCCGCTCGGGGTCCCCGATCAGCGTGGCGATGCCGGCGGCGAAGGCCTCGGGCGTGTCGGCCACCCACACGCTGTGGCCGTGCAACATGCCCAGGCCGGCGCATCCGGAGGTGGTCGAGACCACCGCGCGGCGCATCGCCATGGCTTCCAGCACCTTCACGTTCGTGCCGGCGGAGACCGTGGTGGGCACGATCGCCAGGTTCGATTCCACGTAGAGCGGCCGCACGTCGGAGACGAAGCCCAACATGCGGATGCGCTCATCGGGCCGGGGCTCGGGCGAGTCCGCGAAGGCGCGCCAGTAGGTAAGATGATCGGCGCCGCAGACCACAGTCAGGGTCATGCACGGGAATTTCTCGCGCAGCAGCGGCCACACCTGTTCGGTGAAGAAGCGATAGGCCGCGATGTTGGGGAAATGCCGGAAGGAGCCGATAAACAGCAGCCGTTCGCCGGGAGTTTCGGGTTCAGGCTGAAACCGCTCCAGGTCGACGCCGTTGGCGATCACCGTCGCTCGCGCCGCGGGTCCCAGCAGTCCGGCGTCCTTCTCGGACATCGCCACCACGCGCGCGAATCGGCGGACGGCGCGGCGCTCGAAGCGGCGCCAGCGGAACAAATCCCACCGCGCGGAAAGGGTGCGCTCGCGCCGGGCGATCTGGCCGAACAGGTCGAAAGTGACATCGTGCTCCACCAGCACGTCGCCGGGATACTCGGCAAGCTGGGTGTACTCCACCTGCAAGCGCTCGAAAGCGAAGGCCCGGCGCTCCGCAGCGATGGCCTGCCGCATGGCCGGCGAGCGGAATTCGTAAACCTCCGGCGGCAGCAGGCTGCTCCAGCGCGGCTCACGGTAGCGCGGCTTCTCCACCAGCACCACGCGTGCGCAGAACTCCAGCACGGGCGCGGTTTCCTGGGGCGCGCCGCCATCCGTGAAGGCGAACAACTCGACATCGAACTCGCGCGCCATTTCACGCAGCAGGTGGAAGATGCGGACCGCGCCGCCGTGCGAGAGCGGAAACGGAAAATAGGGCGACAGCACGGCCACGCGCGGGCGAAGTGGCGAACAGGCGCGGCCTTCGAGTACGCGCCAGCCTTCGGGCGTGACGGTCCGCTCGCGCTTCGGCCAGGGCCACCACCACGGGCGCAAATGGACGCGGTCGAGCGGCACGCCGCGCCAGAAAAGGAACGACGACAGATTGAGCCGCAGATGCAGCCGCTCCAGCCGCGAGTTGTAGGCCAGGATCTTGCGCGGCGCCATGCGCCAGGCGGCCCGCCGCAGCGGGTTGGGTTCCGCGCTGAGCAGCACCGGCGCCAGGCCGATGCGGTGGCGGCGCAACTGGCGGCGCAACTCCGGCCAGTTCTCCGGCGTGGCGGCGAAGTGCCGCCGCTCGGGAACCAGCCGCCGCACTTCCTCCTCCATGCGGCGGCACAACCCGGGGTCGCCGCTGTGGAAGGTGACAACCACGGCCTCGGGGTCCTTGCCGAGAAGGCCGAAGATCCACTTCTTGATTCGCTGCTTCACCGTGTGGCCCTCCCGATCCACGGCATCGCGCAGGCAGCCAGCAGCGTGACCGCGGCCATGGTGGCGAAGGAAATGCCCGCCGCCGACCAACCGGGTGAACCGGCGGCGGGTATGGCGGCGTTGACCAGCGACAGCGCCGCCGCCAGGCACACGCGGAAGCGCGCCGTCATCGCTGGCACGCCGCCGTTCACCAGGCGCAGCGATCCCCATCCACCGGCCAGCCCGCCGGGCAGCGCGGCCGCGGCGGGTATCGGCGCGTAGCGCGCGGCTTGGGTCAGGGTGAGCCTGTGCACATCTACAAGATACTGCGTGGTCCAGTTGTTCCACAGCGAGTAGCACACCATGGCCAGGGCATTGGCGGCCACGAAAGCCCACAAGCGGCGGTCGCGGAGCACCTCGGTGGCGGCGGCGCCCGCCAACCACGCAGCCAGCGGCAGTGCGGCCATCGATCCGAGACTCACGCCCGCCTGGTTCAGGGCGTTGCCCAGGGCGCGCGCTGCCGGCGCCACGTAGGTGGCGATGGCTTTTCCGGCCGCCGGGATGCCGCCGCCTTCCGCCGTTCCCAGCACTGCGCGGCAGGCCACCAGGCCGCCGAGTCCGCGCGTGAGGCCGGTGGCGATGCCGGCGCACGACCACAGCCCCACCGCCATGCCGATGGCGCCCGAGAGCACGAACACCGCCATCGCCACCCAGCGGAAGCGCGGGCAGGCTCGGGCGGCGGCGGGAAAGGTTGCGGGCGCGGGGCTCACTGGAACTCGATGGTGGCCACTTCGCCGGCGGTCGCGGTTGCGGGATCGGCCTTGGGGAAGTACTCGACCACCACGCGCCGCGGCTTCTGCGCGCCGCAGCCGAAGGCGTGCTCGCCTCCGCCGGCGATTGCCACCTTGGGGTCGGCAACCAGCAGGCGCACGGACTTGCGGTCGTCGCCCTCGATCAGCAGGCGCGCCCGTTTGCCGAGGCAGTCCACCTGCTTCAGAACGCCGGTCACCTTGCCCGAGGGATTCGGGCCGTCCCACCACGGCACGGGCTTCTCAGCGGGTTTCGCGGCGCTGTTGCCATACTGGTTCTCCAGCTTGTGAACTTCGGCCAGGGCCTGGTTCTTCAATCGCTCCAATTCGCGCGCATCCTCCTCGGCCCGGCGTTTCTTTTCGGCCTCCTCGTAATCCAGGCGCTCGGATTCCACGCCCATGCGCGCCTGGTGCATGCGCTCGCGCGCGGCCGGATCGGTGGACGCCTGCTCGGCTTCCCGCCACGCTTTGGCGGCTTCCGTGTACTCGTGTTCGGCGGCGTAGCATTCCGCCAGCGCTTTCCAATATGCGGGATTGCGCGGATTGCGCGCCGCCGCGTCTTTCCAGTGGGCCAGGCGCATGCGCGGATCGGTGTCGCGCGCGGCCATCAGGGCCAGCGCTTCGTCGAGTTTGGGATTGAGCCCGGCGGCTTTGCGGAGGGCGTCGAAGGCCTTGCCGTTGTCGGGTTCGAGCTTGGCGTACTCGATGTAGCAGCGGGCGCTGGTGCTGTTGCCGTCGAGGGCGGCGCGGAAATGGCGGCGGGCCTCCTCGCTCGCGCCGGCGCGCAGCGCCAGCAGTCCGAGTCCCTCTTCGGCCTCGGCAACCTTGAGGTGGTCGCGCAGGAGGCTCTCATAGTCCGCGGCGGATGCGGCGCCTGCCAGCAGGTCGGCGCGCGCCAGGCGGACGTCGGCGCTCGAGACCTGACGTTCCGGAAAATCGTTCTCGGACAGCGGCCGGCTGTCGATGGACGCGGTGCGCACGTCGTGATCCAGGAAGTGCTGCCGCGCGGCCTCCTCCACCTGCGCCGGCGTTTTGCCGAAGGCGTTTCGATAGGCCGGATCGTCGTCGACGCCCTGCCGCAGATTATATAGGAGGATCCGGATGCGCCCGAAGTATTCGGGATCGACCACCAGCAGATGGATGCGCGCCCAATCCAGGTCCGGCGATGGCGGCGGCGCGCCCACCGTGATGTGGATGCCCTTCACCGCGAAGGTGGAGAAGAACTCCTCCAGGCCGTGCTCGAACTGGGGCGGCATCTGCGTTGTGTTGGCCCGCAGAAACAGGCGGGTCAGCTCGCTGTAGACGTCGGGCGAAAGGGCGGTCTTCTCTTCCAGGACGATGGCGTAGCGGTCGCGGCCCTCGGTGATGGGGGCGGGCGACGTCCAACCCTTGGCGCTCTTGAAGACCAGGATGCGAACCGGCTGCGGCATCTGCAAATCGTCGATGCCGAGAACTTTGCCCAGCGCGTGGCGGAACTCCTCGAACTCCACCAGCTTGTCGCGCGCGGCGCGCGGGTTGGCGTCGGTGAGGACCTCGAACGGGCCCGAAGTATACTTCACCCACGCGTCCGCGGCCAGAAGCCAGGGGACGAGGGCGAGCAAAAGCAACCGGCGCATCGATGACCATTATCCCAGGTGACACGCGGGGAATGGCGATCCGCCGCCGCCGCAGGAAGGCCCCTGGACGCGGCGCGTTACGCGCCTACTGAATCCTGCGCCCGTTTGGATTGCCGGGCGTGAAGCTGTACACCGGCCCCTCCCAACCGCCGAAATCGATCGTGCCCGCCTGGTTGGCCCCTCTGACCCATTGCCAAAAAGTGCGGGACGTGTTGTAAATCTGCGTCTGCACGGCCGCGATCACTTCCGCTCCGGTCCAGAGAGCGATTTCGCCGCAGAAGCGCATCCCGTCGGCGCCGGTTCCCGTGTTGTAGGGAGCGGCGTCGGCGGTGGCACAGGAGAAAATCGTGATCTTCCTGATCTTGCCGCTCAACACCGAAGTCCCCGTGGCATTGTACAGGCTGAGTCCCTCCTGGCAGAGTTGCAAACCGAAGCCACCGTGAACCTCGGGAACGCACTGCTGGTTCCGAAGGTCCCAATTCCCCTCGAAACCGTGACACATTACGTAGAGATCGGATAAGCCGCCGCTGCGCCTGGCGTACTCGGCGATCCAGCCGAGGGCGTGGGCGATAGGAACACTTTCGTTTACTTCGTAGACATTTGCAGCCATGTCGCTTGGCGGGTTTCCCGACAGGCGGCGATCGTGAATCAGCATGGAACTCGGCATACATCCCCTCCGTTGACGGAAACCGAGGCGCCGGAGCCATCCGGTTTCCGGAATGAGTCCATTCTACACCAGCCGCCATCGCTTCGTCGGCGGCCAGTGCCGCAAGCTATGATATTTGGTCCACCCCGGGGCTTGAAGGGGGAACGATTGTCAGGAGTTTTCTTACCGATATGACGACGGATGACTTTCAACTGCGGCGGCGGCGCCTGCTGGCGGCGCACGAGTCTCTGACCCAGCGCCCCAACGAGGCATTGCCCGATTCGAACGGCTGGTTTCAACGCTACCGGTACCCGGTTCTGACCGCGGCTCACGCGCCGGTCTCCTGGCGTTACGATCTGGATCCATCCACCAACCCGTTCTTGATGGAGCGTCTCGCCATCAACGCGGCGTTCAACGTGGGCGCCATGGAGTGGCACGGCGGAGTCGTGCTGATGGCGCGGGTGGAGGGCGTGGACCGCAAGTCGTTTTTCGCCGTCGCCGAAAGCGCCAACGGCATCGACGGGTTCCGCTTCTGGGATTATCCGGTCGTCATGCCGCACGGTGCCGACCCGGAAACCAACGTCTACGACATGCGGCTGACGGCGCACGAAGACGGGTGGATTTACGGCTTGTTCTGCGCCGAACGCAAGGACCCTGCCGCGGCGCCGGGCGACCTGTCCTCGGCCGTGGCGCAGTGCGGTATCGCGCGCACCCGCGATTTGAAGGTCTGGGAGCGGCTCGACGACCTTCGGACACGCTCGGCTCAACAGCGCAATTGCGTTCTCCATCCCGAGTTCGTGGATGGCCAATACGCATTCTACACGCGGCCGCAGGACAGCTTCATCGAGGCGGGCCGGGGCGGCGGCATCGGATGGGGACTGGCGCCGGACATCCAGCACGCCGTCATCGCCGAAGAAGAGACCATCCTCGACCGGCGCGAGTATCACACCATCAACGAGGTCAAGAACGGTCTGGGTCCCGCGCCCCTCAAGACGGAGAATGGCTGGCTTCACCTCGCACACGGCGTTCGCAATACCGCTGCCGGCTTGCGTTATGTGCTGTACTGCTTCCTTTCGGACCTGGCGGCTCCGTACAAAGTGATCGCCAAACCGGGAGGCTACTTCCTGGCGCCGGAAGGCGAGGAGCGGGTCGGCGATGTGTCGAACGTGGTCTTCTCGAGTGGCTGGGTGCGCCGCGGCGATGAGGTGCTCATCTATTATGGCGCGTCCGACACCCGCACGTATGTCGTGGCGACGACCGTGGACCGGCTTCTCGACTATGTCCTCAACACGCCGGCCGACGCCATGTACAGCGCCGCCTGCGTGCGGCAGCGGATCGCGCTGATCGAGAAGAACCTGCGCGCGGCGAAGGTGTAAGAATGACGGAAACAGCCAAACGGGACTGGGCCGCGCGCATCGAACGGGAACTGCGCGAAAACATCCTGCCGTTCTGGATGCTCCATGCGGTGGATCGCGAAGGCGGCGGCTTTTACGGGAAGATCGATTGCGAGGGCCACATCGATCGCGAATCGCCGCGCGCTTCGGTGGTCAACAGCCGGATACTCTGGACCTTTTCGGCGGCTTGCCGATTGGTGGACGATCAGTACCGCGCGACCGCCGACTGGGCGTATGAGTATGTCGAGAGTAAGTTCTGGGACGCGGAGTATGGGGGAGTGTATTGGATGCTCGATTGCAAGGGCAACCCGCTCTCCGGCCGCAAGCAGATTTACGCCCAGGCCTTTGCCGCCTACGCCATGGCGGAATACTATCGCGCCACCGGCAAGCCCGAGAGCCTGGAATTTGCCCGGCGGCTTTTCCGGCTGATCGAGGAGCACAGCCATGACCCGGTCTGGAAGGGCTACCTGGAAGCTCGCGGGCGCGATTGGGGCGCGCTGGAGGACATGCGGCTCAGCGAGAAGGACCTGAACAGCCCCAAATCCATGAACACCCACCTCCACGTGATGGAAGCCTATACGAACCTGCTGCGCGTGTGGCCGGACCCCGAACTGCGGGCCAGCCAGAAAGAGCTGCTTGAAGTGACCATGTATCGCATCGTGGACAATGCCACCGGGCACTTCAAGCTGTTCTTCGATAACCAGTGGAATTCGCTTAGCGATCATGTCTCGTTCGGTCACGATATCGAGGGCAGTTGGTTGATACTGGAAGCGGCCGAGGTGCTGGGCGATGCGGCGCTGCTTGATCGCGCGCGAACACTGGCGGTCACCATGGCCCAGACCGTTTCCAACGAGGGCCTCGACAAAGACGGCAGCCTCTTCTACGAAGCCGATTCCGCGGGCGCGATGATCGATCCGAACAAGCATTGGTGGGCGCAGGCTGAGGCCGTGGTGGGCTTCTACAACGCGTACCGGATTTCGGGCGAGCGGCATTTCCTGAGCCAGGCCTATCGGGCCTGGGAGTACATCGAAGAGAAGATCGTGGACCGCATTCACGGCGAGTGGCACGCGAAACTCAGTCCCGAAGGCAGGCCCTATCTCGAGGCGGAAGATGCGGACGCCTGCCTGGCGGGCCCATGGAAATGCCCCTACCACAACAGCCGGGTTTGTTACGAGATGATGGAGCGGCTCAAACAGTAAGGAGACGAGAGCAACCTATGAAGTACGGTTTTTTCGACGATCGGAACCGTGAGTACGTCATAACGCGGCCGGATACACCGCTGCCATGGATCAACTATCTGGGTTGCCAGGCATATTACGGCATCATATCCAATACGGCAGGCGGATATTCCTTTTATCGCGATGCGCGTCTGCGGCGCATCACGCGTGCCCGCTACAATAATGTGCCGCTCGATTCGGGCGGAAGATACATCTATTTGCGCGACAACGCGGACGGCGAATACTGGTCCCCGTCCTGGCTGCCCACCTGCCGCGATCTGGAACAATACACGTGCCGTCATGGCATGGGCTACTCCATCATCGGTTCGAAGTATCACGGCATTTCCACCAGTACCCGCTACTTCGTTCCGATCGACGATAACCTGGAAATATGGCAGCTCACGGTGACTAACGGCCGTCTCACGCCGGCGTCGCTTTCGATTTTCTCGTCGGTCGAATTCTGTCTCTGGGATGCCCAGGACGACGCTACTAACTTCCAGCGCAACTTCAGCATCGGCCAGGTGGAGATCGATGACGAAGTGATCTATCACAAGACGGAGTACCGCGAGCGGCGCGACCACTTCGCATGGTTCGCCTGTTCGGACAGCCTGGCCGGTTTCGACACCCAGCGCGAATCCTTCCTCGGCCCGTGGAGAGGCTGGGATCGCCCCGCCGCGGTGGAGCGCGGGGATTCGTTCCAATCCGAGGCGCACGGCTGGGCGCCCATCGGGTCGCACCATGTCCGGTTGGTGCTCCAGCCCGGAGAGACCCATCAGGTCGTTTTTGCTTTGGGATACCACGAGAACCCCAAGGACCGGAAATTCGATCCGCCGGATTCGCAGACCATCGACAAGTGCACGGTGAAACCGGTGATCGCGCGATATCGCGACAGGGTCATTGTGGATGCCGCGTTCGATAAGTTGCGGTCGTACTGGGACGGGCTGCTGGGAATCTGCCAGGTGCGGACGCCCGACATCCACACCGACCGGATGGTGAACGTCTGGAATGCCTATCAGTGCATGGCGACCTTCAACATGTCCCGGTCGGCGTCCTTCTTCGAATCGGGCATCGGCCGCGGCTTGGGCTTCCGCGATTCCAACCAGGACTTACTGGGCTTCGTGCAGATGGTTCCGGAACGGGCCCGCGAGCGCATTCTGGATCTCGCCGCAACGCAACTTCCCGATGGCGGCGCCTATCACCAGTACCAGCCGCTGACCAAGAAGGGCAACAACGACGTCGGAAGTAACTTCAACGACGATCCACACTGGCTGATTGTGGGCGTCTCCGCGTACCTCAAGGAGACCGGCGACTGGAGCATTCTGGATGAGCCGGTTGCATTCGACAACCAGCCCGGCTCCGAACAGCCGCTCTACGAGCATCTGCGGCGCAGCTTCTCTTACACGCTGGCCCGGCTGGGGCCGCACGGTTTGCCGTTGATCGGCCGTGCCGATTGGAACGACTGCCTGAATCTGAACTGCTTCTCGGACACCCCCGGCCAGTCGTTCCAGACCACTACCAATAAGGAAGGTAAGGTGGCCGAGTCGGTTTTCATCGCCGCGTTGTTCGTCCTGGCCGCACGGGAACTGGCTGCCATCGCCAAGCGGCGCGGCCTGGAAAAGGAAGCCACGAAGTGCCAGGCGGAGGCCGCGCGCATGGAGGAGACCGTGCGCCGGCACGGCTGGGATGGCGAATGGTTCCTGCGTGCCTACGACGACTTCGGCCAGAAGATCGGCTCGAAGGAGTGCAAGGAAGGCAAGATCTTCATCGAGACGCAGGGCTTCTGCGGCCTCGCCGGCATCGGCCTGGAGGACGGCATGGCCCGCAAAGCGCTCGATTCGGTCCGCAAGCACCTGGCCACGCCTCACGGCATCGTGCTCCAGCAGCCGGCCTACTCGCGCTACTACCTGGAGCTGGGCGAGATCTCATCGTATCCGCCGGGTTACAAGGAGAACGCCGGAATTTTCTGTCACAACAACCCGTGGGTGATGATTGCCGAAGCGATGGCCGGCGATGGCGACAATGCTCACGACTATTACCTGCGCATCAATCCCTCGGCGCGCGAGGGCATCAGCGACGTACACCGGTGCGAGCCGTATGTGTATTCGCAGATGATCGCCGGGCGCGACGCGCCCACGCACGGGGAAGCCAAGAACTCCTGGCTGACCGGCACGGCATCCTGGAATTACTACGCCATCACGCAATGGATACTGGGCATACGCCCGGAGTACGACGGCCTGCGCATCGCGCCGGTGCTGCCGGAACGCTGGCCGGGATTCGAAGCCGTGCGCCGGTTCCGCGGCGTCACGTACCACATCACGGTGCGCAGGGCGGGTGCGGGGAACGGCGTGAGGCTGGTGGTGGATGGTAAGCCGGTGGAAGGTGGTGTTATCCCATTGCCCGCTCCCGAATGCACTGCCGTGAAGGTTGAAGTTACGCTGGGGTAAGCGTGGTTTGTGGGGCAGGATGGCATCCTGCGGCCGATTGTTAATCGGCCTCTCGCGGCCGTCTCGTACTGCCGGACAGGCGGGTTAACAACCCGCCGCAGGTTTACAACCTGCCCCACAAAGCTCGACCGATCTATCCCGCGGCCGGTGCAGCCGTTTCTGGGGCCGGACTCTTTTCGCTGTACATCCTGTTCAGAGGATCGTACCAGGTGAACTTCAAAATGGCTGAAGTTACCAGGACAACCGCCAGAGCGATGAGGGCGATGTTGTAGCGGCGAATCACCACGTAGATCGGCAGGGCGATGAGACTTGTCTGCCAGGCGATGCCGACGGCCACGTTGAACATATCGCGCCAGAAATCGGGGTTCGGCTGGAAACTGGGATCTTCCGCGCGGACCATGGCGAGAACCGGGCCCCAGAAGCCCCACGGCCGCACGCGCCGGTAAAAGGCCTTCAGTACCTCGTCGTCTTCGGGCTTCGTCAAGAACGTTCCCAGCAGGCACCCGGCAGTCGAAATCGCCAGGATCAGCGGGAACGCGTTCAAAGGCCTGACATTGGGCAAAGTCACGGGGACTATCATGGATGCCGCAATGCCCGCCACCATGCCCCAGAAGTAGCCGTATCCATTGAAGCGCCACCAATACCACTTCAGCACGTTGGCCGCCGTGTAACCACCCCACAATGCGGAAACGATCCACTGGATCACGGAATCGATGGAACCTACAAACCAGCCAATGGAAATACCCAGAGTGACGACCGCGAAAGATGCCACGTAGCTCAACCGGACACAGGCGCGCTCGCTGGCCTGCGGATTGATGAACTTCCTGTAAATGTCGTTCACCAGGTAAGGCGGCGCCGAGTTCACGGTGGCGGCGAAGTTCGACATGAACGCGGCCAGAAGCCCCGCCACCAGGACGCCCAGGAGACCTACGGGAACGAAATGGCTGAGCGCATCGGGCAGCACCATCTCGAAATCCATCTTGGCTCCCATGTCCCGGATCTTGCCGCTGTAGAACACCAGGGCCAGAATCGTGAGTCCCGTGATCATGAAGTAGCGCGGCACGTTCAGCACCACATTCACCACCGCGCTCATCATGGACGCCTCGCGCGGATTGCGCGTGGACAGAATCCGCTGCATGTCGTAGTTCGGGGCTGGACCGGCGATGCTGATCAGAAACCCTTTGAAGAGCATCATGATGAAGAAGAAGCCGAATAACGAGTAGCCGTCTTCGTGAATCTTCGCATTCACCGCAGGGATGAGTCCCGACCAGTCCAGGTTGAGATGCCAGCCGAAGAAAATCTGGTCCCACCCGGCCGGCACGGCGCGGCGCAGGGCTTCCGGCGAGACGCGCATGATGGCGATGAGGCCGATGGCGATCGAGGCGATCGACAGCAGGCAGAACTGGAGCACTTCCGTGATCACCACGCTGAACATGCCGCCCTTGACGACGTAGAACGTGGTGATCGCCATCAGGATCAGCGCATACTCGTTGGCGGACAGGTGCCAGGGAAGGAAATCGGTGGCGAATTTGCCGATGCCCTTGAACCCGTAAGTGAGAAACCCGATGACGCTGACCAGGGCAAAGATCACCACGATCAGGTGTGACAGGCGCGCGCCACGGCCCTTGCCGAACCGCGTGGTGATCCACTCCGCGCCGGTGGTGACGCCCGAGCGGCGCAACCACGCCGAGAGGAAGACCATCAGGAAGATCTGGTTGAAGACCGGCCACAGCCACGGAATCCACACGCTCTTGAGACCGTAAATGAAGAGTAAGTAGACCAGCCACATGGTCCCGGCGATGTCGAACATCCCGGATGCGTTGGAGACGCCCAGCACGTACCACGGCAGAACGTTGCCGCCCAGAAAATATGCCTTCGTATCCCTGGA
>Ga0209039_10001690_pt1 | contig 20022 bp, 25 predicted proteins | sample BogFormECP12_OM1_FD_188238 | JGI IMG/M metagenome (GOLD analysis project Ga0209039, IMG submission 188238) | Bog forest soil microbial communities from Calvert Island, British Columbia, Canada - ECP12_OM1 (SPAdes) (version 2) | ecosystem: Environmental > Aquatic > Freshwater > Wetlands > Bog ...
AAATGGAGCCTGTCCCCGCTAGAACTTCTTCAGCTCCTCCATGAGGGCGCCGATGCCCTTGGTGCGGTAGAGGTCGGAGAGACGCTGCTCTTCGTTGGAAGGCGGCAAGACCTTCAGCAGGGGGGCGTTCTCAAGGTTCTGGCGGCTGGGAATCCACACTTTGCCGTCGGCGAATTGCACCTGGCTGACAAAGCCCGTCATGCCCTGGATGCTCACCGGCTGCCCGCTGCGCGTAAATCGGAGCGCGGTCTCCTGCAAGACGCTGGCAGTGCGCCCTGGGAGCAGGTGAAGGGCGGGATCCGCGGCCGGCAAGGAAGCCGCCATGTATTGCTGGCCCTTCTGATCGCGCACCAGCCAGCCCAGCTCGACGTACTTTATGGCCTTGTCCGATTTGTTGAGCACCTGGATGCTGGGGGCGCGCACTTCATTTCCGGCAAGCTGCGCCGATCCCTCGACGAGCTCGACGGGCGAATCGGGGAACTTCAGGAAGGCGAACTGCTCCTGGCGCTCGGCGGGCGCGGCGGCGGAAGAAACCGCGGGGCCGCCGCGAGCCACGCGCACATCCAACTGCGGGCGCTCGGCCTGGCGCGCCAGGCTTTCGATCATCTCGTGGCGCAGGCCATCGGGCCCGTTCTCGGCCAGCACGCGCTTAAAATGCTCGCGGTCGCGCTGCGCCTCCATTTCCCAGGCGGTCATGGTGCGCCGCGAGTTGAGCCGGTCCGGACCGTAGAAGGAAAGATCCTGGAAGAGCACGCCGTCGAGATTCACTTCCACCAGCGGCCCGGCCGCCGCCTGGGTGGGGCGCACCAGTTGCATGTCGATGCGAACCGGGAAGGCTTCACCCGGCCCCACGTTCAGGCTGGGGTAGGCCACCGACCCTTTTCCACCCAGAGTCACTTCCTGCGCCACCACCCGGAGCGTCACGCCGTGAATGCGGCTGGCGCCCAGGTTGCGCAGGGTCAGCGACATGTGCAGGTCGAGCACCAGGGCCGCGCCGCGAGCGGTGGCGCGCGATTCGCCGGTGGCCATGTTGAGCACCGCCACCGGGGAATCCTTGGCGAAGTCGATACCGATGGAGCTGCGCGGATCGAGCGGAACATCCTGCGCCAGCAAGGCTGCCGCGCCCAGGATTCCGCAGATCGCTAATCGCACTCGAGTTTCAATCCGCATAAACGTTATTGATCGTCACGTAGCCCGTTTCGGGATCCACGTAGCGAGCCCTCATGGAGCCTTGCGCGCCCACCGAGTACTGCACGTTTTGGGCGCCGGGTTGCAGCAGGCGGAGCGCCTGGCCCCCCTCCCTCACCTGAATTCCGTTGGCGGTGGTCTGCACCACCACGCCATCGTATTTCGGCGCGCCGGGCGCCGGATGTTCCAGAATCATCCCGGCAAACAGCAGGACCACCACGCTGGCGAAGGCCACCACCGCGCGGGCGCGGGTGAAGAGGGGCGTTTCGCGCAAGGGCGACGGGCCGGTGCGCACGCACTCGCCGGCCGCCAGGCCCAGGCGGATGTTGGCCTTCATCTCGGCGGCCAGCCGGTTCCAGGAAAGCTCGGGGGTCTCGGCCAACTCGGGGAGAATCGCCCGCACTCCCTGGAACGCCGCGGCCTCATCGCGACAATCCCCGCATTTCGCCAGGTGGCGCTGAGTCCTCCAACGGGCGATGGGCCCGAGGTCCCCACCCGCGTGTAGTGCCAATGTCGCCCGATCGGGATGTTTCATTCTTCTACCGCTTCCTTCTTTCGATATAGCGCCGGAACTTGGTGCGCGCGTTAGCTATGTGCGAGCGCACCGTGGCTTTGGAGCAGTTGAGCCGCTTGGCCACTTCTTCCGCCGGCAGGCCTTCCACGTCGCGCAGCATCAGCGCCGCCCGTTCCCTCGGGCTCAGAAGGCGCAAGCCATCTTCCAGATAGTTCCGTTCCTCGGACCGCAGTACGGCCTGTTCGGGGCTTTCCAATTGGCTCGGCGGAGCTTCATCCAGCTCGCAAAACGTGGCGCGGCCGCTACGGCGCAGGAAATCGATAGCCGTATTGGTGGCGATCCGCGACAGCCAATGGGCGGCCTTCTGCTCGTCTTTGAGCTGCTCCTGGCGTTGGAGGGCCTTGATGAAGGCCTCCTGGGTCAGGTCCTGAGCATCGGCGACGTTGCCGACGATTCTGTAGATCTGAATGAAGATCCGCCGTAAGTGCTCAGAAACAAAGCGATTCTGCCGTTCCAGAAGTTCCAGGCCTGGCTCGACGATCTCTTCGCTCATCAGACTGTAAACGACTGTTCCCACGGGTTCTAAACGGATGACGCTGGAACCCGGAAAACGTGGACTCTAAAGAAGGGCTGGGCAGGCCCAGCCCCTACACCGATTCTAACGCGCGTGGTGAAGCGGTAGCGCAGAAGCCTGATAAGCTGGGGAATTGGAATGAAACTCGCAGAACGAATGAGCCGCATCGGAGTCGAATCCGCCTTCGATGTTCTGGTACGAGCCCGCGCGTTGGAAGCGAAGGGCCGCAGCGTGATCCACCTGGAGATCGGCGAACCCGACTTCCCCACTCCACCCCACATCGTCGAAGCCGCCAAGAAAGCGCTCGACGAGGGCTGGACCCATTATGGCCCGCCGCAGGGCTATCCCGAGTTGCGAGAAGCCATCGCCGCGCACATTTCGCAGTCGCGCGGAATTTCGGTCGGGGCGCAGCACGTGTCGGTGGTGCCCGGCGGCAAGCCCATCATCTTCTTCCCCATGCTGGCGCTGCTGGAACCCGGCGACGAGGTGATCTACCCGAATCCGGGCTTTCCGATTTACGAATCGATGATCCGGTTCCTGGGCGCCCGGCCGGTGCCGATGCCGCTCGAAGAGAGCCGCGGCTTTTCCTTCGACCTCAATCTCTTTCGCGACCGGCTCTCGGACCGCACCAAGCTGGTCATTCTGAACTCGCCGGAGAACCCCACCGGGGGCGTGATACCGCCCGCCGATCTCGCCGCGGTTGCCGAAATGCTTCGCGAGCGCGACGTGGTGGTGTTGAGCGATGAGATCTATTCGCGGATCTATTACGGCGGCGAAGCCCCAGTGTCAATCGCGAGTTTCCCCGGAATGCTGGAGAAAACCATTATTCTCGACGGCTTCTCGAAGACCTATGCCATGACCGGCTGGCGCATAGGCTATGGCGTGATGCCAGGGTGGCTGGCGGATGCGGTGAGCAAGCTGATGGTGAATTCGAACTCCTGCACGGCCAGTTTCACGCAGCGCGCCGGTATCGCCGCACTCACCGGACCGCAGGATTCGGTGGCCGCCATGGTGGCCGAATTCCGCCGCCGCCGCGATGCATTCTGCCCCGGCCTGAACCAGGTTCCGGGATTTCACTGCGTGGCGCCGGGCGGCGCCTTCTACGCCTTCGCCAACGTGACCGGCACGGGCATCCCCTCGAAGGAACTAGCTGGCTACCTGCTGGATGAAGCCGGCGTGGCGTGCCTGAATGGCGGCAGTTTCGGAGAGTATGGCGACGGCTACATCCGGTTCAGCTACGCCAACTCGCTGGCCAACCTGATGGAGGCGGTGGAGCGGATCAAGAAGGTCTCCGTGAGGTGGGAAGCGGCGGTGGTAGCGTAGATCTAAACGTCTCCAGAGCCGTGTAGCGCGCGATGGCTGCGAAATCGCGGTCGCGGTGCCAGACTGGAACGCGGTTCTCAATCGCAATCGCCGCGATGAGGCAATCCACGGACGACCGGATGGTCAGCCCTCTTCTTCGGCCCTGGCGATAGATGTCCGCGGCTGAGAGAAACAGTGCGAGCGGAATGGGATCGCTCAGAATCGGCACCGCCAGGAACGCCTCGCGAAAGGCGTCGCTTTCCGGGCCGGGCCACAAGCCTTGCAGGACCTCCTGAACCACCGGACCGCACGTCACGAGATCGGGCAGGTCGTCCTCTCGCAGGGAAGCCCCTTGCTTACCGGCGAGGAGTTCGATCCATACGGAAGTGTCGACCAGGATCACTTGGATCGCCGGGCCCGAGGGGCGCTGCGCCGGGGGCGGTCCTCGCGCATGGCCGCCAGGTCACCCCTCCAAATGCCGGTCCCGAAGAACCGCGGGATGGCCTGGATCTTCTTCAGGCGGATGACTTCCCCAAGAGCGGTGTTGACCGCGGCAGAATAGGTTTTGGCTCCCAAAACCCTCGTGGCCTGCTCCAGCAACTGCTCATCTAACACAAGATTTGTACGCCGCATACACATAGTGTACCAGAGCGGATTGGTCGCGAATTGTTTAGAGACGATCCCGCCCAACGCGAACCCCGACGATTTTCAGGCCACGCTGGCCGCTGGTATACGCTTGATGAGGTCGGCCAACTCGTCGCGGTTTCCCGCGCCGATGGTGAAGGCGTCCAGACAATCGAGCCCCAGCACGAAGTTCAGCGTCTTGTCGATTTGGTCCCGCAGGCGGCCCTCACCGAGAATCTTCATGCCTAGAATGCCCTTGCCGTTGGCTTTCGACTCGCGCAGCACGGCTACCACCTCAGCCACGTTGGTCGAGTCCATCCTTATGCCGGCGTGATTGATGCCCTGCAGGTGCACCGCGCACCAGGGCGTCCTGGCGGCCAGCTTCATGGCGTCGAGCGAATGGATGGATGCGCCGTGGGTGCGTATGATGCCCTTCTCTTTGGCTTCCGAAAGCACGTCCATCACCGGCTTCATTTCCGTCGTCCAGTTGGGCCTGCTCATCCCGTGCAGCAGGACGATGTCGATGTAGTCCGTCCCCAGTTCCTGCCGGTAACGGTCCAGAGCGACCTTCATGTCGGCGGCCGAGGTGCGCACATCGGTCTTGGTCAGAATCGTTACCTTTTCGCGGGGAATGCTTTTCAGGGCTTGCTTGATATGGGGATGGGTCTTGTAAGCGTCGGCGGTGTCCCAGAAGAACTGCCCGTGGTCGAAGGCGAAGTTCAGGTAGTCGGCCACACCCTGGAGTCCCAGCTCGCGCTGTACGTTGCCGGCGTTGGTACCCAAGCCGATCGCCATCCGGGTCACCTTGACCTTGTCCGGCCCGAGTTCGAGGACATCGCTCGCCTTATGAGCCGTTGTCGCACCACGGAGCCATCCAGGTCTCCCTAGCGCCATGAGGGCGGCTCCCGCCGTCCCGCCAGCCGTCTGGAAAAAACCACGTCGATTCATCGGCATGTCTGCCTCCCTTGTTCCGCCGGTACTGGCCAGCGGCCGTGAACTGAACCGGCACAAACGAACCGGTCAACCGGTATCCCCATCTTAAACTCCCGAAGGTTGAATAGTCTACACCCAGGCGCGATCTTTTGAGTAACGTACTATTTCGCACACCAGGGCGGCGATCAAGAACAGGAACATCCCCGCCACCAATACCTCGGGTGGACTAAGGCCGCCTGCATCATGCCGCCGATACCAGCCGCCCCCCGATGTCGGACCTGTTCAGGGGCGGAATCCCTTAGGACTTCGCTTTCCTCGAAGGTTTCGACTTGCCAGAACGGTTGAGGGCGACCGCCTGGCGAACGAGCGCCTTGAAGGCAGACTCGTCAACTTCTTCTCCTTCGTGGATGTCGATCGCGCGGCGTACGTTTCCCTCGAGACTTGAGTTGAAGAGACCGGCCGGATCCTTCAGAGACGCGCCCTTGGCGAAGGTAAGCTTGACGACATTCTTGTAGGATTCGCCAGTGCAGACGATGCCGTCGTGCGACCAAATCGGAGTGCCCCTCCACTTCCACTCCTCGACGACGTCCGGGTCTGCTTGCTTGATGAGCTTGCGCATTCTGCCGAGGGTCTCCCCGCGCCAGTCCCCGAGTTCGGCGATTCTTTTCGAGATGAGCTCCGATGCCGGCTGACCTTGGCTCGCGCCCGACTTTTTCATGTTCTCATCCTAGGACCGGATATATTTCATTTGCAAGACAGTGGAGGATAGTCATGTGAGATTATAAGCAGGATCACTGTTACAATTGACTGGCGGCCGGGGCTATCCGACAATGGAATGGTTTTGCTCCTTCGGAAACACCTGGATCCGTGGGCCCTCTGCGCCGTGCTGCTGGTGGCCTTCGCGATGGCGCGGATCGTTGCCACGTACCGGGTTTTCAACCAGACCTTCGACGAGCCGGCGCACATCGCCTGCGGAATGGAGTGGCTGGACCAAGGACAGTATCGCTACGAACATCAACATCCGCCGCTGGCCCGCGTCGCCGCCGCCGTGGGACCGTACCTCGCGGGCATCCGCTCTGCCGGGCTGAAATCGGTTTATGAGGAAGGCAACGGGATGCTCTATGCCGGAGGCCACTACTTTCGGACTCTGGCGCTGGCCCGGATGGGAATTCTGCCGTTCTTTGTCATCGCCTGCGCCGTGGTGTGGTCGTGGAGCCGGCGCCTTTTCGGAACCGGCGCGGCGCTGGCATCCACCCTGCTCTTCACCATGCTTCCCCCCATCCTGGCGCATTCCGGGCTGGCGACCACGGACATGGCGTGCGCCACGTTTGTGTTCGCGTCCATTTACGCCTTCAGCCGCTGGCTGGAGCGTCCCGCCTGGGGGCAGAGTCTGCTCTTGGGCGCAAGCACAGCCTTGGCGGCGCTTGCCAAGTTTTCGTCGCTGGTATTTCTGCCGGCCTCGATGTTGGCGGTCCTGCTCCTGTACTGGTTCATCGAGCGGCCGCCGCTGGCGGCCTTCCGCCGGGAGTCTCTTCGTAGAACAGTCTCTCTGGTCTTCGCGGCGGCGGTTCTTTTCTTGACGATCTGGGCCGGCTATCGTTTCTCGGTGGGGCGCGTGACGGCGGCGGATCGACCTTATGAGACCATCGATCGATTGCTGCCCGAATCCCGCCTGCCGGCCTACGAGTTCTTCGACGGCATCGGGGAAGCGGAGTATCACAATACCAGGGGCCACGACTCCTGGCTCCTGGGCGAATACCGCTCGGATGGATGGTGGTACTTCTTCCCCGTGGTCATCGCCGTCAAGACGCCCATCGCCTTTCTGCTGCTCTGTGTCATCGGCATGGTCTGGTTGGCACGGCAGTCCATCGCAAAAATCCGCTGGCAAGAGTGGGTTCCTGGAGCATGTGCGCCCATGATTCTGCTGGTATGCATGCTCAATAGCATCGACCTGGGGGTAAGGCATATCCTGCCGATTTACCCGCTGGCGGCGATGGTGGCAGGCTTGGGGCTGGCCCGTCTGGTTCAGGCCGGCCGTGCGAGAAAAGCCGCGGCCGCTTTGGGCTTGGTGCTGGCGGTCTGGCTGGTGGTTTCTTCCGTGTGGTCCCATCCCGATTATCTGGCGTACTTCAATGAATCGGTCGGCAGCAAGCCCGAGTCGGTTCTGGCCGAATCCGACCTCGATTGGGGACAGGACTTGCAGCGCCTGAGCGACAAGCTGAAGCAACTGGGCGTGAAGGAAGTTTCGCTGGCTTATTTCGGGACAGCCGATCCCACCCGGCACAACCTGCCGGCCATCAAGCCATTGCCTGCATATCGGCGCACCACCGGATGGGTGGCCGTGAGCCTGCACGTGACGACCATCAGCGCCGCCGCCATCGAGAAGGCTCAGCACGCAAGAACATCTCCCTGGTCCTGGCTGGATTGGGAGACACCGGTCACCCGCGTCGGCAAATCCATAGACCTCTATTACGTAAAGTAGCGGCGGCGGGGTTGCGCTAGCGAAAACCCGGGGCCTGACGGATGCGTCCACGCGGCGGCGGGCCGACACGGTGTTTCGCGAAGGGGAAGCGCGCCTTGGGACACATTCGTCAGGCCCCAAGTTTTCGCAGACCAGAGATGTGGGCTAGACTGTGGCATGGCGTTACTCGACGACCGCCGCTATCCGCCGCGCCCGATCATCGGCGTGGGCGCGCTCATTTTGAAGCGCGACCGCATCCTCATGGCGCAGCGCGGCAAGCAACCGCTGATCGGCTGGTGGTCCCTGCCGGGCGGCGCGTTGGAAACCGGCGAGAGCCTGGCGGACGCAGTTCGCCGCGAGGTGCGCGAGGAAACGGGCCTCGAGATCCGTCCGCTGGGCGTGCTGGAGATCTTCGAGCGCATCATGCGCGATGCCTCCGGCGCCGCCGAGTATCACTACGTGCTGATGGATTACATGTGCCGCGTCGTGGGTGGAACGCTCGCTCCCGGCGACGACGTCTGCGCGGTGGAATGGGTGCGCCTTCGCGATCTGCCCCAGCTCCAGATCACCGAGGGCACTCTGACGGTGATTGAAAAGGCCTTCCGCAAACGCCGAGAATATAGATAGCCCCTTGAAAACCAGCGCCGCCGTTCTAGAATTCGAAGCCCTCCGCCAATTGTTGGGCCGTTACGTCTTCAGCCCGCTGGGCCGCCGCGAGCTGGAAAAAGTGACTCCACACGCCGATGGCGAGCGCCTGGCCGAAGACCTGGCGGAAGCCGGCGAGGCCGTCGAATACCTGCGCGCGGCCACGCGCCCGCAGCCCACGGGGCGTGGCGCCGCAATTCGCATCGATTTCTCGGGCCTGCCGGACGTCGAACCGGCGGTCCACAAGCTGCGCATCGAAGGCGCCAGTCTCGACCCCAAGGAGATCTTCGATCTCTTCCTGCTGCTGGACCGCGCCGCCGACGCCAAATCGCTGCTCACGGCGGCCGCCGAGCGATTTCCCCGCCTCGGCCGCCGCGCGCAAACCATCGGCGATTTCCGCGCCTTGTTGAAAGACCTCGAAGGCAAGATCCTGCCCGATGGCACGGTGGCGGATCACGCCAGCGTGGCGCTGGCCCGCCTGCGCCGCGACATCGAACGCCAGAAGAAGGCCATCCAGGAATCGCTCGAACGCTTCCTGCGCGCGCATCGCGAGGAAGGCGTGCTGCAGGAGGAGTTCGTAACCATCCGCAATGAGCGCTTCGTGGTGCCGGTGATCGCCGGGCAGCGGCGCAAGCTGGATGGGGTGATCCACGCCGCCAGCGCCAGCGGGCACACCCTGTTCGTCGAGCCACTGGAAACCATCGATTTGAACAACGAGTTGGTGCGGCTGGCCGAGGAAGAGGCTCGCGAGGTCCACCGCATTCTGCTGGAGATGACCGACCGCCTGCGCGCCGACGCCGGCTCGATTCGCCAGACGCTGGTCGCCATGGCGGAACTGGAGCTGATTTTCGCCAAGGCGCGCTTTGCCGCCGAGTTCCATTGCGCCATCCCCAGGTTCGGCGACCGCCTGCTGCTCAAAGACGCCCGCCATCCGCTGCTCGAGGACGTGCTGCGCCGCCGCCATAAGACGGCCGTGCCGTTCACGCTCGAACTCACGCGCGACCGCCGCACCCTGCTGATCAGCGGCCCCAACACCGGCGGCAAGACGGTGACGCTCAAGACCGTGGGGCTGCTCAGCCTGATGGCGCAATCGGCCCTGCCGGTGCCCGCCGCCGAGGCCGAGTTTCCGCTCTTCGGCCAGGTGCTGGCCGATATCGGCGACTATCAGTCCATTCAGGAAAACCTCAGCACGTTTTCCGCGCACGTCTCCAACATCCGCGAGATGGCCCTCGATGTCACGCCCGATTCGCTGGTGCTGCTGGACGAGTTGGGCGCCGCCACCGATCCCGAAGAGGGAGGCGCGCTGGGGGTGGCCATCGTCGAGCATTTCCGCGCGGCCGGCGCGTACACCCTGGTTTCGACTCATCTCTTAACGCTCAAAATATACGGGGCCGGAACCGAAGGCGTGGTCAACGGCTCCATGGGCTTCGATGAAGAGACCCTGGATCCCACGTTTCGCCTGAGCCTGGGCCTGCCGGGAAAATCGGCCGGCCTGGAAATCGCCACGCGGCTCGGCATGCCCGAGGACATCATGCGCCGCGCCCGCCAATCCATGAGCGGCCGCGAGCGCGACGTCACCCGTTTCCTGGCCGAGTTGCACCGCCGCGTGGAAGAGACCCAGGTGCTGGAGCGGAGCCTGCGCGATAAACTGGCGGAGCTCGACAAGCGCGAAAAAGAGCTGGCGCGCGAATGGGAGAAACGCGAAACTGCCAAGCTGAAGGAGCTCGAGCGCCGCACCGAGCAGGCGCTGGCCCGGTTCGAAGAGCAGGCCCAGGAGACCATCGGGAAGATGGCGCAAACCGCCGACCGCCGCAAGGCCGAGCAGGAGGCGCAGCGCCGCGTCTCCAAGGCCAAACGCGAAATGCGGGAAGATTTCCAGACCACCGTGCTCGCCACCCAGGACGATTCCCGACAGGACCGCATACGGCCGCTGCGCATCGAAGAAGGCGTGCGCGTGCGCTTGAAGGATGTGCGCGAGCCGGCGCGCGTGCGCCGCAAGCTGGGCGCGGACCGCATTGAAGTGGAGGCCGGCTTCATGAAGATGCAGGTTTCCATCGACGACGTAATCGAGGTGCTGCCCGAGGCCGGCGCCGCCGCCAGGTTACCCCAGGGTGTGAGCTACAAGCCCGCGCCGGAGCTGGCGCCGGTGCACCAGGAGATCAACGTAATCGGCCAGCGCGCCGAGGAAGCGCGCGACGCCGTGGACGAATTCCTCGACCGCGCCGTAATGGCCACCGCCAGCCGCGTCCGCATCGTGCACGGCCATGGCATGGGGGTCCTCAAAAAGGCGATCGCCGAGTTGCTCGGCAGCCATCCCCACGTGGCCAAATTCTACCAGGCCCCCCAGCAGGAAGGCGGCGCGGGGGCGACCATCGTCGAGCTGAAAGAGTAGAGGCGGGGCATGCCCGGCGTCCGTTTCGGGCGATAATAGATTCGGAATGGGCATCGACGACAGCCTGACGCGGGAGATTGTCAACCGTCTGCTGGGCGTCACCAAGGCGGACAAGATTATCCTCTTCGGTTCAGCAGCAGCCGGGACGATGACGCGGGACAGTGACATTGATCTCCTGGTGGTGTCGCCGGCGCCGGCCAACACGATCGAGGAACACGTCAAATTGCGCCGATCTTTGCGCGGTCTGGGCTTCCCTTTCGACGTGTTCATCATCCCGACGGAGAAATTCGAAGAATCGAAGAACATCTTTGGCGGGATCGCCTATCCGGCCCACAAGTATGGTCGCGTGATCTATGAAGCAGCCTGAAGCGGTTTTGCGCGACCTGGTCAGGCAATGGTTCGCGAAGGCAGAATTGGATTATTGTGCTGCGCAGCGGCTCGTAAAGGACCCGGAACCACTCCGCGAGATTATTGCTTTTCACTGCCAGCAGGCCGCCGAGAAATATCTGAAGGCGTTCCTTGTGAGCCTGCAGGTTGAGTTTCCGAAAACCCACGACCTCGAAGAATTGTTGGAATTGCTGGCGCCAGTCCGCTCAGATGTTGCCGCCATGCTTGAAGGCATCGAGATGCTGAGCCCCTTCGGCGTCAAGATCCGGTATCCGGGCGATTTTCCGGAATTGTTGCCCGGGCAAGAACAGATCGTCTTCGATCTAGCCAACCAGACGCGCGAGGCGATCATGGCGCTACTGCAACAGTTCCTCAGCGGAGATTAGTTCGCCCAAGTCCGAACCGCGCGATAATGAATCCGGAGGCGAAGCTATGAATCGAGCCGAAAGCATTAATCTATTGAACAAAGGGGTTGCCGACGAATTGCAGGCGGTGCACCAGTACATGTACTTCCACTTTCACCTGACGGATCAGGGCTTCGGGCCGCTGGCGATGCTGCTCAAGCAGATCGCCATCCAGGAAATGGGCCACGTCGAGTTGCTGGCCGAACGGATTCTGTTTCTGAAGGGCGACGTGGAAATGGTTGCGGCCGGCCCGGTAGAGAAGATCGTCGAACCGGAGGCCATTCTGGCCAAGGCCATGGCGATGGAAGAGGACGGCGTCCGGGGCTATAACCAGGCGGCGATCAAGTGCGGGGCCAAGGCCGATTCCGCCTCCAAGCAGCTTTTCGAGCGGCTGGTGAACGACGAAGAAGGCCACTTCGACCTGTTCGAGAAACAGTGCGACAACATCAAGAGGTTCGGCCCGAGCTACCTGGCGCTTCAGTCCTTCGGCGGCGGTGCGCCGGCCGTTACAGGTTAGCCAGCACTTCCGCCGCGTGCCCCTTGGCCTTGACCTTGGCGTAGATCTTCTCGATCTTGCCGTCAGGCCCGATGACGAAGGTGCCGCGCTCGATGCCCATCACCTTCTTGCCGTACATGTTCTTTTCTTTCCATACGCCGTAGGCTTGGGCCGCGGCCTTGTCCTCATCCGCCAACAGCGTGAACGGCAGATCGAACTTGGCTTTGAAATTGGCCTGCGCCGCGGGCTTGTCGGGCGACACGCCCACCACCGCCGCGCGCTTCTTCGCAAACGCCTGGATGCCGTCGCGAAACTCGCAGGCCTCCACGGTACAACCGGGCGTGTTGGCCCTCGGGTAGAAGTACAGCACCACGCGCTTTCCCTTCAGATCCGACAGACGGAAATCGCCGCCGGTGTCGGTGTGAACGCGAATATCGGGAGCCTTATCGCCAATCTTCAACATGCATCACCCCAGCTTCTGCTTGAATAAATCGGTTACCAGCGCCACGTTGGCCTGGCCGCGCGTGGCCCTCATCGCCTGGCCCACCAGGAAGTTGATCACCGTGGTCTTCCCGCCCTTGTACTGCTCCACCTGTTTGGGGTTGGCGGCGATCACATCGGCGATGATCTTCTCCAGCGCGCCCGCGTCGCTGATCTGCCGCAGGCCTTCGCGTTCCACGATGACGCCGGCCGGCTCGCCGGTAGAGAACATTTTCGGGAACACTTCCTTGGCCAGCTTTCCGGAAAGTTCGCCCTTGGCGATCAACTTCACCAGTTCGCCCAGGTTCTGGGGACTGACGGGCGATTCCGCGATCTCCTTCCCCTCGGCCTTGAGCAGGCCCATCAGGTCGCCCATCACCCAGTTGGCGGCGGTCTTCGGGTCGCCCGAAATCCTGGCCACCGTCTCGTAATACTCGCTCACCGCCCGCGTGGCCGTCAGGACTCCGGCGTCGTATTCCCTCAGCCCGTACTCGCCGATGAACCGCGCGCGCTTGCGGGCGGGCAACTCCGGCATCGTGGCCCGCACCTCGGCCAGCCACTTCTCGCCGATGCGCAGCGGAACCAGGTCCGGCTCGGGAAAGTAGCGGTAGTCGTGCGCCTGCTCTTTGCTGCGCATACCGGCGGTCTCGCCCAGGTCGGGATTGTAGAGCCGCGTTTCCTGCGCCACTCGGCCGCCGCTCTCGATCACGGCCACCTGCCGCGCGATTTCATAATCCAGCGCCTGCTTCAGAAAGCGGAACGAATTGAGGTTCTTGACTTCCGCCTTGGTGCCGAATTTCTCAGCGCCTTTGATCCGCACCGAGACGTTGGCATCGCAGCGCAGGTGGCCTTTCTCCATGTCGCAGGTGGAAACCTCGACGAATTGCAGCACCTGCTTCAACTCGGTGAGGAAGGCGAAAGCCTCGTCGGAGCTTCGCAGATCGGGCTCGGTGACGATTTCGGCCAGCGGCGTACCGGAACGGTTGAGGTCCACGTAGGAATAGCGGTCCGAATCGCGGAAGCCGTCGTGGATGCTCTTGCCCGCGTCATCCTCCATGTGGACGCGCGTGATGCCGATGCGGCGGAGGGCGCCATCGACCACGATATCGACGTAGCCGTGCTCCGCCAGCGGCTCGTCGTACTGGGAGATCTGGTAGCCCTTTGGCAGGTCCGGATAAAAGTAATTCTTGCGCGCGAAACGAGACTTGGGGTTGACGCGGCAGTCCAGCGCCAGCGCTCCCTTGATGGCCAGCTCCACGGCCTCGCGGCTCAGCACCGGCAACGCGCCGGGGAGCCCCAGGCAGACGGGACAGACATTGGTATTCGGCGGCGCGCCGAAACTGGTGGGGCATCCGCAAAAAATCTTGGTCGCGGTGGCAAGCTGCACATGCACTTCGAGGCCGATGACCGGCTCATAGCGCGCAATCGCTTCGGGAGTGGCCACGGCGGACGGGGAGGAGGACATGGTGTCTTATTATTATAGTGAGATGGTATCCGAACCGGAAAACACCGGCGACAAGATCGCCGGCGCTACGGCTTAGCCGCCGGCAGCCGCTTCTCCAACTCGCGCACGAATTCCTGGAGCGCTTTGCGGTCGGCCTGCTGCCACTTCACCACCACGAAATACCGGCCCTGCTGGAAGAACACCGTGTCCGCCGACGGGCGCCAGCGCTGCGCCAGGTCTAGCCCCACCTCAAAGGAGCTCAGCTCGTACACGCGCGCTTCGAGTTTCCCGGGGCCTTCGTACGTGGCCACCTGGAGCCGCTCGACACTGGTGCGCGGCACCGGGTCGGGCGCTTCCGAAACGGGGAGGTTCCGCACAGCCGCGCGGCGCCAGACGTGGGCCACCGTTTCCGGGAGAAGATCCGCCGGCAGCGGGGCGCTTTTCCGGCAGGCGCTGAGCGCGAGTGCCAGCCATATCCAGTCACGGCGCGACATCAGCTTCAATTCTTGCATGGGTGCATAAGTCGCGGTGATACCATCGCAGGTATGGCGAAGTTTAAGCCGGCGAAGGGAAAAGCCAGAAAGAGCCGCGCTCCGCAGGGCGGCATCCCCTGCGTCATTCTGGTCATCTCCGGCATGTTGCTGGTCGGCCTGTTCCTCTACTACGTGATGACCCATGCGAACCGATAACCGCCAACCCGCCGAGATGCGCCGGGTCGAGATCGTCACCGGCTGCCTGATGACCGCGGAAGGCTCAGCACTGATCAAGGTCGGGAACACCCACGTGATCTGCGCGGCCACCGTGGAAGACACCGTGCCGCACTTCCTCCGCAACAGCGGCAAAGGGTGGGTGACGGCCGAATACTCCATGCTGCCCAGGGCCACCGCCAAGCGCACGCCGCGCGAGGTCACCAAGGGCCGGCCCTCGGGAAGAACTCAGGAGATCCAGCGGCTGATTGGCCGCTCCATGCGCTCGGTGGTCGATATGGCGGCTTTGGGAGAACGCACCGTGGTGTTGGATTGCGACGTGCTCCAAGCGGACGGCGGCACGCGCACCGCCTCCATCACCGGGGCGTTCGTGGCGCTGGCGCTGGCGCTGCGGCAGTTCGTCGAGTTTGGCCGGCTCAAGACCATGCCGCTCCTCGATTTCGTCGCCGCCACCAGCGTGGGCCTGGTGGATGGCGTCCCCATGCTGGATCTGTGCTACGACGAAGATTCGCGCGCGGGGGTGGACATGAACGTGGTGATGACCGGCGCCGGCAAGTTCGTCGAGGTGCAGGCCACCGCCGAGCACACCCTGTTCGACGACCAGCAGATGGCGCAGCTTGTGGCCCTGGCGCGCGCCGGCATCGCCCAAATCATCGAGATTCAGAAGAAGGTGGCGCGCCTTTGATCCGGCTCTGGTGCGCCACCGGCAATCCCGGAAAGCTGCGCGAATTCCAGGAACATAGCCCCATCTCCATCGAGGCGCTCCCCGATTTCCGTATGATTCCGCCTTGCGTCGAGGACGGCGGCACCTTCGAAGAAAACGCCGTCATTAAAGCGCGCCACTACGCCCGCTACGCATCCGGCTTGCTCTTTGCGGACGATTCGGGCCTGGAAGTGGACGCGCTCGGCGGCGCCCCCGGCGTTCATTCCGCCCGCTTCTCCGGCAAGCACTCCACCGACCAAACCAACAACCGGCTGCTGCTCGAAAAGCTGCGAGGCGTGGCCAACCGGACGGCGCGTTTCGTGTGCGTAATCGCGCTGGTCGAAGGGCAACGTCAGCGTGGAGTCTTTCGCGGCGCGGTGGCGGGGGTTATTCTGGACGAGCCGCGCGGCTCCGCCGGGTTCGGATACGATCCGCTCTTCTACTCGCCGGCGCTGGGGCTGACGTTCGGCGAGGCCTCCGCCGAGCAGAAGTTCGCCCTCAGCCATCGCGGACAAGCGCTGCGGGCGATGCTGGCGGCGCTATAGGGGTAGCGGCGCGGTACCATAAAGCTATGTCTGGGACCCTCACAATCGCCGGCCGCGAATTCCGTTCGCGGCTTATCGTAGGAACAGGGAAGTACCGCAGTTTCCAGGAGATGCAGCGGTGCCACGAGGCCTCGGGCGCGGAGATGGTAACCGTCGCCGTGCGCCGTGTCAACCTCACCGACCGCTCCAAGGAATCGCTCCTCGACTACATCGACCGCTCCCGGATCTTCATCCTCCCCAACACCGCCGGCTGCTACACGGCCGACGACGCCGTTCGCACCGCCATGTTGGCGCGCGAGGTGGGACTGTCCCACTGGATCAAGCTGGAAGTGATCGGCGACGAGAAGACCCTGTTTCCGGATAACGCCGGGCTGCTGGAAGCCACCCGCATCCTGGTCAAGGAAGGTTTCGTGGTGCTGCCCTACACCAATGACGACGTGGTGAACGCGCGCAAATTGATCGACGCCGGCGCCGCCGCGGTGATGCCGCTGGCCGCGCCCATCGGCTCCGGCCTGGGCGTGCAAAACCCCGCCAACCTGCGCATCCTGCGGGAGGTGATCACCCAGGTGCCGATGATCGTGGACGCCGGCGTGGGCACCGCCTCCGACGCCGCCATCGCCATGGAACTGGGCGCCGATGGCGTCCTGATGAACACCGCCATCGCCGCCGCCGAGGACGCCATCAAAATGGCGCGCGCCATGAACCTGGCCGTGGAGGCCGGCCGCCTGGCCTATGAATCCGGCCGCATGCCCAAGAAGCTTTATGCCTCGGCCAGCAGCCCGCTGGCGGGAGTGGTGGGTTCGTAGAAGCTAGTCCGCGGCGGAAGCGGCCACTCCGCTGGTGCCCCGGGTTTTGAACTCGTAGCGCGAAATCTGCACAGCCGCCTGGGAGGCTTCCGAGCGCACCACCTTGCCCACCGCTACAAATTGCAGGGGGCAGGAGCCATCCAGCCGCACGGGCCAGTTCACAGCCACCTCTACCAGACGCCCCATCGGGAGCTTTTCCTCGGTCGTGAACAGGATTCCGCCGCTGCCAATGTCCAGCGTCTTCCCGATTCCGCTGGTTGCCAACCCTTTGGCATGGAGCACACGGTATCTGACTTCCTCCCGGACCGGAAATCGGCTGGTCTCCCTGCGATCGGCCGCGCCGGCGAAACTTGCGGGTGAATCGTATGCGCTGATTTCCATGGTCATTCCTATCATCGAGAAAAGCGCGCCGTTCAACAATAGGCCGAAAGCACTAAAGCATCCCATTATCTTTAGTACTTTGGTCAAATCTTAGCACCATGACGGCGATTCAGCCGGAACGGGCGTGATCGCGCATTCTGTTATTCTGGCTTCATGGACCAGGAACAACTCCGGTTGTTGTTCGAGCAGGTGCGAAGCGGCATTGTGGATATTGATGCCGCCATTGTCCGCATGCGCCACATGCCGTTTGAGGACCTGGGCTTCGCCAAAGTGGACCATCACCGCGCGCTGCGTCACGGAATGCCCGAGGTGGTCTTCGCCAAGGGCAAAACTCCGGAGCAGGTGGTGGCCATCGCGGAGCGTTTGTTCGAGAACTCGCAGAACGTGCTGATCACGCGGGCGGACCGTGAGTGCGCGGCCGCCGTGACCGGGAAGCTGCCGGGCGGCGACTATTTCCCGCTCTCCGGAGTGATCCGTTTCTGGCGCGACCGGACCATCCGCGGCAAGGGCAAAATCATCGTGGTCTGCGCCGGCACCAGCGACATGCCGGTGGCGGAAGAGGCGCAACTGACAGCCGAGGCGATGGGCAACGAAGTGGAAGCGATCCACGATATCGGGGTGGCCGGCATTCACCGGCTGATGAGCAATCGCGAACGCCTTACCGAGGCCCGCGTCATCGTGGTCTGCGCGGGAATGGAGGGCGCGCTGCCCAGCGCGGTCGGCGGCATGGTCTCATGCCCCGTCATCGCGGTCCCCACGAGCGTGGGCTATGGAGCCAGCTTTAACGGTCTGGCGGCGCTGCTCGGCATGTTGAACAGTTGCGCCAGCAACGTCACGGTGGTCAACATCGATAACGGCTTCGGTGCGGGGTACGTGGCCAGTTTGATCAATCGGCCGTAACGTAGCGCCGGCGGTCTTGCCGCCGGTGTTCTTTCCGGCCCGGACAAAGCCACCGGCGACAAGATCGCCGGCGCTACACCAGATCCGGGATCTCCACCCAGGCGCGGCTGCGCCAGGATTCCAGGCCTTTCTCCGCCAGTTGAACGCCCTTGGCGCCTTCGAGCAATCCCCAGCGGAAGGGATCGCCCTTCACCACGTGCCGCAGAAACAGCTCCCACTCGCGTTTGAACGCGTTATCGAACGTCTCCCGCTCCTCGACTTTCCGCCAGCCATCGAAGTAGTTCAGCGGGCTTTCGATATCGGGATTCCACACCGGGCGCGGCGTCTCGCCGTACGGTTGAATCCAGCAGTGGCGCAGACCGGCCACCGCACTGCCCTTGGCGCCCTCCACCTGGATGGTGAGCAGATCGTCGCGGCGCACGCGCACGCACCAGGAAGAATTGAAGTGCGCCACAATGCCGCCCTCCAGCTCGAAGGTGGCGTACGCCGCATCCTCGGCCGTGCAATCGTAGGGCTTGCCGGCCTCGTCCCAGCGTGTGGGGATGTGGGTTGCGCCCAGGCAGGATACGGCCTTCACCGCGCCGAACAGGTTATCGAGCACGTAGCGCCAGTGGCAGAGCATGTCCATGATGATGCCGCCGCCGTCTTCTTTGCGGTAATTCCACGACGGACGCTGCGGGGCCACGGTGTCGCCTTCGAAGACCCAGTATCCGAATTCGCCGCGAACGGAGAGAATGCGCCCGAAGAATCCCGACTGCTTCAGCGCTGCGAGCTTCAGCAAACCCGGCAGCCAGAGCTTGTCTTGCACCACGCCATGCTTGACGCCGGCCTTCTCCGCCAGCTTCCACAGATCGAGCGCCGATTCCAGGCTGCCGGCCACCGGCTTCTCGCAATAAATGTGTTTCCCCGCGGCGATGGCCTGGCGGATGGCGTCCGCGCGCCGGTCGGTGGTCTGCGCGTCGAAGTAGATGGAGTAGTCGGGGTTGGCCAGCGCGGCATCCAGGTTGGTGGTCCAGGGCAGGCCGCCGCACTCCGCCGAAATGGCTTGGAGCTTGGAGGAATTGCGCCCCACCAGCAGCGCGCGCGGCATGATGGTTTCGCTATCGCTCAGCTTGACCCCGCCTTGCTGGGCTATGGCGAGGATGGACCGCCGCAAGTGCTGGTTCAGCCCCATGCGGCCGGTCACGCCGTTCATGACGATGCCGACAGTGTGGGTGGTCATGGCTTCTCCGTGCACTGGGGTGACGCCCCGGCGGGCAGCGGCGGCGCTTCGATGCCGGCGCGCGGCAGCGTGCCATCCAACTCCTGGCGCCAGTGGGCCACGTCGCCCGCCGGCCCGTAGCAGTAAATCATGCGCATCGGCGCCGGCCCGGTATTGGTCAACTGATGAAATACGCCGTGAGGGATGTAAACCGCCTGGCCGGCGCGCACGGCGGCCCTTTCCTCGCCGAGGCACATTTCGCCGGCGCCTTCCACAATGAAGTAGATCTCTTCCTGCTCCTGGTTATGCCACGGCACCTGCCCGCCATTCGGCTCTAGCGTCACATGTCCCATGGAGAAGTTGGCCGCCTGTATGGGGCTGGCGCCGCCAACCAGGTTCTGCGTGCGGCGTCTGGCCGGATATGTCCGCCCGTCAATTTGGGAAAGATCGGCGATGATCATGAAAGCGCTCGCTCAAGAAATAGCATACAACTCCGGCTGCGATCAGCAGCGCACCGAACTGCAGGGCGTTGATCGGCCCGATAGGTTCCGCGTCATTGCGAATCACCGTCAGAACCAGAAGCGCCAGCGGCGGAACGCCGACGGCGATGGCGCCGAAAAGACCGCCGGGCACGCGATACGGCCTTGGGAGCCGCGGCTCGCGGATGCGCAGCGCCACCAGCGCCGCAAACTCCAGCAGAATACTGAGGCCCGTCAGCAGCACATCCAGCACAATCAGTTTCACGAAACTGAACCCCAGGCACAGCGCCCATGCGGCCGAGCAGGCGAAGATTGCGACCCACGGAGCGCCAGTCCGCGGGCGGCGCCTGGCGAATACTCGCGGCAGAAAGCCATCCGTGGCCATTACTGCCGGCAGCCGCGAATAGGCCATGGTCAGGGCGTTCAGCGTGCCTACCGCGCCCAACATACCGCCGA
>Ga0209039_10001691_pt1 | contig 20020 bp, 17 predicted proteins | sample BogFormECP12_OM1_FD_188238 | JGI IMG/M metagenome (GOLD analysis project Ga0209039, IMG submission 188238) | Bog forest soil microbial communities from Calvert Island, British Columbia, Canada - ECP12_OM1 (SPAdes) (version 2) | ecosystem: Environmental > Aquatic > Freshwater > Wetlands > Bog ...
CCGTACCTCGACATCTCACAGAAACGGCTCGGCGTTAACGAGCCCTTCCGCCGATTTCGCTACGGGGTGCGGATCTGCCCGGAGCCCGACCACTGGGGCGGCCTCTCGGGTTGCACCTACACCGAGGGGGTGTCTTGGGGGAAATTCGTACCGGAAAGCGAAGGCGGCCGCTTTGCAGAAGTCATGGCCGACGCCACGATTGCCTGGCCGCTCGTGGTGCGTGCGGTGATTGAGCGCATGGGGCGCCGTTAGCGGCTGCGCTCCTGCGCGTCGGGTGCTGGGCGAGATGGGGTGAGTGCAAAGGTGGAGGGCGTCGTCACCGCAAGGGGCAGGCTGGCGCTGGAGGGCGCGCGCGCACTCCTCGCATCGCTTCCCGTTGCGGCTGGGCTCTTTCTCTCGGGATGCATGGTGGGGCCCGCCTACGTCCGCCCCGCGGTCTCAACCGAAGCCGCTTGGCTCGAGTCCAACGACCCCTCGATCCGCGCGGAGCCCGCGCAGACCGCGCGTTGGTGGGAAGTTTTCGCCGATCCGACGCTCGTCCGCTTGGTGGAGACGGCCTACGCCGAGAATTTAACGCTCCGCTCGGCGGGCCTTCGCGTCGTCGAAGCCCAGGCGCGCCGCGCCATCGCGATCGGAACCCTCTTCCCGCAGCAACAAGCCCTCGTCGGCTCCTATTCGTACACGATCGAGAGCCTCAACACCGTCCAGGGCCAACTCGTCTCGCCCCGGGGATTCGACACCTTCCGGGCGGGCTTCGACGCCGCCTGGGAGATCGACCTTTGGGGAAAGTTCCGCCGGGCCGTGGAGGCGGCGGACTCGGACCTGCTGGCCGCCGTTGCGAGCTATGACGATGTCCTCGTGAGCCTGGTTTCCGAAGTCGCCGCCACCTATCTCACCATCCGGACGCTCGATGAGCGGCTCGCGGTGGCGCGGGACAACGTACGGGTGCAGGATGACAGCCTTGGCATCGCACGGGTGCGTTATGAAGCCGGTGGCACCTCCGAGCTCGACGTGCAGCAGGCGGCGACGCTCCTGCACGACACCGAAGCCACGATTCCCGAGCTCGAGCGTTTGCGGCGCCAGGCCATCGATTCCTTGTGCGTGCTCCTCGGGATGCCGCCGCAGGAGCTCGCGGAGCTCTTGGGAGGTCCAGGAATCTTGCCTGAGGTGCCGGTGAGCGTCGCGGTGGGGGTTCCCGCGGATCTGCTTCGGCGGCGTCCCGACGTGCGCAGCGCCGAGTTTGCAGCGGCTGCGCAGAGCGCGCGGATCGGCGTGGCCACCGCGCAGCTTCTGCCCGCCTTTCAGCTCACAGGCACGGTCGGGCTCTCGGCCGAGCAAGCCGCCGAGTGGTTCGAAGGCCGCTCGTTCGAGGCGCTGGCCGGACCCTCCTTCAACTGGCCTGTCCTCAACTATGGCCGCTTGATCAACGATGTCCGCCTGCAAGATGCGACCTTCCAGGAGCTGGCCACGGCGTACTCCAATGTGGTGCTCGTCGCCCAGCAGGAGGTCGAAGATGCGCTCGTCGGCTACCTGCGCGGGACGGAGCGCGTCCAGCGACTCGCCGAGGCGGTCGAAGCGGCTCACCGTGCCGTGGACCTGTCGCTCATCCAGTACCGCGGGGGCGCAACGGACTACACCGCCGTGCTGAATTCCCAACAGGCGAAGCTACGGGAGGACGACGAGCTCGTGAACGAGCGCGGCATCGTGGCGCTCAGCGTCGTGGCTCTCTACAAAGCCCTCGGCGGTGGCTGGGAGCTGCGCGAGGGCCAGGACTTTGTGCCGGCCGAAACGCGCGAGCAGATGCAGGCCCGAACGCGCTGGGGCGGACTGCTCTCCCAGAAGGCACAGGCACAGGACGTGGACAAGGCCGAATCCGATACCCAGAAGCATGCGTGGTGGCAGTGGAGGTGGTGGTGGCCCAAGTGGTGATGCGCGGGAGGCGGATGCCCTGGGGCCCTCTCGCCGTGTCCCCGCTCGCTCTTTGCATGGCGGCAGCCCTCGCATGCGGAAGCGGCAATCGCTACGCCCCGCCCCCGCCGCCCGAGGTGACCGTCCAACGACCCGTCGAGCGAGAGGTCACGATCTACTCCGAGTTTTCAGGTCACACGGTCGCGTATGCGAGCGCGGACATCCGCGCGCGGGTCCAGGGCTACCTCCAGAGCTACAACTTCACGCCCGGCTCCGACGTCAAGAAGGGCGATCTGCTGTTCGTGATCGAGCCTACGCTCTATCAGGCCCAGCTCGACCAGGCGAAGGCCGATCTCGCCGGCAAGGAGGCGCAATACCGGGCGGCCGAGCAGCAGCTCGAAATCACCCAGGCGATCTATCAAAAGTCCGCGGGCAGCCGCTCCGACCTCGTCAACAAGACGCAGGCGCGCGACCTCGCCAAGGCCGAGGTCGACAACGCAAGGGCGCTCCTGGAAGCTGCCCAGCTCAATCTCTCCTACACGCACATCTATGCACCCTTCGATGGCTTGATCGACCGCAACTTGGTCGACATTGGCAACCTCGTGGGCTCGGGCAGCCCGACGCTCCTCGCGACCATCGTGCGCTACGACCCGATCTACGCCTACTTCACGATGAGCGAGCGCGAGCTCCTCGAGTATCGAAACTGGCTGCACGAAGGGGGAGATTCGGCCAAGGACTCGAGCGATGTCGCGTATCTCGCTCTTGCGACGGAGAAGGGATTCCCTCACGTCGGGCGCGTCGACTACACCAGCAACCGGGTCGATCCCGACACCGGAACCATCGAACTGCGCGCGGTCTTCCCGAATCCAGAGCGCCTCGTCCTTCCTGGCCTCTTTGAGCGCGTGCGCCTCCCGATGAGCCACGGCAAGGCGGTGCTCGTTCCCGAGGCCGCCGTGTCGGCCGACCAGGGCGGCCAGTACCTGCTCGTCGTGAACGACAAGAACAGCGTCGAGTACCGGCGTGTGACCGTGGGCCCCGTCGTCGAAGGTGCGATGCGGGTGGTGCGCGACGGGGTCGGGACGAGCGACTGGGTCGTCGTGAATGGGCTCCAGCGTGCGCGACCCGGAAGCGAGGTCAAGCCCACGCGCACCGAAGCGCCCGCGGCAGTGCCCACCGATGCCAAGGCCAGCCCGTGAGACGCTCGGGGTGATCTCGCGCTTTTTCATCGACCGCCCGGTCTTCGCGAACGTCATCGCGATCGTGACGATCGTCTTCGGCTTGGTGACGCTCCGAAAACTCCCCGTCGAGCAGTATCCGCAGATCACTCCGCCGACGGTCACGGTCGCCACCAACTACCCGGGGGCGAATGCGCAGGTGGTCGCGGACACCGTCGCGACACCCATCGAGATCCAGGTCAACGGCGTCGAGAACATGCTCTACATGTCCTCCACCAGCGCAAGCGACGGCTCCTACCGGCTCACCGTCACCTTCGACGTCGGGACGAACCTGGATATCGCGCAGGTGCTGGTGCAAAACCGCGTGGCGATCGCGCAGCCGCTCCTGCCAGACGAGGTCAAGCGCCAGGGTCTCACCACCAAGAAGCAGTCGACCAACATCATCATGTTCGTCGCGCTGAGCTCCCCCGACGGTCGCTACGACAGCCTCTACCTTGCCAACTACGCGACGCTCCACATTCGCGATGAGCTCTCTCGGATCTATGGGGTGGGCGACGTCACCGTCTTCGGTGCGGCCGCTTACAGCATGCGGGTCTGGATGGATCCGCCACGCCTCAAGTCCCGCGGCCTCACCACGGAAGATGTGGTCGCCGCCATCCAAGAGCAGAACGTACAGGTCGCGGCCGGCCAGATCGGCCAACCTCCGGTTCCGCCGGAGCAGCAGTTCCAGTACACGGTGACCACGCTCGGGCGTCTTAGCGACGTCGAGCAGTTCGAAGACATCGTCGTCAAGACCGAAAAAGGCCGCATCACCCGGCTGCGAGACGTCGCGAGGGTCGAGCTCGGCAGCCAGACCTACGACCAGTACTTCCTCAAGGACCGCAAGCCCGCCGCCGGCATCGGGATCTATCAGCTTCCCGGGGCAAACGCCCTCGAGGTGGCGGATCACGTGCGGGAGGCAATGAACCGCATGCAGAAATCTTTCCCAGAGGGCATGGAATACGCGGTGCCGCTCGACACCACGCTCTTCGTGCGCCAAGCGATCCGCGAGGTCTACTGGACGCTTTTCGAGGCGAGCGCGCTCGTCTTGGTCGTGATCCTGGTCTTTCTCCAGGACTGGCGCGCCGTGCTCGTCCCTGCGACGACCGTGCCCGTGACCATCATCGGGGCGTTCGCGGGCATGGCGATTTTCGGATTTACCGTGAACCTGCTCACTCTTTTCGGCCTCGTCCTCGCCATCGGCATTGTCGTCGACGACGCAATCGTGATCGTGGAGAACGCCTCGCATCATATTGAGGCCGAACACCTTCCCGCTCGGGAGGCCACCATCCGGGCCATGGAGCAGGTCACGGGTCCTGTCATGGCGATTACGGCGGTCCTGATGGCGGTCTTCCTGCCCGCCGTGTTCCTCGGCGGCATCACGGGCCAGCTCTACCGGCAGTTCGCGCTCACGATCGCCGTCACCGCAGCCATCAGCGCGATCAATGCGCTCACGCTAAAGCCCGCGCAGTGTGCGGTCTGGCTGCGCCCGACAAGCGGCTATCACAACGCGTTTTTCCGCGGCTTTAACGCGCTCTACGCACGGACGGAGCGCGCCTATGTGGGCGTCGTCGCGCAGATGGTTCGTCGGCCGCGCGCGATGCTGATGCTCTTTGGCGGGCTGATTACGGTCACCCTGTGGTGGTTCTTCTCCCTCCCGACGGGCTTTCTCCCCACCGAGGACCAGGGCTATGTGATCGCAGGCATTCAGCTTCCCGATGCGGCCTCGATGCCACGGACGGCCGCCGTGGTCGAGAGGATGAACCAGATTCTGTTCGAGACTCCGGGGGTGGCCAACGTGAATACGATTGGCGGTTTCTCGATTCTCGACGGGACCTCATCCTCCAACTCGGCGACGTTCTTCACAACGCTGAAGCCGTGGGACGAGCGCAAGGCCCCGCAGCTCCAGCAGACTGCAATCCTTGGCCGATTGCGCGGAGAGTTCGGAAAGATCCAGGAGGGGATGGCCTTTGTGTTTCCCCCTCCGGCGATCCGGGGCCTAGGCGTCACGGGCGGCTTCCAGATGGAGCTCGAAGACCGAGGCTCTGCCGGACTCCTCGCGCTCCAGCAGGTCGTCCAGGAAATGATGCGGGACGGGAACTCGCAGAGCAGTCTCACCGCCCTCAACACGCCCTTTCGCGCGGGTGTTCCGCAGCTGTACGCCAACATCGACCGCACGAAGGTCAAGACGCTCGGCATCCCGCTGGGCAGCGTCTTCAATGCGCTCCAAAGCTACCTCGGGTCCACCTATGTGAACGACTTCAACCGCTTTGGACGCACCTACCAGGTGCGCGCCCAGGCCGAGTCCGCCTACAGAGTGAGCGCCAACGACATCAAGCAGCTCGAGGTGCGCAATCCCGCCGGCGCGATGGTTCCCCTTGCGACACTGGCAGACATCAAGGAGGTCCTCGGGCCGCAGATCATCAGTCGCTACAACCTGTATCCCGCGGCCGCGATTTCGGGCGAGGCTGCGCCCGGCCGGAGCTCGGGGCAGGCGCTCCAGATCATGGAGCAGATGGCGGACGCCAAGCTCCCGACGTCCATGGGATACGAGTGGACCGGTGTTTCCTACCAGGAGAAGAAGGTCGGCCGGGAGTCGTTCCTGATCTTCTTCTTGGCCGTGCTCCTCGTGTACCTTGTGCTTGCGGCCCAGTACGAGAGTTGGACCAACCCGGCCGCCGTTGTTTTCGTCGTTCCTCTGGCTCTGCTCGGGACGGTTGTCGCGGTCTGGCTGCGCGGCATGGACAACAACGTGTACACGCAGATTGGTGTTGTTTTGCTGGTGGCTCTCGCCAGCAAGAATGCGATTCTGATCGTCGAGTTTGCGCGAGAGCAGCGAAGACGTGGGCTCGACCTTGCGGCGGCGGCCACCGAAGCCGCACGGCTGCGCTTCCGGCCGATTCTCATGACCTCGTTCGCGTTCATCCTCGGCGTCTATCCGCTGGTCGTCGCTTCCGGCGCCGGAGCCGCGAGCCGTCGTGCCCTCGGAACGGCGGTCTTCGGCGGCATGCTCACCTCGACGTTCCTGGCCGTGCTTTTCGTGCCCGTCTTCTACGTCGTTTTCCAGGGCTTAAGCGAGAGACGGCGCCCGCCGGCTGCGCGGCGAGAAGGGACCCCGGCGGACGGAGGCTAAAGCGGCGCGTGAGACGCGAGGAGGTCGGACAAGATCCAGCGGCCCTCGCGGTAGTGGAGCAGATAGCCCGCGGCGTTCCCCGTGGGCACCGGCGCATCCTCAAAGCTTCCCGCCGCAAAGCCGCGAAGGGCTGCCATCACGCCCCCATGACTCACGACCACGACCTCCTCCCCGACGTGTGCGCGCGCGATGGAATGAAGCGCAGCACCCGCTCGGCGGGCGACCTCTTCGAGGGTCTCCCCGCCCGGAGGTCGGTGCGACCAGCGCCCGATGCCCTGGGCGGCGGGGTCCATCCCATAGTCGGCATAGGGCCGTCCGCGCAGCGCCCCAAAGTCCTGCTCCCGCAGCTCCTCCACCACCTTCGGCAGGAGCCCGAGCACGCGACCCACCTGCTGCGCGGTCTCCAGCGCGCGGACGAAGGGACTCGCATAGAGCGCGACCGGGTCGAAGCGAGCGCGCATGAGCGCCGCGATGGCGACGGCTTCCTCACGGCCGCGTGACGTTAACGGCTCGAAGGCTCCATAGGTGAAGCGTTGCTGCGCGTTCGCGACACTTTCGCCGTGCCGGATGAGGATGAGGCGCGCCATGCTGACGCGTCAGTTTAGCGCTGGTATCCAGAGCTCGAACTCGGCCCCGCCGCCCGGGCGGTTGGCGCCTTCGAGGGTGCCGCCGTGCTGGCGCGCGAGGTCAAAGGACAGCGAGAGGCCAAGACCCGTGCCCTGGCCGGGTGGCTTCGTGGTGAAGAACGGATCGAAAAGGCGCGGCAAGGCGGCGGCGGGGATGCCCTCCCCGCGATCGCGCACCGCGAGAGTGACCCCGCCCCGCGCCGACCGTACCTCGACCTCGATCTCGGGCCGCCCGCCGCTCGCCTGAACCGCGTTCACGAGCAGGTTGACTGCGATCTGCACCAACTCGTCCTCGTTCCCGGGGACGAGGGGAACGGGATGGAGCACACGGTGGATCGCGCCCCCGGGAAGGCCCACACCGGAGAGTGCGCACGCCTTCTCCGCGACCTCGCGTAGGTCCACGGGCTCATAGGGAGTCGCAGCGCCCTCCCCGCGCGCAAAACGCCGGAGCCGCCGCACGAGGCGGCCGATCCGCTCCACACCCTCGATCGCCTCGGCCACGAGCTCGGGGGCGTCCGATGCGAGCTCCCCAAGCTTGGCTGGGAGGGTCGCGCGGATCGTGGGATCGCGAAGGCCCTGGGCGAGCTCCTCGAGGCCCGAGAGATTCGCGCGGACGAAGGCCAGGGGATTGTTCACTTCGTGGGCGATCCCCGCCGTCAGGATGCCGAGGGCCTCGAGTTTGTGCGCTTGCAGCAGCTGGCGGTCGCTCCGGCACGACGCCGTGCGATCGGTCAGCACGGCAAACCGGCCGACCTCGCCGAGCCTGCCACGCACGGGCGAGCTTTGAATCTCGATGACTTTCTGGGCCGCTCGCTGAGCGGCGGCGAGGAGCTCCGAAAGCGGCTGTCCGATCACCGGCAAAGGGGATACGAGCTGCACCGCTGCGGGATTCGCATCCACCACGCGGCCATCGATGTCCGCCACGAGGACGCCGATTTCAAGCTGCTCAATCACGTCGCGCCGCGCCACTGGCAAGAACACAGCGAGTCCGGAGTCAAAGACGATGAGGCGAAGGATGAGGAAGCCCATGCCAACGAAGACGGGGGTCGGGTCGACGGAGCCGCCGCCCATCGCGTGAAAGGCGACGTGGCCAAAGAGCGGGGCGCAGACTCCGGCGGCAATGACGCAGAGTCGCAACCACGATACCCGCGCACGCCTTCTGGCCGCGATGAGGAAGAGAACGGTCCCCCCGATGACGAGCATCCAGCCGTAGGCGAGAGCTGCCCAGAACACCGGTCCGTGTTGCGGCGGACGGGCCGTCCACGCAATGAAGCGCACGTCATGATCCCAGTACAGGCAGGAGTACGCGAGGAGTGCCGGTACGGCTAGCCAGCCGAGATAGCGGCGGAGACTCGCGAGCCTGCCCGCGCGCGAGACGTCCAAGGCAAGCCAAACCCAGAACACCGGAAGGAGGGTCGCGCCTGCGAAGAGCACGCGCCGACCCAGCAAGAGCTCCTCGGGTGTGGCCGCGCGCTCGGCGAAGAGTTCGCCGAACGACCAGAGGCCCGAGGCCAGGCCGAGGAGGATGACCGGCAGCCGCCGTCCGAGGGGAGAGGGTGAGCGCGCCGCATCGATCGCGATCCAAAGCGCGATTACCAGCGCTCCGATGAGACCAACCTCTGCGAGCACCCGGGGCTCTTCGGCCGAACCTGCGCGCGCCCGTAGCGCGGACCCGACGCGGCGCTCCCGGGCCGCGCTGCTAGCCTCCAACGCGATGCCCCCCAGCGAGCCGCCGTCCGCCGCGTCCCCCACGCCCCACGCCGCAGTTCCCGTCTCGCGAAAGATGCGGGCTGCGATTTCCCGTGGGCGCCGGGCGCTTCTTGTCGAAGACGTCTCGCTCCCCGAGCCCGGCCCCGGCGAGGTGCGCGTCCGGGTGTCGGCCTGCGGCGTCTGTGGGACAGACCTCCACCTCTTCCATGCGGGCCTGCTCCCCATCGGCATGACCCCGGGGCATGAAATCGCGGGGACCGTGGACCGCAGTGGCCCCGGCGTTTCAGATTTCGCTCCCGGCGAGCCCATCGTGGTCGAGCCGCTCCGAACGTGTGGCCAGTGCCGGGAGTGCCGCGCTGGGCGCGACTCCATCTGCTCGGAGTTGCGTCTGCTCGGGCTCCACGAAAGTGGCGGAATGGCCGAGTACGTGGTCGTTCCCGCGCACCGCCTCTTCCGCGTGCCCGGGGGGCTCGACCCGCGGATCGCCGCGTTGGCCGAGCCTGTCGCGGTCGTGCTGCATGGCCTGCGGCGTGCGAGCTTTGTTCCCGGCCAGCGAGTCTTGGTGCTCGGCGCCGGTACCGTCGGACTGCTTGGGGTGCTGGCCGCGCGCGCCTTTGGCGCCGGCGAGGTGTGGCTCGCCGCGCGGCACCCCCACCAAGCAGAGCTTGGCCAGGCGTTTGGCGCGACGCGGGTGCTCACCGAAGCCGAGGCCACGCCTGTGGCTCTCGCCTCTCAGGCGAAAAGCGCGCCTGCAGACCTTGTGCTCGAGACGGTGGGCGGCAAAGCGGACACGCTCCGCGCCGCGGGTGCCGCGCTCGCACCTGGGGGCACCGTGAGCGTCCTCGGCGTCTTCTTAGGCTCCGTCCATCTCGACCCCTATCCGCTGCTTCTCAAGGAGGCCACCCTCGCCTGGTCGAACTGCTATGCACGGTCCTGGCAGGGGAGCCCGCGTGCCGACTTCGAGGACGCGGTCGCCCTGGTCGACCGACAGCGCGAGCTCCTCGCGCGGCTCGTGACGCATTCCGTTCCGCTCGGTGAAGTGGAGCGAGGTTTCGAGATCGCCTCCGACAGGAAGGCAGGCGCCGTGAAAGTGAGCGTCCTGCCCCTCCCCTAAAAACCAAAGCCCCAGGAGATACGATGGACTTCGAGCCCACCGAGAAGGTCAAGCAGATCCAGGCCCAGCTCGTCCGCTTTATGGACGAGTCTGTCTACCCCGCAGAGCGCCTTGCGGAAGAGCAAGTCGAGAAGTCGGGCGATCCGCACCACTTTCCCGAAATCATCCGCGAGCTCCAGGGCAAGGCGAAGGCCATCGGTCTCTGGAACCTCTTCCTTCCCATCCCTGAGTACGGCGCGGGGCTCACGAACCTGGAATACGCGCCGCTTGCCGAGATCATGGGTCGAAGCGCGATCGCTTCGCGTGTCTTCAATTGCGCGGCTCCGGACACGGGGAACATGGAAATCCTGGCGGAGTTCGGCACGCCGGAGCAGAAGAAGCAGTGGCTCCGCCCCCTGCTCGATGGCGAGATCCGCTCCTGCTTTTCGATGACGGAGCCGGAAGTATCCGGGGCCGACCCGACGGGATTGCAGACCCGCGCGGTGCGCGACGGCGACGACTGGGTGATCGATGGCCACAAGTGGTACACCTCGGGCGCAATCGGAGCGAAGATCGCGATCGTGATGTGCGTGACGGACCCGAAAGCGCCCCCGCACCAGCGCCAGAGCCAGATTCTCGTCCCCACGGACACCCCAGGCTTCAACCTGATCCGCGCCGTCTCGGTCATGGGCCATGCCGGCGGAGGCGGACATTGCGAGATCCGCTACGAGAACTGTCGCGTGCCCGTGTCCAACACCCTGGGACCGGTGGGCGGCGGCTTCATGATTGCACAGGCGCGTCTTGGTCCAGGCCGGATTCATCACTGCATGCGCTGCATCGGTGCGGCCGAGCGTGCGTTCGAGATCATGTGCAAACACGCCGTCCATCGGAAGGCCTTCGGCGGGCCGCTGTCCGACAAACAGTTCGTGCAGGATTGGGTTGCGCTCTCCCGCATGGAAATCGACCAAGCGCGACTGCTGACACTCTACGCGGCATGGAAGATGGATACCTACGGCAAGCAGAAAGCGCGCCAGGAGATCTCGATGATCAAAGTGGTCGCCCCGAACATGATGATGAACGTATGCGACCGCGCGATTCAATGTTTGGGATCGCTCGGCATGTCCGACGACACGCCGGTCGCGGCCATGTGGCGCAACGGCCGAGCCATGCGCATCGCCGATGGCCCCGACGAGGTGCACAAGATGGTGATTGCGCGGCGTGAGTTGAAGCGCTTTGCCTAGCGCGTCGCCGCGCTGGGAGGTGAGCTACTTCCGCCGGCTCCCGTAATCGCCGAACGGATCGTCACGCTCTCGCACGGCACCGCGGAACCCCACCTCCTGGGCGCGGCGCACGAAGCGGAGCCCCTCCTCGGTGTGCCGCGCGATGCCATCAAACAGGGTGCCGAGAAGCCGGGTCTGGGCGAGGCCCATGTGTTCGGCAGTTTGGTTGCACAAGAGCTTCAGCATCACGAGTTGGTTGAGTGGCAGACGGGCGATCCGCTCGCCAAGCGCAGTCGCCCGGGCGAAGAGCTCGGCGTCCGCGACCGCTTCGAGGATCATGCCCATGCGCGCCGCCTCGGCGGCACGGATTTCGTCGCCGGTCAGCAGATACCGTTTCGCGCGCTCAAGACCGAGCCGATACACCCACATCGCCGTCGTCGGCGTGCCCCACACCCGGGCAGGCGGATAGCCGAAGCTTGCGCCCTCCCCCGCCACGATGAGATCGGCACACAGTACGAGATCCGTCCCGCCGCCGATACACCAGCCCTGAACGGCTGCAATCGTCGGTTTGCGTGCGTACCAGAGCTTCATGTACACGTCGACGAAGCTCGACATCATCTGCAGATCCGCGACCGAATCCCATACACGTCGGCGATCCGGCCCTCCTCGCACTCCCCCGGTAGGCCCGCTCGGGCCACGAGAGGCCCCCTCGGACTCGAGGGTCTCGTTCGCTTGCGCGGTGGTCGACCAATCGAGTCCGTAGCCTGCGCAAAAGGCCGGGCCCTCCGCGCGCAGCAGGATTACCCTCACTTCATGATCGGCCTCGGCGGCATCGATGGCGGCCGCGAGCTCGTCGCGCAGCGTGGGTGTGATGGTGTTGTACTCGCGCGCCCGGCAGAGCACGAGATGCCGCACACCGTTGGCTGTCTCCTCTCGCAGCGTCTCCATGGGAACCTCAGCGTTGCCGGGGCGGATGGGAAACTTCGAGCTTCTGGGCCACCACGCGCTCGAGATGGGACAACACGGCATCTCGCCACGGACCCTGGTCGGCCGCCCCGGCCCGGATGCGGCGAACAAGCTCTTCGTTGCGCCGCGTAAGACCCGCGCGCTGAGCCGCGAGCGTGTCTGGGAGAGCTGAAGGGTCGCCGAGAAGACTGGATAGCCCCTCCCACTCGCTCCGCAGGTGCAGCTCTTGCGTCTCGAGCTCGCGGGCCACGATTGCGACCACGTTGGCAGCGACGCGGGCATGAAATCGGTGGACGCCGTCGAGGGCCGGCACGACGTCGGCTTCGAGGAAGCGCTCCACCGCCCGCAAGAGCTCTCCGGCATCGGGTCGGTCGTTCACACTTTCTCCCGCATGAGGCGCAAGAGCTCGTCTTCCGACTCTGCGGTGCGCCGGCCAAGGGACGCAAGCTCGACGCTCTGCACCTTACCATCGAGGAAGGCCCGGGACTGGTTCAGCCAGACGACGGCGATACGGAAGTTCGCGGCCACCTCCCAAAACCGCAGCGCCGAGCGATCCACCTTCTCACCGCCGCTAGCCTCGTAGGCGTCCACCAGCTCTTCGCGCGTGCCAATGCCCCCCACCGGCAAAGCGTCGTTTCCGAACCGCCACGTGCGAGCGCACAGCCAGGCCAGGTCCTCGAGCGGATCCCCCACGTGGGAAAGCTCCCAATCGAGGACGGAGCGCAGACCCTCGCCGTCAAAGATCACGTTTCCGATGCGAAAGTCGCCGTGGACCACGGTGCGCCGGTTGCGTGCGGGAATGCGGGCCATGAGCCAGCGCTCCGCGAGTTCGAGTACGGGGTGGGGCTCCAACGCCAGCGTGCGGGCACGCTCGGCGGTGGCGACGACATCCGCACGCCCCGGCAAGACATCTGCTGGTGTCGCCGGGAGACCGGCGAGCGCGGGATCGGCGGGGTCGAGCGAGTGGATGCGGGCGAGCGTGGCTCCAAGTTGCGCGGTCATGACGCGTCTTGCTGTCGCGAACTGCGCGTCTCGCAGGAGACGGCGAGCCAGCGTCTCCCCAGGAACACGCTCCATCAGGAAACACGGCGAGCCTGTGGCCTCGCCGGAGGGATCACAGAACAAAACCCGCGGAACCGGCACGCCCGCCCCGGCGGCCGCGCGCAGAAGCCGGAACTCGAGCCCGCGGTCGGATTCACCCACGCGGCCGGGGGGATCGCGCCTCAGAACGAGGGCGTGCCGCTCTCCTGCGATCTCGACGTCGAGCGACCACAGCTCGCGCGAAGCGCCACCCGCCATGCGCCGCAAATCGTGCAGGCGCACCGCTTCGGGCGTTTCGCCCTGCTCGCGGGCGATCAGGGCGCAGAGACGGGCGCCGAGCTCCTCGGCCGCGGCACCGCTCGCCGCGGAGCGAGCGGGAGCCTCATGCGGACCTCGGGGCGGGGGGGTGGCCATCTGTCGGCTCAGGGTATCGCAACGAAGAGGTCAAACCCGGCGAGATTTCGGCCGATGAGAGGGAACGGGGGCGGGGGGTGGGAGCTCTAGGGACGGACCAGGCGGAGCTAGCGGCGGATCCGTGTGGGATCACGCGCGAGATCCTTTGTCAGGTTCTTGTGATGGGCCTCGAGGGTTCCGCCCCCGATCTCAAGGAGCTTGGCATCGCGCCACAGCCGCTCGACCGCGTACTCGCCCATGTAGCCATACCCGCCGAGGACCTGGATCGCACTGTCCGCCGCCCGCTTGCCCACCTGCGAGGCGAACAGCTTGGTCGCGTCCGCGTCGATGCGCTGTCCCGTCGCGCGCAGATCCATGCGTCTTGCGGTGTCGTAGACATAGGTTCGAGCGGCGCGGTATTCGGCGAAGCTCTCCGCGATGTAGCGCTGGATCTGGCCGTGTTCGCGCAGCGGCTTGCCGAAGGTCTTGCGTTCGTTCGCGTAGCGAACCATCACTTCGACGCAGCGCTGCGCGATCCCCAGCGACATCGCAGCGAGGGTCAGTCGCTCCACCTCGAGGTTGCGCATCATGTGGAGCGTCCCCTCCCCCTCTTCGCCGAGCCGGTGCGAGAGCGGAACCCGCACGCCGTCAAAGACGAGCTCGGCGGTGAACGATGCGCGCATGCCAAGCTTGTCCTTCCACTTTTGGCCGAGGCGAAAACCCGGCATTCCCTTCTCGACCAGAAAGGAGCTAATCCGCTCGGGAGCAGTGGCGGCATAGACGATGAAAACATCGCCCAGCGTGTGCTCGTCGATTCCCCCGTTCGTGATGAAGGTCTTGACGCCGTCGAGCACGTAGCACTCGCCAGATCGGACGGCGCGTGTGCGGAGAGCGAGAACGTCCGTACCGACAGCGGGCTCGGTCATGCACAACCCGCCGATCTTCGCGCCGCTCGCGGCATCCGGCAGGATGTGTTTTTTCTGGAGTTCGTTCCCGTTCACGGCGAGGTTCTGGGCGAACAGAACGGCGTGCGCCAGGACCGCGAGGGTGAAGCCCGGATCGGAGCTGGCGAGCGCCTCGCACACCTGCACCGCAGCGCTCGCGTCGAGCCCCGCGCCCCCGTACTCCTCGGGCAGCGTCACACCGAGCAGTCCGAGCTCGCCTGCGCGCCGGAAGAGGGCGAGGTTGAAGCTCTCGCTGCGGTCATGCGCCGCGGCTTGCGGCTCGACCTCGCGGGCGACGAACTCATGCAGCGTCTGCGCCAAGAGGGCGTGCTCGGGCGTCGGGACGAAGAGATCAAACTCGCGAAAAGACGTGCTCCCGCTCTCACTCATCGGGCTCGAGTTTACCTGGAGAGGGCATGAGCCGCCCCCGCATCCTCGTGCTTACGAAGACCACCGCCCTTGGCGGCGCCGAGCGACTTTTGATGAACGCGCTCCCGCACCTTGACCGAGAGCGGTTCGACTATCGCCTCGCGGCGTTCGACGACTCCGGTCCGCTCGCGCTGGCCTGGCGCGAGCAGGGTCTGCCCGTGGAGACGATGCCAGCGGGCCACAAATCGCGGCCCGGTCCGCGCACACTCCTCGCGCTGCGACGCACGCTGACCCGCGAACGGATCGATCTCGTCCACGCGCACCTACCGGTCCCCGGCGCACTTGCACGGGTCGCTACCCGCGGCCTCCCAACGCGACTCGTCTACACCGAGCACAACACGCTCGACATGTACCGACCTGCGACGCGCTGGCTCAATTCCGCGACCTACGGCTGGCAGAACGCCGTCGTGGCGGTTTCCGAGCGCGTCCGAGAAAGCGCGGTGCGCCACGTCGGCCGCCGCGCACTCGGGCGCTCGCAAGTGATCGCGAATGGGATTGAGCCCGACGAGCTCGACCGCGCGGCGGCCCATGCACCCGACCCTGCGCCGCCCGCCTTCTCGAGCGACGCCTTCCGCGTACTCGTACCCGCAACGCTCGAACGTCGGAAGGGCCAGGACATTCTGATCGAGGCCGTGGCGGCCCTCGCCGAGCCGGGCCCCCCCTCGCGCGTCCCGCCCGCGCACGTGTGGCTCGCGGGGGAAGGCGTCCTGCGGGGCAGGCTCGAGGCGCAAGCGCGCCGGCTCGGTGTGGCCGAGCGGATTCACTTCCTTGGCCAGCGCAGCGACGTGTTTGCACTCATGCGCTGCGCCGACCTCGTCGCCCTGCCCTCACGATTCGAGGGCCACCCGCTCGCCCTTCTCGAGGCCATGGCGCTCGGCAAGGCGGTGGCGGTAAGCGCAGTGGGGGGGGTCCCCGAAACGGTGCGGGACGGCGAGACCGGTCTTCTCGTGCCCCGTGGCGACGTCCGCGCACTGGCACACGCACTCGAGCGGCTGCGGGCCGATCGGGCATTGCGGATGCGACTCGGCAGCGCGGCGGCCCGGGAGGTGCGGGCCCGGTATCACGTTCGCTCGACGGTAGCGGCGCTCGAGGAGGTCTATCGTCGCTGCCTCGACCTTGGAAACGCGTAGATCGCCGCCCGTACGGGGCCCTGTGTCAGCTATTGCATGCTCGACAGGGGCGGCGTCGATGACCGGATGGATCCGAAGCGCGCCTCGAATTTACCGACGTTGTCCGCCAGCGCCTCGAGCATGGCCTTCGCATGCTCGGGACTCGTCACCAGCCGGCCCACGAGACTCGCCGCAGCGCCGGCCTCGCCGGTGAACTGCGCCAGGTCGAAGAAAAACTCGCGTGGAGTGTGACTGACCTTCATGACATTGAAGTACTGAGCCGGCGGCAGCGCCTGCGGCGTGGGATCCGACATTCAAAACCCCTTATGGTGTGCGGGACAGGAGGCTCACGGTCGGGGAGCCCCGAGAAAATCAAGGATGGCATCGTTCACGAGTCGCGGCCGTTCGAGATGCAGGAAGTGGCCTGCCTCTTCGACCACGACCTTCCGCAGCCCTTTCGGGAATCCGCCCTCCACACCACGTGCGACCTCTACGCCTACGCACCCGTCCTTTGTACCGTGGAGGTAGAGCGTCTCGACGGGCACTTCCGCACTCACGATGCGCAACTGATCTCCCGCGAGCTGCGGGTCCTGCCGACCGGGATCCAAGGTCGCGCGGTAGTAGCCGAGGGCCGCGGCCAACACTCCGGGGCTGCGGAAGCAGCGCTTCAGCGCCTCGCGATCTTCGGGGTCTGGGACAAAGCCCGGCGACCAGTCCTCCCAGATCCGGTCCAAGAACGCGAAGTCGTTCGCAGCAACGGCGGCATCGGCAAATGCCGACTGGAAGAAGAACATGTACCACGAACGCTTTTGCTGGTCGTAGCTGGTCGCGAGGGCGAGTCCCATGGTCCGGTGCGGAACGGCCAGCGTCACGAGTTTGCGCACCCGCTCGGGCCCAAGGATCGCAGCGCCCGTCGCGGCGAGTGCGCCCCAGTCGTGGCCCACGAGGACTGCACGGGCTTGCCCGAATGCCTCGATCAGGGCGAGTGCGTCGTGTGCGAGAAGTGCACTTTGATACCGCCCGTCGGCGGGAGCCTGCGTCGGCGCATAGCCGCGCATCCAAGGCGCTACCGCGTGGTATCCGACGCTCGCGAGCGCGGGGAGAAGGTGACGGAAGGTTACGGCGGTATCGGGAAAGCCGTGGAGGCAAAGAGCGAGCGGCGAACCGGAGCTCCCGGCCTCCAGGGTCGCAAACTCAAGCCCATGGGCACGAACGCGCCCCTCGCGCAGTCCCCTCACCGGGAGCCTTCCGCAAGACCGGGCTCGAGGGCGGGACAGCCCCGTCCATGAAGAGGGACGTGGAGAGCCAGAACCGAAGGGTCCAGCGCTCTCACAAACGCAGGGGTCGCTGTGGCAAGAGGGTGCGCCGCGAGAGCGAACCTTCGGCTTCTGATTTGTCGGAGCGGCATCCGTCCCCGATTCCTCGCCTCTTGCGTGCCCACGGACGCGAGCCCTCCGCGCGCGTCCGGCGCAGCGACCACAAGCTGCGAGAGGGCATTGTACGTGCCACCCGTAGCGGAGGTCGAGAGCGCGAGATCAGCTGTGAGCGAGCGTGGCCTGGACGTAGGCGAGGATCGACTCGCGCGACGCAGCGGGCGTGCTGTGGAAGACGAGCCCAAAGTCCGGTACCAGCTGGTAGGCCACCTCGGCCTGGGTCACGATCGTCCCCGCGCGGGGAAGGAGGAATTCGATCTCCACCTGCGTGCCGAGGGGCACCGGCTCCGGGCTCCGCAGGAGGCAGCCGTTCTCCGAGAGAGAGAGTACGGAGCCCCGCCACTCGTGCCCGTCGCGGCGGCAGCGTGCGGGCAGATGCGTGGGCACCCGGGGAGTCGCCCGCGGCGTCTCCTCAAGCGCTTCCTGGACGAGGCGATAGAGGTCGTGAAGGCCAGCGGGCCGCTTGACGGCACCGATAATCCGCGGGTCCACGCCGGTCACGCCCTGACGGCCGGTGAGCACGATCATGGGGATCGGCCCCCCATCCTCTTCCAAGTCCTCGGGCACCTCTCCGAGACGGCGTTCGTCCACGATTCGCAGCTCCGGTTTGCGGGTTGCCCAGGACGGAGGCAGCTCGGCCACATCTTCGATCGGGACGATCCAGAAGCCCATCTTCGCGAGGATTGCCCGCGCGAGGGGTGCATAGGCTTCAGGATGCGCATAGGAGGTCACGAGACGACGCGGGTTGGGGCGGATCTGCATGAGGGCATCTATCGGCGCTCGTCCCATGTGGATTGAGTGGCCCCGTGCGTGCCGGTCGTGACAGTGCCGTGCGAATCCGCATCCACATCCTTTCGCTCTTTTGAGGAGTTGCGCAGCTGCATGCGCTGCGGCTGCACACCGGAGGGCCCATTGGCGGGGGTGTGGTACAACTGCACGCATGGGCGCGGTGACACAGGATCCGGAGCTTGCGGCCTGGCTCGTGATGCGACGCGGAGAGATCGAGCGCGCGCTCGCGGCGCGCCTTGGCGCGGGAGCGCCCCGGGCGGCCGCGCCGGAGACTGAGGCGCTGCGACGCTTTCGCAGCTTTGCCGCCTCGTCCCTCGAAAGGGGGCGTCCGCCGGCGCCGGCGCTCGACGGCATCCACGCCGACGAAGCAAGCGTCGGGCGCCTGCTCGGTGCATGGTCGGAGGCCGCCGCCGAAGTGGCCGGCGAGCGCGGAGAGGCTGTGAGACGCGCGCTCGCGCCGCTTGTGACCGGCTTCCGCGCGGCGCTGCGCACGACCCAACCCTCTCGGCGGGCGAGCGGCGCGCCGCGGGCAAACCGCCGCGCGGTCGTCGCCGCGATCGACCGGGTGGCGGATCTATTCCTCGCGATCGACACTGCGAACGCTCATATCGTCGATGCAAATCCCGCCGCCGGTGCGCTTCTCCGCCTCTCACGAGACGCCCTGCTCGATGCCGATGTGCTGCGCTTCGTCCCGCAGACCGAGCACGGCTGCTGGTCCATCGAGCTCGAGGCGATCTCGGAAGGTGCCGAGCCCCGCCGCTTCGGCACGCGCCTGCTTGACGCTTCAGGGACCGAGGTTCCGGTGGATGCAGCGGTGACGCGCTATGCGACGCGGGAGCGCACGCTTGCGCTGTTTGTCCTGCGGGTCGGGAGCTGACTAGCGCAGGTATCGGCCAAACCAGTCCAACATCCGCTGCCACGCATCCGCCGCAGATTCCGGCCGGAAGACTTGCGTGCGCGCCTCGTTCAAGAAAGCGTGGCCGCAGCCCGGATAGACCCGGACTTCCGAAGCCACAGGCCCCCGTGCGAGGCTCCCCTCCAACTGTTTCACGTCCTCCAACGGGATGAACTCGTCGCTGTCGCCAAAAATGCCAAGGAGTGGACAGCGCAAGTCGCTGACGGCATGAAGAGGATCGCGCGGCTTCTTCGCGGGATCGAGATCCGGAGAAGAAAGGATCCCGTGCTGATACGAGAGGATCCCGTAGAAGCTCACGGCCGCGGCGAGACCTCGGCAGGCGCAGGCGGCAAGGAGTGCGTAGGTGCCGCCGATACAAAAGCCGGAAATTCCGACACGTCCGCCGCCCACGGCAGGATCGGTACGCAGGAAGTCGATTGCCGACTGTACGTCCCCAAGAATCGCGGGATCGGAGAGCTCCCGCATCCACGCGGCGGCATTTGCGATCTGGACCTCGCGCCGGTAAAGGTCGAGGGCGAGCGCGGCAAATCCTGCCTGCGCGAGTCGGCGCGCGAACTCTCGGTACAATTCGCCGATGCCCCAGACGTCGTGGACGATCACGACTCCAGGATGCGTTCCTGTGTCGGGATGAGCGAGGAAGCCCAGGGGAACGTCTCGGCTTTTCATCACCGCGAGTATACTCGCGCGCGATGCGGCAGCCGGACGGTGAATTTGCCCACGAGCTCGAGGTCGCACTCGCGGCTGCCAGTGAGGCGGCGGCGATCCTCATGCGCCACTTCGCCGGACCTTCGGAGAGCTGGGAGAAGTCCAAGGACAACCCCGTCACCCATGCCGACCTCGAGGCGGACCGCGCCATCTGCACGCATCTCCACCGCGCATTTCCGGACGACGGGATGCTCTCAGAAGAGACCGCAAGCGAAGCCTCGCGCCATGCCTGTCGACGTGCCTGGATCGTCGATCCGATGGACGGCACCAAGGAGTTCGTGGCGTCGCTTCCCCGCTGGCTGTCGCTCCGCGACCCCAGCCGCGACACCGTCCTCTACCCCGGCGTCGCCTACCCGACCTACGCCATGGGCGCGACCCTCGCCGGGCTGCG
>Ga0209039_10001692_pt1 | contig 20016 bp, 13 predicted proteins | sample BogFormECP12_OM1_FD_188238 | JGI IMG/M metagenome (GOLD analysis project Ga0209039, IMG submission 188238) | Bog forest soil microbial communities from Calvert Island, British Columbia, Canada - ECP12_OM1 (SPAdes) (version 2) | ecosystem: Environmental > Aquatic > Freshwater > Wetlands > Bog ...
CAGGAGCTAGTTTCACATCCATCGTGAATGCTTCAAGAGAACCACGGTCAACCATCCGCCGAAAACTCAACGCTTTCGAACACCGAAAGTACGTGAGAATAACTCGGATTGGCCGCGAGATGACAGCCATTTATATGGTTCCAAGTGTCGAAAAGATCGCGAACCAGGTGATTCGAGATAAAATATAAAACGATGGTAATATGGTCGTGTTCGACAACGTTACGGAATTTTCAGTGGAACACGACCAGCAATTCACGCCATGGGGGAGAGCTGAGCAGACCAAGGACAGAAAGCTCGATTTCGAGACCATTCCAGTCGAGACTTCGAATCTTGCACAAAAGAGCGTGTCAAATAAAGAATCCGAATTGATTCAAGATGAGCAATTGATTCTTGGCGAGATCGAAAAACAAATAGGGTGTTACATTTTAAAAGTCGATAGTATTCAGTGGGGGATAATTGGTTTTTCGGCATCTGGTGGTAAAGTTACGGGGCTTGGGCTTCATGGACAAGAAGTGGTTTCTCTCCCCGAAACGATTGGCACATTATCGTCACTCCAAATCCTCGATTTGAGAGAAAATCTCTTGTTTTCTCTCTCCGTAATGATAGGTAAATTATCATCTCTTCAGGTTCTCGATTTAGGCAAGAACCAACTTCATTCTCTTCCAGAAACTGTCGGAGAGTTGCAATCGCTCAAGGAATTATACTTAACCAACAATCGATTGTTTTTTCTTCCCAAAACGATTACTAATCTAGTATTACTTGAACAATTATGGTTAAATGATAATCCCTTAGTCCTCCTCCCTGCTACTATACGAAAATGGATGTCGGATCTCAAAAAACATGGTTGTGAGATACATTCATGAAACCCGTAAATTTTGAGATCCGTGAAATCAAAAAAAGAAATGCAATTTAGTTAGAAGCAGAATTACCCATGAAGAAATATCTTGTGCCTTCCATGTATGACGTGTCTGTTTTCATGAATCCCTTCTCTTGCAGGAAATTCAAGGCCTCGTCGGTCCTGTACTCGGGCCACTCCAAGGCATTCATGATCTCGTTCTTGGTCATGCACGCGTGCTCCTTCGATAATTGCAGGACCGATTCCGGATCGCTGGTGAGCTCGACTGGTAGAAATTGTATCATGTAATACCCCGTGTCCAATCGTTCGAGCTTCGAGATGATGCCGTATTTTTCAAGATCCTTCGCGGCATGCAAGAACTGCTTCGGCGTGATCTTCCAATCTGGATGCAATTGCATGATTTCCTCGTAGAGACGCGCCAACGGAGCGGAATTTTCGCCGCTGTTTTTGATCTGTTGTCCCTGCTCGATAATGAAGGACCGGATCTCGTCGTCATAGACCGATTTGCCCGTCATCATGCGAAGGAATGCCTCGAAATGCGAGATGTTTGGTGTTCCCGCGATATCGTCCGTGCCAGCATCATCGGCGTCTTCGACCGGTATTGACTCGGGTGGGACCGATGTTTCCTTGCTTGATGGCATTTTCTTTCGTTCTTTCAATGGCTCCGGTTCTCGTGGCAAGCTTTCTCTCTCTTCGGCATGCAGCAGCAAGTCTCCTGCTTCGTTATCAATGACATCCGCTTCTTCACCTTCTGCCGGTTCGGCAGGTTCATCGGCAACCACGTTATCAAAGTCAGTTTTCCAGCGAGCATCGACGCCAGGAATGATTAGATCGTCATCGGCCAGGTAATATTGCTCGAGCTTGCGAAACTTGAGAAACCGCACGAGGCGGACGACGTGGTCCAGTTCTTTCTTGTCGAAAAACTCGAGCAGTTGCTTCTTGAGCTCGCCGAGCTTCTCGCGCCCGAGCGAGGTCGTGATGAAACCTTCAAACATGCCAATCGTTCGCTCGTATACGAGTATTTTACTTTGAACGTCGTCGACGATGATCGTGAATTGATCGCGACCCTTGTTCCCGAGATTTTTTGCGGTCCACAAGAGATCAGTTGCCCGATTTTTCAGGTATTTGATCTCGCATAGGAGCAACTCGATAAAGAGCACGACGCTCTTCAGCCGATTTTTCTCCTTGAGCATCTTTTTCTCTTCTTTGGTGAAAACATTCAAAATGGGATCCTTTTGCTTGAGAGTGTCGCGAAAGGAGTCCAACCTTGCACGTGCTTTATCCGCAGCCGTGCTCTCGGGGCGCATGTTTGCCTTGATGGCCATCTTGATGGCCTGGACAATCAAGCTCTTTGTTTCATCTATATCCTTGATCAAGTCACCGCGTGCCTTGTCGAGGAATAGTTTCAAGTTTCGTTGGTGCTTGTACGTTCGTTGTATCGTGTTCATGGTTCTACCTATGCCCGTCGTTGGTGCTTCAAAAAAAAACTTGAATGTTAAATAAAATTCAAAAAAATCTTAGCCCAGTAAACTTTTTTCCAAGGCTTTTTTCTCATTCTGTAAATCATTCATTCGGCGGTTAAGATTTCTCTTGTCTTGAACGACGCCTTGTTCCGAGAGATGCTGCTTGTCCTCGCCTTCATCGATTGCCGCGATGTTATTTTGCACGTCCTCGATCTCGGCTTCGATTTCGGCAAGACGCTTGTAAATTTGCGTTCGGCTCATGCCCGCCCCGTAATTCATGCCCCTGAGCGACACGTCCTGGACTTCCCTCGCGAGTTCGGAATCAGCATTGCCCCTGGTAACGCCAACATCGCGTTCCATTTCAGTCTCTGCGAGTTCGACTTCTTTATCGGCGTCCATCTTGGCCATTTCCAAATCATAGTCATATTGTTTGCTGGCGATATTTTTCACGCCGCTAACCTTTGCACCCTTGAGATCGACATCCAGCCCCCTGGAGGCGACGTCTTGTTCGAGATATTGTTCATTTGCCGTAACCTTTCGTTTCTCGAGATTGGCTTCCTCATTCATCAAGTCGATCTCGCGTTTCTTCTTCTGCAATGACATGCGTTGTTGTAAGAGCTCCTCGTCGCCACCCATTTCATCTATGGTGGCGGTTTCCAGGTGCTGCTTTTGCTTGAGTTTATCGAGCGCGTGGTCCTGCTCGGCGTCATACATCTCCTCATCGACCGCGGCTTCCTTGGCGATCTTGCGATATGCTCCTGTTTTCTGCGCCTTTATTGCGGCGAGTTTCGATCGCTGGATATCCATTTCAACACGCTTGGTTTCGACCAGGTCGATTTGATCGCTTTCCGCGGCTGCAGCGCCGGCTTTCTGGAGAGTTTCTTCCATGCCCTCGGGCAACTTGAACCCAAGGACTTGCAGCGATTTTAATTCCAACCCCCATCTTTCGATGGTGTCTTGCAGGCTAGCACGAACCGCCGTCTCGAATTCGTCCTGGATCCTTACCAATTCGAGGGCTTTGTGGGCTCCCAACTCATGCTTGATGGCATTCTTGATCGTGTTCTCGATAAAATCCATGAGATCCTTTTGCATCATGGATTTTTTCTCGGATACCAGATTTATGACGAATTTAACCGGATCCACGATCTTGAACATGCATTCACCGAAAGCACCGACCTTTTGAAAATCGGCAGTGACGACACCTGAACCACTCGCCCCCTTGGCAGCGAGCGGGATGCCCCATTTCATTTGGAACTCCGTCGTGTCAACCCATATGATCTCCGTCCCCGTAGCCTGTGCCGCGGGTTCGATCTCCCACAAGCCTGGCGGAACGAGGCCAACAAATTGGCCCGTCTTCAAGAACAGCGCTGCCTCGTAGTCGCGCACGATGAAGGCATCGATTTGCATCGGTGGAAGGGTTTTTTCAAAGCTATATATTTCCTTCCATGCAGCATCTTCGGTGGTGATCCTATCCTCTCGTTTCGACCACCAGTTCCACCGCGGTTGCACCTCGTTGTATTCCTTTTGCCGGTTCATGTCCGAAGGATTTGTCCAGTATAACTCGGACGTTCGCACGCTCTCGGACCTGCCTTTCAATCGCACTCGAAACATGAGGAGCTTGTTCGTCAGCGACCTGGTGTCTTGCGTGGCGTCGGCATCCTGGGACTTGCTTTTTCGAGCGTACTGTTTATCCAATGAACTGCTCAAGGCATCAAATGCACTCTTCAACGCGGGAATCGAAGAAAATTTGAGCGTGTCCTTCGAAACATCGCCGGTCAAGCTCAAGACAGAATTCATATCCTTGAAAATGGAGTTGACTTTCTCGCGATTTCTCGCAATTTCATCGTTATCCGATGCATTGACCAGCACATTGTTCAATTCATTAAAAGCCATGTTAACGTCTTTCTTGATGGCCTCGAATTTGGTGCCTTTACCCATTTTAATTTTCTTTCCCTTGTCCTTCAAAACCTTTTGGAGTTCCTTGACTGCAGACTCCAGCGTTTGATAAGCCTTGGTCAATCCTTGCCTCAAGGATTCGATATCCATGCCCGTCTCCGTCGTTGTTTCGCTGATGTCATCGAGAAAATGTGGCATCTCAGCGATGAATAGCTTCTCCGAACGGACTTTTTCGGCGTCAGAAGCCTTTATTCCTTTCGGAATATCGTAGATTTCATTTTCGGAATCCGACATTCTATTTCCCTTGTCCATGCTGTTGAAAAATGAAGTTGTTATTGATCTTCATCACGTTTAGAATTGATATATTTTGGTATCCAGTACCTTAACAGCTCGTATCTTTTCATGACTAATATACCTTTCATGCCTTCGTCGTTCCAAGGCATGCAAGCCGGCTTCGTTGGATCGTGAAAATCGCTCGAAATCTTGAAATACTTTGCATTAAATAAACGCCATTTCTGTATTGCAACATGATCGGAAATGCAAAGCTATGGTCTCTGGGTTCAACGATAGGAAAAGAAATAATAAAACAAGATGCGATTCAAGCACGCCTAAGCCGGCGCCCAATGTCAAAAGCACCAAAAAACGTTATCCAGATACCAATGATGATGCAGATGGCGGCAAACAGGACTGGATAATTCATGTTTTTCGCGTAATCGATGAGATAAGATTCGTCAAAATGCCATGGTCCTGGGGTGAACGTGATTGCAGGCTTCGGGTCGACATTCAACGCCTCGTATAGCCGCATCACGGCGCCATCGCCCCATTTCGCTTGCATGCGGTACAGCGGGGCGCTGAAGATTTCCACCATGCCCGCGGCTTGGGCGAGCATGCAATCATTGATGTATCTCTCGAGTCCTTGCTCGTCGTTGGTGTAGTATCTCGATCCATTATCCTGCGTGAGCCAGCCCAGCAAGATGGAGTTTCCTTGCACGCCGAGAGCGTGGATTTGGTCGATGCAATCGCGGTAGAGAGTGTAACGGCCAGCAGGGCCGACCGCGCTGTCCTCGTACGACATCATTCCGTACGACACGTCCTTATTGTGCGACGGCGGGCCTATCGGGCACCGGGTGAAATCGATGTCCCCGTCGAAACCATCCCTGATCTCGCCACCACCTGTAACCGCGTATGACTTGTAACCAAGATAACTGGCATACGCGTAGACGCCTTCGTAGGCTGCAACCGCCTCGTCAAAGAGCGTGTGGTTCTGCTCATTCTCGCGATACCACGAGTATTCAAACTGGCTCAACCCGCTTGGCCATGTCTGGTTCTTTGGGAGCAGAGAACCGGGGAACATGTCTGCCTCACCAGGCAAGCCGACTGACACCAGTTGGTCACCACTCTCGAAATCGAGGGAAATGCCAACGAATTTCTTGCAAAAACCATGATATGTTTGGTTCACGATCCAGTTGAGAAGCTTGTAACAGCGCGGCACAGTAGTTTGGTAATCGAACACATTCGGGTAATCTCCAACAAGCTTTCCTGACTGGTCGCGATAGTAATCCCCAGACTGCACGTTCAAGAAATACGACACGTTCCAGTAATCGAGCAATTGAAACAGGTAAGTACTGGACACGGCATCGAAGAACCCCACCGTGTTGAAGAAATCATCCTCGTTGTAATTCATTATCAAGCGTGAATGTCCGATCGAAAGTGCCTGGAACACGATCATGTTACCCACGTAATTAAACGAGATGTTCACGTTGCTCAAGCTGGGAAGCGTTGTTGAAAGGAAGATGGTACCATTGGGGTAACTTCTCGCGCCCTTGGAGTAATTCGCATAATTATAGGAACTGCCGTCGATCGTCACGTTCATGACATATGCAAAGGAGTCATTCATTAACCCAGGGGGATGCCTGGAAAGCGTGCTATTCTGCACGACGATGGTATTGTTGTTGGCAAGATTGATCATCTTTGATGTCCACGGCACGAGCTTTACCGATGGTGGTCCCCAATAGCTGCTCGTCGTCTTGGCCCCAACCGGCGCTTGCACCGAAAATGGCATCCAGAACGAGTTGAAGGAGGCTACGGCAAGAAAAATGAGTCCGGCACAGACCACGCTTATCTTAATTGCTTTTTTACCAGGTTCGCGTGTCCAATCCAGCTTGGTATAGAACGAGCGCCGAATTTCTTTATTCTTGTGCCAGTATTGCCTCCCGTTCAAGACCATGCCCGTGATGTTGATGGTTATCAAGAACACCAGAAGAATGAAGAGCAACACGTTAAAGGGGCCGTTGAGGTACAACCCCATGTAGGAGAACACGGCCGTGGCGAAAAACATGATGAACGAATTCACGACAGAAACCGGCTGCAAGCGATAGAAGATGGCTCCAAGCAGGGTGAAAACGATGAATGTGGCCAGAATGAAAAGCAAGAAAGCATCGCCGAGCAATAACGCCCCGTGAGAGAGCGGAAAATAGAGATATTGAACGAAGATCACGGAAAACACGATGAAATCGGAAACGAGGGCATCCCTCGCGAGGGGTTTCCCGTCAAAATTCTTGAAAAAAGATGCACGTCGGTCCATGAGAAAAAGCTCGGTCCTGGTCCTTTTCAGCATTATGTTCCAACGACAAACTCTTCATCGATAAGCTTGGATGGTAGGGTTTGAAGCAAACCTATAAATAGATTTGAGATATATATCCACTGGTTTAATAATTCGACCATCAACCATCTTTCAAAAAAAAATTAAGAGAGATTGATATATTTTGGAACAAACTGAGATAATAGAGACGAAAAGTGGTAAAATACAAGGATATATTGAAAATGGATTGAGTATTTTTAAAGGAATACCTTATGCAGAACCGCCCACAGGAGAACTGCGATTTAAATCGCCTGTCTCAAAAACGTGGGAGGATTTACTCGATACTACAGCCTATAGCAGCTGTGCGTATCAAGGCTATACAGATCTCGAAGAATGGATGGAAAAATCAGGACCGGAAAGCGAAGATTGTTTATTCCTTAACATCTGGACACCTTCTACGGATGAAGGGAACCGCCCTGTCATGTTCTGGATCCACGGCGGCGCATTTATCATTGGAACTGGTAATGATCCAACCTACGATGGCACTGCTTTAGCTCGGCGCGGTGATGTCGTCGTCGTTACCATTAATTATCGTTTAGGTTTCTTTGGTTTTCCTTATATTCCGGGAAAGATTGCCAATTTAGGCTCGCTCGATCAAATTCTGGCTTTAGAATGGGTTCGAGATAACATCAACCTCTTTGGAGGGGACCCAAGCAACGTAACAATTTTTGGCGAGTCTGCCGGTGGCTATTCCGTCCTTTCATTATGCTCGATACCCGCTGCCAAGGGTCTTTTTCGCCGCGTCATCGCTGAAAGCGCACCCTCCATTGATCCTGCTGCAACCGACAAACCCACCACGAAAATTTTCCGCAAACTGGGCGTGAAAGGAACGAGCTTTGAAGACCTGGGGGAAAAATCAGCAGAAGAAATCATTGATGCTCAAAATAAAGTCTTTGCATCCGATCCTACAAATATCATGGCCTTGAGGCCCGTGATTGATGGTAATGTGTGGTCAAAGCATCCTCTAAAGGCTTTTCAAGATGGAGACTGTTCAGATATTGATTTCATGATAGGCACCAACTTGGACGAGATGAAATTATTTACAAACATGAAATCTTTAAGCCCCATGGCTGCTGGTGGAGAAAAATTCATAATCGCGTACCTGGGCACGATGGGTATAAATCCTGAAAAAAGCCAAGAAATTATCGAGACGTACAAGGAATCAAGAGCCGAACAGGGCAACATGGAGACAAGCGATCTGATCGCTGCGATACTAACAGCCTTGGCTTTCCAAGTATCCACGGCACGTTTGCTCGAAGCTCAAAGTGCACACCAACCAAACACCTATGCTTATCTTTTCTCGTGGCCATCAATGAATGGTAACTTCGGGTGTTGCCACGCGATTGAATTACCTTTCGTATTCGGTACACTAGATTCACCTACATTCGGAAAACTTGTTACAAATACTGCTGAAACTCAAGCGATTAGCGAAAAAATGATGGATGCGTGGATAAGCTTTGCTCGCACGGGATCGCCTGGATGGCCTGGTTATGACTTTGAAAATAGAGCAACCATGGTTTTTGGAGAACAATGCGAGATCGTTAATGCTCCATTTGATAAAGAGCGGGCTGCTTGGGATGGATTGTTAGAAATTTGAACTACCGCGTCCGAAAGAGCATGGTTTCTTCTTTATTTCGTTTAACTTTTTTTTTCTGGAAGGAACGTGGTCTTGGCTAGATACCCATATTTTAATATGGAAGAAGAGAATTGTTCTCTGGAACGTCTATGACCGAGATAAAAAATTTCATGGGATGGGATTCGCCGGGAGTTGCGCTCGTGACGGGTGCGTCTAGTGGCATTGGTGCAGAATTCGCTCGCCAGCTCGCGGTACAAGGATTCAGCACGATCCTGGTAGCTCGGCGCAAGGAACGGCTCGATGACCTGGCATCATCTCTCTCAAGCGATTTTTCCGGGGAACATGAAGTGCTCGTGGCAGATCTCTCCACGAATGCAGGCATCGAGGCTGTCGAACAACGGATAGCAATTGCTGGAAATTTGGACGTGCTTGTCAATAATGCGGGGTTCGGAACCATAGGTAAATTCCAAGACGTCGAGATGGGTTCGCAGTTAGACATGCTCAGCGTGCATGTGTTGGCTCCTGTTCGCTTCATGAAAGCCGCCTTGCCAGCAATGGTTGACCGCAAGCGAGGCGTCATCATAAATGTCGCGTCCTTGGCGGCCTTTGCCTGGGGGGGAGGACACGCGATGTATTGCGCCACGAAAGCATTTCTACGCGCATTTTCCGAGAGCCTGGCTACGGACTTGCAAGGCACTGGAGTTCGTGTCCAAGCATTGTGCCCCGGCTTCGTGAATACCGAGTTTGGAGAAACGGGTTTTCACAGATCTACTATTTCCGAGGATATATACATGTCCACGGAACGGGTGGTTGCCGCTTCGCTTGATGCATTTCAGAAGAAGTTTATTTCGGTTGTGCCAGGCGAAGCATATCAAGAACTAGCTAAAGGTGCGCTTAAGCACCAAATACACGATTTGGACAAGGCAAGCAAGAAAAAATAAAACCATCGAACTAAATGTTAAGCCTTGTTTATTCAATCATCAAGAGCTTTGCGTGCAGCATCATCGATGAATGCCCCGCAAATCGGGCAATAGGTGATGCCTGGATCCTCGGGCAGCGGGTTTCCGCAAGATTTACATCTAATCATTTTGCTAATACCACTCACGACACCATTGCGTTCCACGGTAGCCCCTTCATCGATGAGCTTGAACGCCTCGCCGGTGCCGTTATACCCGAGTGCCGTGCAGAAAAATGCAACGATCGCTGCAACGATGGCGATGATGCCAGCTATCAAGATGAGAACACCAAGCAACAGCACGGACGACGTTCCCACGAGCTCGAATAATCCAATGATGCTAACGAGCACCGCGGCCAGGCAAAGTCCCGTGATGAAATTGGCAGAGAACGATAGAAAGAGCTTGTACATGGCATCCTGCACGGCACGCTTGCGAACATCCTCGATCCTGAGGACATAGTTCTCCACGCGTTTCCAGCCAGCATAGGAAAAGACTGCCGGCACGATGAATTGGGCTGGCACGTAGAGTAACAGCACTTCCATTAACGATATGATGACGGGCGCCAAGTTGGCGAGCAGCACCGTCGGGTCCTGCCCGCTGCTGGCGATGATCGATAGCACGGAATCCATGTACGGCGTGGTGGGCAGTAGCAGGCCGATCACGATGGTCACGATACCACCAATCGCTCCTAGCATGATGCATATCCATGCTGACGCGAGGGATTTGCTTCCCGTGCTCGTTGCCATGGTTTTGAACAGAAAAGCAAGGTACAAAATGAATACCCAGTACAAAATCATGAATCCTATGCTCACGTAATTTAAGAACGACATCGTGACGAATATCTGGATGACCAGCACGATGATGCTCGTTAAATATGGATATTGGATGATTTTCGTTGCCCGTCCAAGATTTGCATACGTGATAATTTCTGGCATGATAGCATCTGCTTTGAATGATCGAAATGCAAGTAAAAAAATGCACGCTTTTGATGACACCGTGCTTCGCTTTGACGAACGTGCTATTTCATTTTAGTCGTAACGTTCCTCGTTCCACGGATCTGCCGTGTTGGAATAGCCCGCACGCTCCCAATATCCAGGCTCGTCGTCCTTCACGAACTCAAGGCGCACGAGCCATTTTGCGCTCTTGTAAAAATACTTTTTTGGAACCAGCGTCCGGATTGGGCCTCCATGATCGTCGCTGATGGGCTTGCCCTGGTATCCATAGGCAACGAGTACGTCGTCATCCATCATCACATCGAGAGGAAGGCTCGTGGTGAATCCACCATCGGCACCATACATTATTACGAACTTGGCATCGGGATCGGGTTTGACGAGGTCCACGATGTCCTTGAAGGGCACGCCGGACCATTCCATGTCATACTTGGTCCATGTCGTGACGCAGTGGATGTCGACCGTCTCGTCCCGCTGTCCAAGATTCTTGATTTCGTCGAGCGAGAGAGTGACTGGATTCTGCACGAGCCCATCAATCACGAGCTTGTACTCGGTACGGTCGATGTGTACAATGCCGCCTTTCTGCAAGACCGGGAAATTCCTGGTCGCGTGTTGCCCTGGCGGCAATTGTTGCGTGTTTTTGCGCATGTTCAATCAGCATCATGATCTTCCTCGGAAACAAGAATGTTATGGTTATCCATTATGTTGGAAATCAGGTCCGTGCTTATTGGGCATGCGTCGCTAGTCATGGCACGCCATCGATCTTGAAAGCCAGTGCTGGCGCTGCGGGAGAATCGTTGAAGGAAATCACGGCGTTAGAACCGTCCATCTTCCAGTCCAGGTTGCCTTCCATGCCAAGCAAGGTGATTCTTGCATCCGAGGGCAAGCTAAGGTTCATGATCGCCAGGTCATTCATCGTTGATGATTGCTCTGTCGACGTGAGAACGATGGCATACAAGACGCCTGCCGTTTTCGTGAAACGCACTTGTAGATTATCCGTGGTCACCGTGGAAGGTTTTATCCATGGCCGGGTCTCGAAAATCGCCTCGCCATTTATTTGGAGCCAATGCCCGAGCCCGAAAAGGCGCTGTGCTTGGATCTCGGGGATCGTGCCATCTGCCATCGGACCGACGTTGAGCAGCAGGTTCCCGTTTTTGCTCACGATGTCGATAAACATGTGGATCAAGCCTTCTAGGGAAATATATTCCTTCTCGGTCTCGAATTGATTATACCCGAACGATAGCCCGATACCCCGGTTGCTTTCCCATTTTTTCTCGCGTATCTCGTTGTAAACCTTGTATTCCGGCGTCTCAAAATCGTGATGCACCTTGGGACGTGGATCCATGCCCTGTTTCACGACCATGTTGGCTATCCCGTTGACAATACGAGCGATGAACTTGTGTTTTTCCAGGCTGGCGGCAGCCTTTGGAAGCTGGATGAAACGGTTGTTGATGACGCCATCAGGATGTTTTCCATAAAAATATGCGAATATCTCATTCACGTCCGTTCCCGCTGGATACCCGATGTCGTTCCATAAAATATCGGGCTGGTACTTGTCAATCAATTCATGCCAGTGATGGTTAGCATAGTCGATGTATTCTTGAGTATTCGAACCATTGGCGAGCATGGACGCGGCGTCGTGAATTGGACCATGCGTGAACGTCCAATCAAGTTTCCCGCTGTAATACGTTCCAAACCGCAACCCGCGTGACCGGACGGCAGCGGAAAGCTCGCCTGGCACGTCCCGGATCGCGTGGTAGCCAGGGCGACGCGGGTTCGGGTAGTCGCTGGACCACAAAGTGAAACCATCGTGATGTTTCGTCACGAGCACGGCGTACCGGGCGCCTGCTTGTTGAAAGAGATCAGCCCATGCTTCCGGTTTCCATTGCTGAATAGATTCGTTAAAATCGGTCGCGAAATCCTCGTATGCCTTGCTATCATAATGCTCTTCATGATACGCCTGCGTCGGGCTTCCATCGATACGCAATGAATTCAAATACCATTCCGCGTAAGGATTGTGCGTGAGATTATAATCGATACCTTTGTTAGCCATGAGGACGTTTATGTCTTGGCCTTCCTCGATATACGCATACGCGGGAACGGAAAATAAACCCCAATGGATGAAAATACCGAGCTTTGCATCGTCAAACCAGGAAGGAAGGGCACGATTGATGATAATACGTTTATCATAAGTTTTTTTCATTGATCTCCCGAGAATGCCGTTTTAATACATGGATGCAATGACATTCGAAGCCGAACCTATAAAATATGCCCTTTTAATCAGCCATGATTTATTAGTTGCTCCAGTTTCAGAGAAACGCCCGAGATTTTCAATTATTTTCCTTCATCATGAAAGTAATGATTTTTCGTCGCTCATCAAGAATTCATACAAGGCATTATAACAAGATTCTGTGGCAGCGCCACGAATCAATGTGCTTAAATTTGAGTGAGTTGAGAAAAAGATAACGAATAAGAAAATGGTATCAATAATGGGCGAATCTGACGTTGCGAGTCTCACACGACTCATAGCATCGCTCGATCAAATGCTTAAAATCGCGGAAAAAAACCCGATTTCGTTCAACATCGAAACTTTGCAAAAATCTCGCGAAACAGCACTCCGCATGCTCGAAGATTCGAAAATAAAGTACCGGAATACCTTGAAATTCGAAGCCGAGCTCGAGGGTGAGTCTCGTGACGATGTTGCGACTTTGAAAAAATATCGCTTCTAAATCAACCAAGCAAGCATTTGCATCACAGCCGTAAGTTTTTCTATCGATCTCGTTTTTTGAGCTGTTCATGAGAAAGATTCTTTGAATTCAAATTAGGAATTGCGTTCATCTATTATGGCAGCGGCGTGGTACATGTAACGAAAAACAAGTTCGCGAGACAAGAGATGCGCACGAAGAAATTGCCACGATTTGAGGTGCTGGCCTCGGCTATCTTGATCATCGGCGGGGCGTTCACAACGCTCATCGTTTCCGGCATCGTTCCCCAGATCCTCCAGCGACCTGGTCCTGTTCAGGACCCCGGCAAATGGAAGCTGGTGTTCGATGATGAATTCAACGAATCCACTTTGGATCTTTCAAAGTGGAGTTACAATTATCCCGCCGACTGGCCTCACGGCGGGCACACGCTCAATCACGATGCGTACATGGACGAGGCTAACGTGTTCATCGAAAATGGACTGCTGCGTATAAAAGCAGAAAATCAACGCGATCCAAACGCGCCACCACCGGAAAACACGTCATATGGATGGCTCACGTATAATTACACGGCCGGCGCGATCAACACGCTGGGCAAGTTTTCGGCGAAATATGGCTATTTCGAGGCCCGCATGAAGCTTCCTGGATCGACGGGATTCTGGCCTGCGTTTTGGACGTTGAATGCTGCTGGTGGTTGGCCACCCGAGATCGACATCCACGAATGGCTTTCCAACGAGCCCAGCACGCTCCATTGCACCTTTCACTGGAGTGAAAATGGCACGCATAAAATGAGCAGCCAAGGGATCGAAGGTCTACCGGATCTGTCGAAAGATTTTCACATCTATGGCCTGGAATGGACGCCGGATTCACTCACGTGGTATTTTGATAACATCCCGGTGCGGAGTTATGATAACTCGGCCACGATCTCGCAACTCCAGGCGCAATACATCATTATCAACTTGGCCGTGGGCGGATGGGCAAAAACTCCGGATGCATCGACGATTTGGCCTGCCTATTTCGACACAGATTGGGTCCGCGTCTGGCAAGCCGCGTGAGCCTCGCGCCAATGAGGACACGGGGTTTAAATTGTCGGATCTTCAACAGGAAGGATGGTAACACCATAGAGTACATCGGGATCGTTGCCCCTTTCATCGTCAGTCAATTTCCATGCTTTCACGTCCACGCATGTTACCTCGAGCGCGGCAAGCATATCACCGATATTCATAACGATCGAGCCAGGCGTGTCGATAATCACGAGTGTCTCATCAGCATCGAGATGCAGCATGCCCTTGCGCATCTCGTGACCAACCTTGATCACGGCAGGCTTGTCCAGGAAGTACTCGAGAAATTCACCCACCGGCACGTCGATGATTTGCGGATTTTGCGGTGAAAGGGGCATCTTCAAGCAAGGTTGACCGTTATCGTCGATTACAAAATCTTGCACGACGTGGATGAAGTGATCGAAAAAGTAATATGGCCAATCAGGATTTTGCTCAGGGATCTTCGCATTCACGTCATTTCTCCATGCAGCAAGCATGACCTCGAGCCGTGCCGTGGTTTCCGGCTCGTCGTTTGATATATCGTGCGTCTCGGAAATGTCATCCCTCAAGTTGAAGAGTTCCACCCGCCCGTCCTCGAAAAATTCGATGAGCTTGTAGTCACCATCCCGCACGGATGAAGCTGGCGTGCCTCCTTGGTTGCCATAATGGGGGTAATGCCAAAAGGTTGGTGCTTGCTCTGGCGAGGGGTTCCCTTGCAGGAGGGGAAGAAAACTGCTACCATCGACATGTTGCTCCGGGATGAGCGGCAGTCCTGCCATCTCGAGCAGCGTTGGATAAAAATCTGGGCTGTTCACGTAGGCATTGCATGTTGAACCTTCCGGGATGATCTCCGGCCAGCGAGCGATGAGCGAAACCCGGCATCCACCTTCATAAATCCAGCCCTTGCCCTCGCTCAACGGGAAATTGCACGTCGGCGAGCTCTCGGCTGTCGATAATCCGCCATTATCCGACGTGAAAATGACCACGGTGTTATTCGCGATGCCAAGCTCGTCCAGCGTGTCCAGCAATCTCCCGATGTTCTCGTCGAGATTCTCGATCATGCCCGCGTACGCGGGATCGGACTGGATCAAGCGGCGACGCACGCGCTGATTTCGCTTTTCCCTCGTGGGAAAGGGCTCGCCGTCCTCGAACGCTTGCAGCTTGTCCAAACCGAGTGCCTTGGCTTTTTTCTCGTATTTTTCTTGGTATTTCGCCGCGACTTGAATGGGCAAGTGGACTGCGTAATGTGCCAAGTAAAGGAAGAAGGGCGCATCACCATTATTCTTTATAAGGTCAATTGCCTCATCCGTGAGCCTATCAGTGATATATTCGCCAGGTGGGCCATCTGTAATGGCGGGATTGCCATAGGGGCTAAAATACCCGTGCTTCATATTTCCCCAGTCGCAACCACCGATGTTCACGTCAAACCCGTGATGCTCAGGCCAGTAAGGTTCCGCGCCGAGATGCCACTTTCCTACGGAATACGTGCGATAACCACCGTCCTTCAACGCACGAGCGATGGATTTCTCTTCGAACGGTAAATAATGGAGATAAGGCGCCGATAGCAGTTTTCCTTGTTCCTGGCCAGGTATGTAATTCGTTATACCGACCCTTGCCGGGAATTTTCCGGTAAGCAAACTGGCCCTCGTTGGCGAGCAAACGGGACATGCGGCATATGCATTCGTGAACAGCATCCCTTCCCTCGCGAGCCGGCTGATGTTAGGTGTCTCGTAAAACGTGCTTCCGTAGCAATCCAAATCAGCCCAGCCGAGATCATCGATCAAGATGAGGATGATGTTTGGCTTTTTCTCTATTGCCGGTTCGCTCATGACAGTATTCTTTTAGCCATGAATGCTCAAAAATCGATCGAAGCAACTGAACTAGCGGTATCCATTCTATTCTTAACGCGCCGTTCATTCAATATTATCAAGCATATTGCGAAGGTCCTGCGAATGTACTGCCACATCTGTGGAAAACCCTCTGGATCGAACATGATTTGCGACGAATGCCAGAAGATGGTGGACAAACGAAGAGGCACTGTCGTCACGAAACCCGCGATCGTGTCGAAGCAGGAAAATCGCAGCGCGAGCAGTAGCCGTTCCATTCGTCATGGTCATGCATCGCCAAAGCGGTCGCCACAACCGGAACGACACGCGGGCATGACGATTGCATTCGGCAAGGATGGCCTTCCCCTTTATTGCCCGAATTGCAGTAACTTGCTCTACACGGATGGCAGCGTTGTCGAGTGCAAGGCTTGTGATTATCGGGCAAAGGATGAACGGGCATGAATCGTAGTCTCTTTTTTTAAATAATTCGAGAACTTGAGAAGACTATTTCTTGATGCTGGAAGGTTATCAAGCACGCCCTTGATTTTGGAACGGTTTAAATTAATAATACCGTGTTGGTCAAGGACATGGTGAATTACGAACAATCTAGTTGACCGTGAAATCGCCTTGATGGCCACTAATTTATGATATCGATATAAGAAATTTCGGGCGAACGTGATGATCAACGATTGAATCAGAATTTTCTTTTAGAATAGGTCTTCAAGGTGAATCAGCTTCATGAAAAAACAACGAGGGTTTAACCATGCACGCGCCGTGATCATTATCACGAGCGTGCTGTTTACCATAATCCTTTTCATGGGAATGAATATTATTTCACGAAATTCAAGCGGTAATGGTGGGGGCGCGATATCGAACGAAAGGCTCCCCATTTCTACCAGCGGGTCGGAAACTAGCGATCAAGCAGGCGACGAGTGGCCCATGTTCCACGGGGCGCTCAACCACACGGGCGTGGCCATGACGACGCCGGTGCAAGGTTTAGGTCCAACATGGACTTACACCACGGGCGGCGTGGTGGAATCCTCTCCCGCAGTGGTGGGCGGGCGCGTGTACGTGGGATGCGATGATGGCAAGGTGTACTGCTTGAACGCAATCACGGGCGCATCCGTGTGGAATTATACCACGGGTGGAGCCGTGATATCGTCTCCCGCCGTGGCGAGCGGGCGCGTGTACGTGGGTAGTTACGACCACAAGGTGTATTGCTTGAACGCCATGACGGGGGCCAGCTTGTGGAATTATACAACCATCAATTATATTCAATCATCTCCCGCTGTGGCGGGGGGATGCGTTTACATCGGAAGCAATAATGTTTATATTTATTCCTTGAATGCAACAACGGGTGCACTTATCAGGACTAGTCAAACTGGCAGTGCTAGTTCCCCCGCTATCGTGAACGGTCTACTCTATATTGGATGTTATGATTATAAAATCGATTGCATTAACACCTCGACTGGTACGCTTCTCTGGCGAGCACCCCAGCAAAACATCGGATTCGTTCAATCCTCCCCTGCAGTCGTGGGCGATCGTGTATATTTTGGAGACTGGAATCGCGTGTTTTGCGAAAACGCTACCACGGGGGCCGACCTCTGGGGGTATCAAGGGGATTATATGGGTAATATTGTAACTTCTTCCCCTGCCGTCGCAGGTGGTTATGTTTACGTTGGAGTTAATAATGGCATGGTTTACTGCTTGAACGCTACCACGGGCGCGGGCGTCTGGACCTATCTCACGGGCAATGCCGTGACTTCTTCGCCCGCCGTAGGGAGCGGCCTCGTGTTCGTGGGAAGCAATGATAACAAGACGTATTGCTTGAACGCCACCACGGGCTCGCTCGCGTGGTCGTACACCACGGGCGGAGCCGTGACGTCCTCCCCCGCCGTGGCGAACGGGCACGTGTACGTGGGCAGCCAAGATCACAAAATATACTGCTTCCCGATGATGATTGTACCAACTGCACCGCTTTCCCTCACCCTAACCGCGAGGAACATGCATGTCTTGTTGAACTGGACAGCGCCAGCGAGCACTGGTGGTGCTGCAATCGCGTATTATCGAATTTACCAGGGAACGTTCTCGGGTGGCGAAACACTGCTCGCGACGATCGGAAACCAGTTGACCTACAATGCCTCCGGCTTGACGAATGGTCAAGCGTATTATTTCAAGGTTCAAGCAGCGAACGGCTGCGGATTTGGTGTTAACTCGACGGAAGCGAGCGAAACGCCACACATTACGGAGTCAAGTGCCCCGCTGTCGTTCACGGCAACTGCGGGCAAGGGCTTCGTGTACTTGACGTGGGCAAGCCCGGCGACTGATGGTGGCTCCGCAATCATTGGCTACGACATCTACCGTGGAACGACACCGGGCGGCGAGATACTGATGGTGACAGCAATATCAACATTGTCATACAACAACACGGGCTTGGCGAGCAATATCACCTATTATTACAAGGTCCGGGCCTTAAACGGCGTAGGCCAAGGTCCAAGCTCGACGGAAGCGAGCGTGACGACGTGGACGGTGCCAACGGCACCGCAGTTGTTCACGGCGACGACGGGAAACTCGCGAGTGGTGTTAACATGGGGACCACCGGCAAGCAATGGTGGCACGGCGATCATGGGCTACAAGATATACGTGGGCACGACGCCGGGCGGCGAGACGCTGAACGCGACGCTTGGTGTCGTCCTTGACTACACGATCACGGGCTTGATAAACGGCCGAGTCTATTACTTCAAGGTCTCCGCGTTGAACGTGATGGGCGAGGGTAATCGTTCGGCCGCGACGGCATCGGCACAATGGTCGGCGTTAGTGTGGACATACACCACGGGCAATAGGGTGTATTCATCCCCTGTTGTTGTGGGCGGGCACGTGTTCGTGGGAAGCGATGATGACAACGTGTACTGCTTGGATGCCACCACGGGTAATTATATCTGGTCATACGCCACGGATGGTTCAATATACTTTTCTCCCGCCGTCACGGGTAGTCGCGTGTACGTGGGAAGCGATGATGACAACGTGTACTGCTTGGATGCCACCACGGGTCATTATATCTGGTCATACGCCACGGGTGGTAACGTGGAATCTTCCCCCCTTGTAATGGGTGGTCGCCTGTACGTGGGAAGCAATGACTATAAAGTGTACTGCTTGGATGCTATTACTGGTGCGTTGATATGGAATTATACCACGGGCAGTTATGTGGAATCATCTCCTGCAATCATGAATGGGCGAGTGTACGTAGGAAGCGATGATTATCGGTTGTATTGCCTAAACATGACCACCGGCCTGCAATTGTGGAATTATACAGCGGGAAGTGACTTTGATTGGTCATCCCCCATCATCGCGGGCGGTCGCGTGTACAGCGGATGCGATGATGGCAACGTGTACTGCTTGAATGCCACCACGGGCGTGAAGATCTGGAATTACCTCACGGGCAGTTGGATAGAATCAACCCCCTTTTTCGTTGGCGGTCGCGTGTACATCGGATGTGGTGATGGCAATGTGTATTGCTTGGATGCCACAACAGGTGCGCAAGTGTGGAATTATACCACGGGCAGTTGGATAGAATCATCGCCCTTTATCGTTGGCGGTCGCGTGTACATTGGATGTGGTGATGACAATGTGTATTGCTTGAACGTTACCAACGGCATGAAAATATTGTTTTATAAAACGGGCAATTATATCGTTTCCTCCCCTACTGTCGTAGGCGGGCAGGTTTACATTGGATGTGGTGATGATAACGTGTACTGCTTGAGCTTCAACCCAGCCATCACGCAACCCCTTCCCACGAGTTATTGCGCGGGCACGACTGGCCATGCCATCTCGTGGGCCATCTCCGGCCCCCAGAACGGCACGCGTTCATGGACGATTTACCGCGATGGCACGACGGTCGCTACTGGATCGTGGACAAGCGGCACGCCCGTTACCGTGAATGTGGATGGATTGGCCATAGGCAGTTACAACTACACGATCGTTGCCAGCGATGGCCTCGGTGGCACATCGAACAGCACGGTCATCGTGACCGTGATCGCGCTGCCAACCATCACGCAACCAGCCAACGTGAAATATGACGCGGGAACCACCGGGCATTCGATCTCGTGGATG
>Ga0209039_10001693_pt1 | contig 20000 bp, 16 predicted proteins | sample BogFormECP12_OM1_FD_188238 | JGI IMG/M metagenome (GOLD analysis project Ga0209039, IMG submission 188238) | Bog forest soil microbial communities from Calvert Island, British Columbia, Canada - ECP12_OM1 (SPAdes) (version 2) | ecosystem: Environmental > Aquatic > Freshwater > Wetlands > Bog ...
ATAATGGCGTTTATCGGATTTAAAAAAAACACGGGCTGAATCAATCGTGATTCCCTGCGAGCGTTCGTCCTTCAATGCGTCAATCAAGAAGGCATACTCAAACGGCTTTGAATTGCGTTCGCACGACTCTTTGACCTGTTCAAGTTTCCCTTTTGGTAAACTGTCCGTATCCGCCAGCAACCGGCCAATGATGGTGCTCTTGCCGTGATCGACGTGTCCCACGATGACAATGGACATCATCTGGTCAAAAATTGAATCAACCATTACATATACCCATCCCTTCGCAACGTTTCCAGGCTGCCGCCATCGTCTTTATCCTGGGCGCGACCGGAACGCTCGGCGATGTTGGCGAACTTACCCGTCTTTAGCTCGATAATGATTTCATCAACGGTGCGTGCCTCGGAATCAACCGGCATTGTACAGGGATAACAACCCAATGAACGATAGCGCTTGCCGTTACCGTGGTTGTAATAAAGTGAAACCGTGGGAATACCCTCTTTTTTAATGTATTCCCAGATATTCAACTCGGTCCAATCTAATAAGGGATGGATGCGCAGATGAGTTCCCGGCGCAAAATCCGTCTTAAATTGATTCCAGAATTCGGGGGGCTGTTGGCTGATGTTCCATTCACTTTGTTTATCACGAGGTGAAAAATAACGTTCTTTCGACCTGGAACCTTCTTCATCGGCGCGTACACCTAAGATAATCCCGGTAAATGGCTCGCTGCTTTGATCGACCTCGTAGTCTTGCGTGCTGTGATTGAAGCGCATCCGTTTCGAAGTTCCCGCCAACGTATCTTTCAAAGCCTGTGTCTTTAATAACCGGCAACAAGTGATCCTGTCTACTGCCCCATCTGGAAAAGTTTGTTTCTTTTCTAAAGCATCCCAATTTGTACCGACAATCATATTCAGACGCCATTCTTTCGTTAAGCGATCTCGGTATTCAATCATTTCTGGAATTTTATAGTGGGTATCAATATGAATGAGCGGAAAAGGGACATGCCCAAAAAAGGCTTTCCGTACCAACCAGAGCAGTACCGTACTATCTTTCCCAATCGACCAAAGCATGCCCAGGTTTTTAAAGTTGGCATAGGCTTCCCTTAATATAAAAACGCTGGTTGCTTCGAGACGCTCTAAATGGTCCATAACTTATTACCTCAAAAGGGGTTTCTTGAACAAATATTGAATAATTTTATTTTTGCAGTCCTGTAAACTCATTTTAGAAGTATCCAGGTTTATTTCCGGATTGAGTGGCTCTTCATATGGGGAGCTGATACCGGTAAAATCGGGAATCAAGCCGGCCCGGGCTTTTTGATATAGGCCTTTTGGATCGCGCTGCTCGCATAGCTCGAGGGGGCTATTGACGAAAATCTCAATGAAGGTAAAGGGTGAAATGATCTGACGGGCATTATCCCGATCTGCTCGAAACGGGCTGATGAACGATAGTAATACAACCAGTCCGGCATCTGCCATCAGCCGGGCTACTTCGGCGGCGCGGCGAATATTCTCCGAGCGACTCTGGGGCGAAAAGCCAAGATCGCGGTTTAATCCATCTCGCAGTATATCTCCATCCAGGTGGTATGTATGGATTTTATATTTCGTACACAATTCATACTCAACCGCTTTTGCGATCGTCGTTTTTCCGCTGCCTGAAAGCCCTGTCATCCAGAGCACCGCCGGGAAGTGGTTTTTAATCAAGCTTCGGTCTGAAGTATTTACTCGATGGAGATGCACGGTTAAAACTGTCCTTCCATATAGGCCTTCGTTCTTTGTTCTCTTGGGTTATTAAATACTTCATGGGCAGGGCCTTGCTCAACCACTTCGCCCAGATACATAAAGATAACGTGATCGGCCAATCTTTTGGCCTGCCTTAGAATGTGGGTGACGATGACAATACTATAATGCTTCTTGAGATCCAGCAAGCGTTTTTCAATATGCTGTGCGGAAATGGGATCCAAGGCCGAAGTGATCTCATCTCCCAGGATAATCTCCGGTTCAACTGCCAGCCCGCGGGCCAGGCAAAGTCGTTGTTGCTGCCCGACCGATAATCCGACTGCCGGTTGGTGAAGTCGATCCTTGATTTCGCTCCACAAACCGGCTTCTTCAAGGTAATGTTGGATGCGCTGATCCATCTCGTTTTTGTTATTGCACAAATGATGTAAACGCATTCCGTAGGCAACATTATCATAAATGGACATGGGTAATGAATATGGGCGCTGTGCAAGCAGCCCAATCCGCTTTCTCAATTCGATTACGTCGATTTTAGGGTCGTAAATATCGTCCCCATCTACCAGTATTTGACCTGAAATCTGAACATTTTCCGATAAGTCCAGGAAACGATTAATGCTCTTTAAGAGTGTTGTTTTTCCACATCCGGAAGGTCCTAAAATAACCGTGATTTGATTGCGCGGGATGTCCAGGTTGATATCCTTCAATGTTTGCTGGTGGTCATAATAGACGTCCAGATGGCGTATTTGTACATGCGGTCCCGTGAATCGATTATTCTCCAAGTTTTGGCCTCACTTAATGATAAAGCGGCTTAACCGTGCTGATAAAAGGCGTGATCCAAGACTGATCACCAAAACAATGAGGGTCAATAACAAGGCTGATGCATAGGCGCGCTGCTGAACTGCTGGAAAGGGCGTATTCATTTGATAAAACACAGCTAATGGAAGCGAAGCAACCGGTTGGAATAAAGAAACCGGGATTCGATCCGTATATCCTGCTGTAAACAACACCGATGCCGCGTCCCCAATGGCGCGTCCAAAAGCCAGTTGCACAGCCGTTATTAATCCCGGTAATATCTGCCGAACGACAACCTGAATTTTTGTTTCGAGAACAGTTGCGCCTAATCCTAAGGAGGCGTGTTCCAGTTCTTCCGGCACCATGCGGATTACTTCGTTAATTGCCCGGGTTAAGATCGGCAATTCAAGAAAGGCCAACGTGATGATACCTGCCAACAGCGAAGCTCGCAGCCTCAGCGCCACCATGATTGTAAACCCAAAAGCTCCGTATACAATGGAGGGAATACCGGTCAAGGTATCCAATGAAAGTTGCACCAGTTTAACCCAGGCTGAATCATGATGATCGGTATGCAAAAACAAGGCCAGTGGTATGCCGGGAATCAGAGCCAGCAGGGTTCCACCACCTGCCAGGTAAATGGATCCCAAGATGGCGTTTAAAATGCCACCCTGCTGACCCAGATAGTACCCACCCGAGGAGGTTTGGGTGATCATGGCCCAATTGAGGGCTGGCAGTCCTTTATAAAGGATCGTAAAGAGAATGAAAGCCGCACAAGCCACGACGACCGCTAATGAGAGGACCATTAGAACCTTAACAATATATTCTTCAAGGTGACGAATTTTAAGGTGCGATTGCCTCATTATACAGCCACCCTTTGAATAATCCTTCTTAGCATCAGGCTGGCGAAGATATTGAAGATCAGTACCAATATGAACAAAATAAATGCCGCAGTCATCAAGGCCGAATCATACAAAGGGATCGATAGCATTTCGCCAAAATTATTGGCGATTAACGCCGGAAGTGGATAGGCGGGATCAAAAATAGATGCCGGTAAATGAGCGACATTGCCAACTACCATTAATACCGCCATCGTTTCCCCCAGGGCGCGTGCCGCACCCATAACAATTGCGGCAATAATCCCGGAAACTGTTTTGGGTAATAAAACGAATTTGATGGTCTCCCAACGCGTTGCACCAACAGACAATGAAGCCTGGCGATAACCGTCCGGTACTGCGCGCAATACCTCAAATCCCATGGCGATGATAAATGGCCCGATCATAATTGCCAGAACAATGCTTCCGGCCAATATACTGTATCCAGTGGGATTATTTGAGGATAAGATTGGGATGAAACCAAGATATTTATGGGTGAGAAGGGAAAGTTGCAGGACAAAAGGAACTACAACAAGAACACCCCACACCCCGTATACTACAGAAGGGATAGCCGCAAGAAGATCAAGCACCGGCTTCATCATTTCACGGATGGAGCGGTGGGCATATTCCGATAAATAAATTATGACCAGCAAACAGGGTGGGACCGCAATGATTAATGCCGTTATGGTGACCCACAAGGTTCCCGAAATAAAAGGCAAAAAATTAAATTGCCCCTCGGCAGGCAACCAGGCTTGATTAGAAAGTAATTGCGATAAAGGTTTGGTGCTTAATAATGGCCACGAACGGACTAAAAGCGTTAGAAATAAAGCCAGGACCAGAATCACGGGTAGCCCTGTCAGCATATTAAGACAGCGGCTTAAGTATTGATCAATTATTCGTCGTTGTCTGTAAAAATTAGCCTTATCTTTTATCCGTAAAGGTAGCAACCATGAAGCCATACTGTTTTAAGAAACTCGGTCAGTTCATTTTTCCTTGCGAGGTTTTAAGGATATCAGGGGTCAATTGTATGTAGCCCGATTCAGCAACAAATTGTTGACCATCTGTCAGAATCCATTGCAGGAAATCTTTTACTGAGCCGGATGGTTTTCCTTTCGTAGCCAGATATAACAGGCGAGCAGGAGGAGATGGATATTTTCCGGTGTTAATAGCGTCAAGCGCTGCACTTTTCGTTGAATACACTTCATCAGGGTCAGCCTTGCCATTTTCATTGACGTCGATTGGCAGGACGATCGTGCCAGGAATTAGAGCTCCGCTCGTTGGGTCAAATGCATACGCCAGGTTATTGTAACTGATCCCTAATGGATCTTTTACAACTGCATCGATCATTGCCGGATCGCCTGAGACCCCAATTCCAAGTAGATTTTCCTGAGTTTTACCCAAATATTTCGACCAGGTATCGGCTGCGCCGCAAGAATCTGAACGGGTGTAAACATGGATTTGATCTGTAATATCGGGCCGGCCCACAACCTGTCCCCAGGTTTTAATCGTGCCCGTAATATAAATCCCGATCAGGGTTTCGCGGGTTACCCCTTTTTGCAAGAGGTCGGCTGCCACCGGATTTTTTGAGTTAATCACCGGAAAAACTGCGTCTTTGGCAACTGCGATCCAGAAAGCGCCTTTTGCTTCTTCGGCTGATGATATCTCTCGCGAAATCATGCCGATGTCGACCATGCCCGATAATGTATCGGTCATACCTTTGCCTGCACCCCCGGCCGAGATATCAAATGTGGTATTCGGATGCAGCTTTGTATATTCTGCTGACCATCGTTGCATGAGTGGGTATAGCGCAAATGCGCCATCGATCGAAATAGATGTTTTTGTGTTTTGGGTAATGGCAGCAGGTGTATTACTGGTGGTATTGGCTGGCGTGCATGAAGGTATCAATGCAAATATAATCATGCAGAATAAGAATAATCTGGCTTTTAGGTTCAAAGGTCCCTCCCAGGTTTCTGAATGGAGCTATTATAACCCTTTTCAAATTTCCATTCTTGAAATATAAGGGACCTTCTGGCTGCACCCTGGGCTATTAAATACAGACAATCCACCCTCGATTCGGTCGCTCGATCAGTATAATATTTTCATGGCGGGGGCGATGGAACCTTTCAGAGTGGATGGATCCATCACCAAACCCGCCATTAATAAACCTAAATTCGAAGTCGTTTAAAACGACCGGGCTAATCCGCTGCCGCCATGGCTGGCAGACTGACCTCCGGGCTAAGCTCAGGATGTTCAAACTGGCTGTTGTAAAGCTCGGCGTAGAAGCCGCTCCGTTCCAGCAATTCCTCGTGTTTGCCCTGTTCTACAATATCGCCATCCCGCATCACCAAAATCAAATCCGCATCACGGATGGTGGACAGGCGATGTGCGATGATAAAACCGGTGCGATCTTTCATCAATGCTTCCATCGCCTTTTGGATCAGCACTTCGGTGCGAGTATCGACCGAACTGGTCGCTTCGTCCAGGATAAGGATCTTTGGGTCGGCCAGAATGGCACGGGCAATGGTTAATAACTGCATCTGTCCTTGTGACACGTTGGTGGCTTCTTCATTGAGTACCATATTGTAGCTATCTGGCAGGGTGCGGATAAAGTGATCACATTGAGCAGCTTTTGCGGCAGCGATCACCTCGGCGTCGGTCGCGTCGATACGCCCGTAGCGAATATTTTCCATGATCGTACCGTTATAAAGCCAGGTGTCTTGTAATACCATCCCGAACTTCCTGCGCAGGTCGAAGCGTGTAAATTCACGAATGTCGTGATTGTCTATCAGGATGGCACCGCTGGTAACATCATAGAAACGCATCAGCAATTTGACCATGGTGGTCTTGCCTGCGCCGGTTGGTCCGACAATGGCAACTTTCTGACCGGGTTGGATGATGGCGGAGAAATCATTGATAATGATTTTATCTGGACTATAACCAAAATGAACATGCCTGAATTCCACAGCGCCTTTTATGACAGGTACCGTTATGGGGTTAATCGTGTCGGGGACTTCTTCCGGTTCGTCCAAAAATTCAAACACACGTTCGGCGGCGGCGGCGGTCTGCTGTAAGATATTGGAGATGTTGGCGATTTGAGTGAGCGGTTGTGTAAACGAGCGCACATATTGGATAAAGGCCTGGATATCCCCCAAAGTGATGGCGTTTCTGATAGCCAGATAGCCGCCCAGGATACAGATCGCCACGTAGCCAAGGTTGCTGAGGATGTTCATGATAGGCATCATCAAACTTGACAAGAACTGTGACTTCCAGGCTACCTCATAGAGCATATCGTTGCTTTTGTCAAACTGTTCTACGCTTCTTGCTTCGCCATTAAAAGCCTTCATCACAATATGGCCGCTATACATTTCTTCAACGTAGCCGTTGACGTGACCCAGGTAATCCTGCTGTTGTTTAAAATATTTTTGTGACTTCCGAATGATAAAGCTGATGATGAGCATTGATAGCGGGACGATCGTTAAAGCTACCAGGGTCATCGTCCAATTGATGGTGAACATCATAACCAGCACGCCCACCACCATGATTACGGATGTGATGATCTGAGTCAGGCTCTGATTGAGGGTCTGACTGACCGTATCGACATCATTCGTAATACGAGAAAGCACCTCGCCATGGTTAGTTCCGTCAAAATACCGCAGCGGCATGCGGTTGATTTTGCTGAAGATGTCTTCGCGGAAACGGTAAGTAATCTTCATGGACACTCCCGCCATGATCCAGCCCTGGATATAGCTAAATATGGCGGAAATGAGATACAAGAAAGTGACGGACAAGAGGATCCTGCCAATGGTGCCAAAGTCGATCGAACCCGTGCCGGCGATCTGTTTCATCACACCTTCGAACAAGGTGGTGGTAGCGTTGCCCAACATTTTTGGTCCAAGGATTGAGGCAATAGTCGAAGCAACCGTTAAGATCAGTACGAAGATAATGGATACCTTATATGCGCCAAGGTATTTAAAAAGCTTAAGCATGGTGCCGTTGAAATCGCGGGGCTTTTCAGTGCTCATCACCATGGGGCCGCCGTGACCTCCTCTACCCATTGGGCCGCGGCCAGCCATTGGACCTCTATTTGGCATACTCATGCTAATTCCTCCTGGCTAAGCTGCGATAAAGCAATCTCCCGATAAGTTTCGCAACTCTTCATTAATTCGTTGTGGGTACCCTTACCAGTAATCCGGCCCTCATCTAAAACTAAAATCTGGTCGGCGTTTTTTATGGTGGAGACACGTTGGGTAACAATGAACAAGGTGCTGTCAGCGAGCTTCTGTTTCAGCGCCCGGCGCAATGCTGCATCGGTCTTGAAATCCAACGCGGAAAAGCTATCGTCAAAAATATAGATCGGCGCTTTCTTCACCAAAGCACGTGCTATCGAAAGACGCTGTTTCTGTCCGCCGGAGACATTCGAGCCGCCTTCAGAAATATCTGTGGCCAGGCCTTCTGGCTTGGAGGATATAAATTCAGTTGCCTGAGCAATATCAGCGGCTTCGACCAGAGATTCTTTACTGGCGTTTTCATCGGCATAACGCAGGTTGCTTTCGATGGTGCCCGAGAACAAAGAGCTCTTTTGGGGGACGTAACCGATCCGTTCTCGCAAATCATGCTGCGATACTGTGCGGATATCCGTGCAGTTCACCAGGATCGAACCGTCGGTCACATCATAGAAGCGTGGGATCAAGTTAACCAGCGTGGACTTGCCCGAGCCGGTTGCCCCGATCAAAGCCGTGGTCTGGCCTGGTTTGGCGGTGAAGTTGATGTCGTGCAGTACATCTTCCTCGGCGCCAGGGTAGCGGAAACAGACGTTGCGGAACTCAACCGTGCCATTGTCACGATTCTTGATGCGTTTTGGTTTTTCTGGATCTTTGATCGTCAGGGGTGTATCCAGCACATCGGCGATGCGGTCGGCGGATACAGAAGCTCTCGGTAAAAGGATGAACATAAATGACATCATCATGAATGAGAAAACGATCTGGATGGCATACTGCATGAAAGCCATCATATCGCCCACCTGGATGGCCGATTGTGCCACCTGGCTAGCCCCAACCCAGATGATCAACAGGCTTACGCCGTTCATAATCAGCATCATACCCGGCATCATACCCACCATCACCCGGTTCACAAACAGGTTGGTGTCTGTCAGGTCCTTGTTTGCCTGGGCAAATCGTTTTTCCTCAAAATTCTGCATATTAAAAGCACGTATCACCATCATGCCGGACAGGTTTTCACGGGTCACCAGGTTAAGCCGGTCGACCAGTTTCTGGATAATCTTGAATCTCGGCAGGCTGATGGAGTATATAATGGAGATCATGCCGATCAGCACCAATACTGCTACGGCGATAATCCACCACATGGAGCTGCTCTTGCCAACCGCCCGGATGATTCCGCCGATTCCCATAATGGGTGCATAAAAAACCATGCGCACCATGATGATCATGAGCATTTGGATCTGGGTAATATCATTGGTTGAACGAGTAATCAGTGAAGCGGTCGAGAATTTATCGAATTCGGTGCTGGAGAAGCTTTCTACCTTTTTGAAGACGTTCTTGCGCAGGTTACGCGATAAGCCGGCGGCGATTTTGGCCGATAGGTAACCGACTGAGATGGTACAGATACCTGAGAGCAGTGTGAGCAACAGCATGATCAGGCCGGTGTGGAGAATGTAGTCGCTCTGAAGTTTAGAAGTATCTATCCCAAGCGCGATGTATTCCGCTTTGATCGGAGCAGCGGCTGCCTGGACGAGGGTGCTTGTTCCCATGGCGTTGAACTTTTGGTCTATAGCAGCGATCATCTGCGAGCGCTGTGCAGCAGGCATGTTGCTAATCAGGGCGAATAGATTGGTTCCCGGGGGCAGCTTTGAAAGGTCGAAACCAAAGGTCTGAGAGGGGGGCACTGAGGATGGATTGGCTTGTATCTGCGTGATGGCAGAAACGGCTAAGATCGCTTTGCCCATGAGCGGGTTAAGTTTGTTGATTTCGCTCTGATCGATATTCTTTAAGACAAAGATAGGCTCGTTAGCCAGATCAGGGTAAAGCTTGAGGTAACTGGCATATCCGTCTGAGTTTTTATCGATTAAAGTGTAATCGGCGATCACCGTCATCTGATCTTGTTGGCTCATAAAGAGGATGAGTTTTGACATCTCACTTTGGCGAACAGCATGCGGCACCGCGTTTTCGATGCCACCCTGCTGGATGCCGTAATTAACGATATTCGACATGTAATCGGGCAGCGATAGGTCACTGTTCGCCTGGATAAACAAGAGTAAAATGGCGAGCAAGAGTAATGGGAGAAATGGTTTTAAATATTTTCCTAAGCGTGACATTATGGTTCAAAACTCCAATAAATCGTTCTTAATTTGGTTGCTGGGCGAATTGGTCTTCGAGCTGGTTTGCTTTGTCAATTAAAATTTGTAGGGCAGATTGGATCTGTTCTTGTTCGGAGGGTGATAGATCTTTAGCCAGATCCTCGAGCCAGCCCTGCCTGGCCTGGATACTTTCTTGCAGGACACGTTGGCCTTTCTCGGTCAACACGAGTTGTTTAACGCGCCTGTCTCGCTGGTTTTCCGAGCGCAAAACCAGTTGTTGTTTTACCAGATGGTCCAGCATCTGGCTTGCAGCCGCACTGCTGATATCCAGGTCATCGCCGATATCAGAAACGCCGCTGGCGCCCTTGTAAATATGGAATAGGGCCCCGATTTGTGAAATGGAAAGACCATTTTCTTTGGAATAGCGGATAAAACCACGCATTGAGCGGCGTATGGAGATTCCTATCCATTTATACAGGGTACTTTCAAGTGTATCTGTCGGTTGCATATCTAACCCTATCAACTAAATCAATTATCTTATTATTTAAGTTCACTTGAATATATTACTAACTTTGGTAATTGTCAAGGGTTCCATCAGCTTCGTGGTAAATGCACAAGTTGAATCGAAAGCGCTCTGCTTTAATGGCATGCGCATGTAGAAAAGATGAGCGCAAAGCTAGCTGCTTGAATTAAGTGGCAGTTTCAGTTTGAGAATATCCGGACCTGAGCCGTTTGAACCCCCAACCAATGGACCATACCATCAGGTGACCAGCGGAATAGCACAGCGGCGCCAGTGCCAGCATAAGGTATTGGTCCCATTTGGTTGGCCAGAGCAGTAAGAAGGCGATCACCACCACCAGCCAGATGGCGTATGGACGGTGGCGCAGCCATAATAAAGGCAGCCCTAGCAGCCCCAGCACGCCGATGACAACCGCCGGGATGAGATTGCGCCAGCGCCATAAGTTGCTTATTATGGAGTTTGTTTTATTATTATTCATGGACAGCTTGTAATTATAATTTCTTTTACGGTTATACTAACATCCAAATCGATCGCCCGTTCTATTTTAAAACTAGATGATGCCCACTTCAAAATATAAACTGATTATCCCGTTGGGTATTGCAGTCTGCCTGTCCAGTGTTGGCGACTTAAGCCTGTTTGCCGGCTTGGTGACGCGCCTGGATGTGGTTGGAATATCCCTGGCACAGGTTGGGATCATCCTCAGTATCCACCGTCTGATCCGCATTCCAGCGAACCCGCTGGCTGGTTTTTTAGTGGACCGTTTTGGTAGACGGAAGCCGCTCTTTATTTTTGGCATGGTACTGGCAGTAGCTTCATCAACCGCCTATGGGTTAGTGCATGGCTTCTGGCCTTTCCTATTAGCGCGTCTGGCTTGGGGTGTGGCCTGGATGCTGATCAATATCACCGGTATCACGATGGTGCTGGATCTGAGCAGCCCGGACACGCGCGGCTGGTTAAGCGGCCTGTACAATACTGGCATCTGGGCTGGCTATGCCCTTGGCCCATTACTGGGTGGTTTTCTGATTGATAGTTTGGCCTTTCGAAATGCCATGCTGATCTGTGCTGCAATCAGTGCAGTGGGTTTGCTGGTGGTATTCCTGCTGCCTGAAACATCACTAGTCCGTTCAATTCAGTCTGAGGATAGGCTGTCGGTGCAATTCGATTTTCAAAAACGGTGGCGAGTCTTTATTTCAAGCTGGATGGATTTACTGCGCGATTTTCCTGAAAGCCGTACCGCCTTGGTTTTATTTTGTTTTACCCAGTTTGCCGGGGATGGCATCATGCTTTCCAGTATGGCTCTATTGCTTTCCGGTCGTTTTGGGAATACCATCTCGATTGGCTCACAGGTTTTAAGGGTGGCAACTGCCAGTGGAGCTCTACTGGCACTGCGCTCGGTGTTGGCCGCCGTTACCGGTCCACTAGCCGGGCGTGTTTCTGATAACTGGTTAGGTCGCCCGCTGGTCATTTCGGTTAGCTTTAGCTTGGGCATACTTAGCTTTGTTATCTTGGCCTTTTCTGTGAATATCGGCTGGGCATTGGTTGGAATTATCCTGGGAGCACTTAGCGGGGGAGCGCTGCTCTCCGCTTTGACTGCCTATATGGGAGATCATATTCCAGCGGAAAAAATGGGCAGCGGCATAGGTCTTTTTGCGACTGCCGGCGATGTTGGCAGTACATTGGGTCCACTGGTGGCTTATTCCTTAGTAGCTGTGATGGATTTGAAATGGGTCTATCTGCTCTGCACGTTGGTATTTGTGGCAGGCCTCGGTTTGAGTTGGCGGCAGGCGACTGTTCTTCCAGCCGCATTGGAACAATAAAACCGTTCGAGCCTTGCTTAATTGGGCGCAATTCGCAGAGCCTGGCTATTTGGGTTTCCCCCGCCTGCACGTGCGTCTGAATGGCAATTCTGGTAAACTTAATCAGCTTTTGTTTGCGATATAAAAACTAATTTCGAGTCGCCATCGCTGGCGTCTCAGGCTCTATTTTTTGGTCAGAATAGAGCCGCCTGCGATACTGGGCAAAATTATCAGCCTGTCAGCTTCTTTCATAACTGTATCCACGCCATCCAGATGGCGGATGTCTTCATCATTTAAAAATAGGTTTACGAAGGAGCGCAGCTGGCCATCGGGAGTAAAAAGATGGGTCTTCAGAGAGGGATAACGCTCAGCAACTTCGCACAACGCTTCGCCAACAGTACCACCTTGGACTATAACTTCGCCTTGACCGTCGGTGAATTGGCGCAAAGTTGCGGGTATCCGTAAAGTTGCCATACAAATTTCCTTTCTTTTCGAAAAATCTCGCTGGCCGGTTCGAGGATTTCCAGGTCTTCTCAGTAGGAATGAGCTGTCATCCTACCCCGGGACCAAACAAACGGCCAAGACCATAGGTGATGAGTGCTTCACCCAGGCCAACGACGGTCATCTCGGCGCCGCTGCGTAATGGATTTAATCCAGTTACCACTGTTTTGGCAGCTCCGATCAGGAAATGGGCCAGGGTGCTGATGACAAAGCTGATGATAATGGCTGGATATCCCTTTAAAAAAAAGAAGGGGATGATTGGTATAAAAGCTCCCAGGCCGGTTGAGATCATCGCCGATAAGGCCGCGGTCCAGGGGTTGGGAAAGGTTTGTTCAGATAGACCCAGTTCTTCACTGGCCAGTGTTTTCAATGCTACATCCGGTTGGGCAACCAGTCGTCCGGCCAGGACGTGCGCTTCACCTTCCGGCACCCCTTTAAGCTGGTAGAATAACGACAGCTCTTCCATTTCTTCTTCCGGCTTTGCCTCAAGCTCCCGGCGCTCGCGTCCAATCTCGGCTTCATTAACTTCACGCTCGGCCTTGGTTGCCAGGTAGGCCCCGGAGCCCATCGAGAGCGCCGATGCCAGCATACCTGCCAGCCCGGCGATCAAGACAGCCGATCCACCCGCGGTAGCTCCGGCGACACCCGAAACAATCCCGAACACAGAACCCAGCCCATCATTTGCGCCGTAGATGGCCTGCCCGATCCAACCGCCGCCGCGACGGTGCCAGGTTTCTTTATGCATGAGTATGTCCAGCCGGTTCTGTGGATCATTTTCGGGAGCTGTTGCAGCCACGCTATGAGCCAGGCGCCCGTGCATTTCTTCGTCTTGTTGTACAGAGGTAATGGCCTGGCGCTGTGTTTCGGTCGGCGCAATCTTGGCCAGATCAGCATACATTTCGGTATCATCTTCTTCGCTGCTTTCGATCCGGCTGAGAGCATTTTCGGTGCCGCTCTGTACCAGGATCCAGCGCCATAAGGACTTTGAAAGCGTGTCGTGATAAGCTGGTATATCCTTGCCCAGTTCTTTCAACTGGGCTGCCCAACGGGCGGCATGTCCTTCCTCGGTTTCGGCCAGTTTTATCAAAACATTCCGGCGTGTTTCACTGGTTTCATGCTCTGCCAGGGCCCGGTAAATTCGGGCGCTGGCTTGCTCGTTGTTCCAGGCCTTTATCAGACCTTTGATATAGCCTTCTTTATCGAATTCAGGATGATTCATGCGGGTTTACCTCCACGATTTTGCTTTCCCCAGTTCTCGGAAAGTTTTCGGATTTTAGGGAGTGCTCAGAATTGCAAAACTTGCCGATGGTCTATATTATCTTTGATTATAAACGATTGTGGGTATGGACAGCTAAGCCTGTCATTTGATTTCAATCAGACAAGTAGAAAGCCTTGCCGGCCTGGTTCAGTGGGTTGTTGTCGGTCTCAATCGTACCCCAGTGAAAAGTTGCCGGGTTGCCCAGGTAAACCAGGCTGCAAATTACAGGTTATCGCTCGAGCGGAGACCTGCCTGCAGCAATACCACTGTGCCAGCCAGGGAGCCTGCGTATCTGCGTCGGTTACGGTGCCATTGCCCCAGCTTCCTTCCGTATCGAACAATGGCTTTCTGGCCAGTCCATGCTGGTCGAATACCTACCGCATGTCCTTTTTTACGCGTTGTAACCGGTGAATTAAGGATTGCCGCCGCCGGCGCGGTGGTTGCAGCCTGGGTAATGACAGGCTGAACCGCGACCGGGGCGGCATGGCTTTCAACCAGGTTATATACTCCCTAGCTTCCAGGGATTGAGGCCGGCCCCGGCGGTGGATCGGTAGGCAGGATCATGGGAGGCCGCGGGGGTTGGGTAAAGTCGAAATCGCTCAACAGGTTGCCGAGCTGCGGCATATTCTCCCGTACATCCGGGCGTGGGTCAGGCCGTCCATCCGTCTTCGGGTCGATACGTTGCCCGTTCAGGAATACATCTTCGATCAATTTCAGGTAAGCATCGAATGATAATGTCTGGTTGTCGATGTAGCCTTTCCTGGCGTAGGGACTGATGACCAGGCCCGGGACGCGCAGGCCATAACCGTTCTGGTCCACAACCGGCGGCACGACATTGTCGTAAAAGCCACCCCAATCGTCCCAGGCCAGGAAAATGGCGGTGGTATTCCAATCCGGGCCCTGCATTACAGCATTAATCAGGCTGGTGACATACGCCTGCCCGGCGTGGATACTGGCCGGCGGGTGATCGCTGACGGTATTATCGGGCACTATCCAGACAACCTGCGGGATTGTCCCAGTCTTAGCCGCTGTTAAGAAATTGTCGACGGTCTGGATGTTGGACAACTGGTTATCTTGTTTGACCGTGTCAAAAGCCGGCAGTGGGTTCCAGATGCCAGGCACATTGCTCTTTTGCGGTTTTAACTGGCAAAGCATGGCGTCGTCTTCACAGTCCGGCTCGCTGCCGTTGCTGAGATAGTAGGCCCACGAAATGTTGTTCTTATGCAGCAGGTAGGTCAGGTCCGTCCAGGCATAATCATTTTTCGTCGTGTTGAGCGGGCTCAAGGCAGTCTTTGGACCATCCAGGGCATTGACGCAGCTCATCGGGTCGCCGGGTACGCTGCATTGGGCCGACCAGGCTGAAACCATGAAGAGGTGCGATGGCAGACTCCACGAGCTGTTGGGCTCGAACATATGATCCTGCAGCACGAAGCTCTCGGCGTAGGTCCAATAATTGGGAATTTCGCGTGCATCGTGCCAGCCCATCACATCCGGGGTCTGTCCTGCCGCACAGCCGGGAGTATCCGGAGCCTTGCAGGCTTTCTGTGCGCCACGGAACGCTTTGATAAAGCCGTTCATTTGTCCGCCGTTGATATCGGTGGCAGCCGAGGCTGCTGCATGCGGGCCGCCGGCATTGATATCGTTGGGATTGTGGTATGGCTTTACACAGGTGCCCGTTTTTGGGTCGGGTACGCATACGGTTGGTACATCATTCTGCATTGGGATACCGAGTGCTCCTGGATAAGTACCGAAGTACTCGTCGAACGAGCGGTTCTCCTGCATGATGATGACGATGTGCTTGATTTTGTCACTTACCAGCCCCATTTGTTGCTCGGACACCGGTGCAGCGGATGTTGCCTGTTGTCCCGCTGGAACGGACGCCGGCGCCTGGGCTGTTGGAGCGTTTTGCGTCTCAGCGGCGCTCCTTGTCGCCAGCCGATCTTTTGGCGTTAACCGCCCCACCGCGTTATTCCCCCCGACCGGCGCCGCGTTGGCTGATTCATTTGCCGTAATCGGCGCGTTCGTGGCCGTTGGGACCACTGTACCAGATGCATTCGTACAGGAAATCAACAGGCCGAGAATGCCAAACGCTGCGGCTAATCGATACCATTTTCTCATATGCTCCTCCTTTCAGAGCATCTTTCAATCTCGAGTTCATGATGCAAGCACGATCATTAATCGCGAATTGAAATCTACAACAGCTAAAGATTTCGCACAAAAAAACACTGTTGAAGGCCAGGAAGCGCCATCACAGTGTTTCTAACTCCTTTTATACAAGACCTTGCGGTTAATATTAATCACCGCTGACCTTCTAAACGAGAATAGGAAGAATTAATAATGTTGAAAATTCAGATAATATTGACAATATTCTTGCACGAATTTAAGGCCGTGTCCAGACAGAGTTTTTTAATCTTGCCGGTTCTATCTATGTTAAAATGATTTATAAGAATAATGAATTCATTCCTCATGCTTATATTTGTTTATGTTTTCTGAGAAGGAGGTCGAGATGGCCACGATAGCTGAAATTCGTCCTTCTCCAATTGCCGGAACCTGGTACCAGGGCGACCCGGAACGTCTGGCGAAACAGATCGACGGTTTTATTCAAGCGGCAAAATTGCCTGATTTGAAGGGTGAAGTAGTGGGCCTGATTGCTCCACATGCCGGTCACCGCTATTCCGGTCGGACGGCCGGCTACGCATTTCGCAGTGTGTTAGGCCAGCAGCGTGACCTGGTGGCAGTTGTCTCTCCACTACATGGATTTTTCCCTGAGCCGCTGCTAACCAGCGCCCATCAGGCCTATGCCACCCCACTTGGAACGGTGCCGGTGGATCGCGAAGCTGTTTACGAGCTGGACCGCTGTTTGCGTCAAGAAGCCAACATCCATCTTACAGCGGTGGCAAATGACAGCGAACATTCCCTCGAGATTGAGCTACCGTTCTTACAACGCGCTCTGGTGGGTGGTTTCAAATTGCTGCCGGTCATGATCCGCAGCCAGACGCCCAGTCTGGCCGGGCAGCTTGGCCGAGCCCTGGCAGAGGTTATCCGCCAAAATGGCAGCCGCCACAGCGTTCTGTTGGTAGCCAGTACGGACCTTTCTCATTTCTATTCTGAAATCGAGGCAAACCGGCTGGATGCCGAAATGCTCAAGCAGATTGGCCTGTTTTCACCTGAAGGAGTGCTGGAAGCGGAGCATAGCGGGCGCGGCTATGCCTGTGGTTTCATGGCTGTAGCCAGTGTAATGTATGCCGCTCGGGAGCTGGGCGCCAATGCAGTCGAAGTGTTGCACCACAGTACCTCCGCAGATGAAACCGGTGATCACGATTCGGTGGTCGGTTACGGCGCTGCCGTGCTGCTCAAGCGGTCTTGATGGCTGGGACGTATTTCCAAGTTTCAGTCAACCTGCCCCAGGTCAGCGGCGTTTTTGATTATCACCTGTCCCAGGAACTGGAAGGGCAGATCCAACCGGGTTGCCTGGTGGCTGTGCCATTTGGCCAGCAAACCTTGCAGGGTATCGTTTTGCAGCAAATTGAACAGCCGGCAGTGCCGGAGACCAAGCCAATCCTGGTGCTGCTCGACCCACAGCCGGTGATTACGCCGCTGCAGATCGAGCTGGCCAATGAGATTTCCCACGCCAGCCTGGCACCGCTCTCGGTTTGCCTGGATTTGATGCTGCCACCAGGGCTCAGCCAGTTGGGCGACACTCTTTACAAATTGGAGGGCGGCGTCTTGGCGGTGGGTTCGGGTTTTTCAACGCTGCAGTTGCGGTTGCTGCAACTGTTGAGCCAACGTGGTCCCCTGCGTGGTCGCCAGTTGGAAGTTGCATTTCCACGTCAGGACTGGAAAAAGTCGGCCCAGGCCTTGATCAAGCGCGGTCAGTTGAGAGCTGTTCCTGTGCTGCCGCCGCCCTCGGTCCGTCCGAAAGTCGTACGAACAGTCCAGCTTTCCTGTTCACCCGAAAGGGTTCAGGCCAACCTGGAAACCCTGGGGAAAGATGCAGTCCTGGCCCGCCGCCAAGCGATCTTAAAATTTTTATTCGGCGAACCGATGCCGGTAGAAGTCGCCTGGGCATATGCCGCCGCTCCCGGTGGTAAATTGGCCGACCTGGAGTACCTGGCAGATAAAGGGCTGGTCGTGTTAGGCGAGACGGAAGTCTGGCGTGACCCACTGGATAAACTGGAATGGGTGGTCGATGAGGCGCCTGAACTTACCCCTGCTCAACAGGCAGCCTGGCAAAGTATTGCGGCCGGTTTTGAGCATGTTTTAGCTGGTCAGGCCTGTTCGCCCTATCTTTTATACGGTGTGACCAGTTCCGGCAAGACTGAGATTTATTTGAGGGCAGTGGCGGAAGCCTTGCGCCATGGCCGACAGGCTATTGTACTGGTGCCTGAGATCGCTCTAACCCCACAGACCGTGCGGCGATTTGTGGCTCGTTTTCCAGGTCAGGTTGGTCTGGTACACTCCGAGCTCTCGCCCGGCGAGCGTTATGACACCTGGCGCAGAGCGCGGGCCGGGCTGCTGCCCATCATCGTCGGGCCGCGCAGCGCATTATTTATGCCTCTGTCAAAATTAGGTTTGATCGTGATCGACGAATGCCATGATGATTCATATTACCAGAGTGAGGCTGCTCCTTTTTACCATTCTGTCCAGGTAGCGCTCCGCTATGCCCACCAAACGGGCAGCTTGCTGCTGATGGGCTCTGCTACCCCAGGGCTTAATCTGTTTTATCGAGCTCAACGTGAGAAATGGAATGTATTGCATTTGCCGGACCGTATTCTAGCCCATCGCCAGGCTGTCCAAAACCAGATGGAAAGATTGGGTCTACCAGAAGCCCAGGTAGTCGCCGTAGGTGGACAGGAAGAAACAGCCAGCCTGCCGTTGCCGCCGGTCACGCTGATTGACATGCGCCAGGAGCTAAAGGATGGTAATCGCTCGATTTTTAGCCGGAAGTTGCAAGCAGGACTGGCAAAGGTACTTGAGAACGGCCAGCAAGCCATCCTGTTCCTCAACCGGCGAGGAAGTTCCAGTTACGTCTTTTGCCGGAATTGCGGCCAAGGCTTGCTTTGCCCACGCTGCAATTTTCCGCTGACCTACCACAGCGCAGGTGAGGCGTTGACCTGTCACATATGCGGTTATCGGCGCCAGTTACCGCACACCTGTCCGCAGTGTGGCAGCGCCGCCATCCGCCAGGTTGGAATTGGCACAGAGAAGGTCGAAAGCGAGTTGCAGGCGCTGTTCCCGCAGGCTCGTATCCTGCGCTGGGACGCCGATACAACCAGAAAGAAGGGTTCACACGACCTGATTCTCTCTCATTTCAGCAACCACCATGCTGATTTTCTGGTCGGTACGCAGATGCTGGCCAAAGGCCTCGATCTACCGCTGGTTACCCTGGTGGGGGTGGTGTTGGCTGAGGCAGGGTTGAACCTGCCGGATTACCGGGCTGGTGAGCGCGTCTTTCAACTTTTAACCCAGGTGGCAGGACGTGCCGGGCGCAGCCCTTTGGGTGGGCAGGTCATTCTGCAAACTTTCCAGCCCGAGCATTACGTTCTTCAGACTGCTGCCAAATATGATTTCGACGGTTTTTATGCGCTCGAGCTGGACAAACGCCGCCAGATTGGTTACCCACCTTTCTGCCGATTGGCCCGACTGGAATACCGCCATCTGAAGAATGAGCAAGCTGAACAGGCTGCTTTTAAATTGGCCGGTCTGTTACTGAGCTGGATAAAAGAAGGCGGTCATTCTGCCAGTGAGATCATTGGCCCGGCGCCCTGTTTCTACAGCCGGCTGAACGGGGTTTACCGCTGGCAGGTAATTTTACGCAGTTCTGACCCGGCTGCGATTTTGCGCGGCCGGGCTTTACAGGATTGGCGGGTTGAGATCGATCCGGTCTCGCTCCTGTAATATCAGCGTATGTATTCGAATACATCCCGGTTGCGTGGGGGCACACTGACCGGAACGGCAGGATTTTTATATCCAAGACAGACCGCATAGAACAGTTTATAACCGGCCGGCAGGTTTAGTTTCTTGACTTCCTCAGCCAGGGTAGTGAAATGAGAAATGCTGCCAACCCAGGTCGAGCCAATATTCAAACTCTCGGCGGCGACCAGCATATTTTGAATGGCGGCCGAGCAATCGGTCAGGGCAGAATAAGCATCGCTTTTTCCGGAGACCAGGATGACCGTTGGGGCATGATAAAAAAGATGATCCGAGCGGCTGGCCAA
>Ga0209039_10001694_pt1 | contig 19975 bp, 13 predicted proteins | sample BogFormECP12_OM1_FD_188238 | JGI IMG/M metagenome (GOLD analysis project Ga0209039, IMG submission 188238) | Bog forest soil microbial communities from Calvert Island, British Columbia, Canada - ECP12_OM1 (SPAdes) (version 2) | ecosystem: Environmental > Aquatic > Freshwater > Wetlands > Bog ...
TGGTGTTGTCTCTCGTTTCCAGTAAAGGAGACTCGTCATGTCGTGGTTGCTCATTGCGTTTTTTCTTGAACATGCAAATCCCTTAATTATTCAATGCATCATTTCGGATTTAAAGTTCAATTAAAACCGATTCTCCCGGTCCGCGCTTGAATAGATTGAATGTACTTATTCTTCTTCGCAGTTTGATGTCAAAAAATCTTTGATGTGCAATTCTGCTTGGCAATAAGGACATTTTCCTATAAAATGGGAAAGTTCATTTGAGAAAATCCTCATTCTTGCGGAACGTTGAATTCTCGCCGTCATTTTCGGGGAATATGTGAAAAGAACAAGATTAAATCATCAAGAAGCCTCATCGTCCTACTTGTAAAGATTATAATAATGAGAAACAAATGTAATGTTGTTAAAGTAAGGTGATTTACAGATTTTAGGTGGAAACATGGTTCATTCAAAGTTAGTTCCGAACATGGATTACGCCCAGCTTGCAAGCGATGAGCAAATCGAGCGCGCTGCAGAAGCACTAGAATCGCATAACATTCACGTGCTCATTGCTGCCAGCAGCGAGGAAGCCAAGAATATGCTATTTGATATCATACCGGAAGGCGCAGAAGTTTTCACCGGCAACTCGCTCACGCTCGAAGCACTCGATATTTCCAGCGAGGTAGAAGCTCGCTACGATTCCGTGCGAGCGAAACTATCGACAATGGATCGCCAGACGCAATGGCGCGACATGGTGAAACTTGGTGCCGTTCCGGAATACATTGTTGGCAGCGTGCATGCTGTGACGGAAGATGGCAGCGTAGTCGTCGCCTCCATGTCGGGCAGCCAGTTGGCGCCGTATGCCGCCAGCGCCGCGAAAGTCATTTGGATCGTGGGGGCACAGAAGATCGTCCCGACCCTAGAAGATGCCATGAAGCGCGTTCAAGAATACACCTATCCTATGGAAGACGAACATGTACTTCAGACCCTTGGGATGAATAGCGCCATCAACAAGTTACTCGTCATTCACAAGGAAATAATACCGGGGCGCACCACGATGATCATCGTCAAGGAAGAACTTGGATTTTGATTGTTCATTTTACTTATCCTTTCGACGCAAGAAGACAAATGATTGCACGCCCTATGCGTCCATCTGCGACGTGAGCCCTGATAGCATAACAAGGTCATCCAAGATTCACTTTTTTCTAATTGCCGAAATTATTAAAAGCGTGGCACAAGGGACATTGAACTGCCCTCATGAGCATTCCTATTAATGCACATAAAGTCTTTATTACGAAAATACGGAGTTAATCTCTTGATCAAGGATTGCATCATCACGAGGTAAATGAGCAGATCCGACAAGAATTTAGCACAGGACTTCATCAAAGGGCGCAGAGAGATCTTAGAGATCGTTTTATTTGATCTTGAACTCTCCCAGATCTTAATCACGATAAAAATTGGGAGTTGGCTTCGCATTAGTCAGCTTGATATTACAATACCTGAGCAAAACGGAAACTCGCCATCAGCCGTAGAATTCGCACCTGAAAAAGATCGCTATACCAAGGCACGCAAGAAAGGCCCTTGGTCGTGGATTCTCGCGCATTTGTTTGCCGGTTCTAACAAGGTTATCATCTCGTTCGTGTTCCTGACCATAATTGTCACCTCAAACCTTTCATCCTTCACGATGATTGTCATCGGGCAAGCGGTGAACGCTTTTATCGGGGGCGGAGCCGGCATACTTGTAAACAACACGCTCTTGATTTTGATGCTAAGCACGGTCGGGCCGGCGATCACTCTCGTGAGTTTCATGATGCGAGAAGTGCTTGCCCAGCGAATGGAGCGCGACACTCGCCGCGAGTTCTTCGCAATCTTGCTTGGAAAGAGCCAGAGCTTTTATGACCAAGAAAAAGTCGGGGATCTGATGGCCCGAACGGTTAATGACGTGCGCACGCTAAACTTCCTGATCAGTCCCGCCATCTCGCTCATTTTTGAGTCGTTTACCGCGCTCTTCGTCCCGACAATTTACGTGATCATCTTTTACCCCGTGCAACTCATCATCGTGCCGGTCACCTTCACGGTCGTGTTTTTGTTGGCCTTGAAATCCTACATGCAAAAGATCGGCCCCATAACTTGGCAGCTCCGCGAAGAATTCGGTCACTTGGACGACCATCTTAATGAATCGCTATCAGGGATTGAAGTGCTGAAAGGTTGCGCCCAGGAGAAGTCAGCCGTCGAAGCATACGCGAGCATAGCAAACCGGTACCGGAAGGCATTTGTCGAGCAAGGTAATGTTCAAGCAAAATACATCCCGATATTGATGGTAGCCGTGGCGATCACTGCCGGGCTAGCCCACGGCATTATCTTGTTTTTCCTAGGGCTGCTCAACATCGGGCAATTAATTGGATTTGCCGGATTACTTGCTCTTCTGCAGTTTCCAACGTTTATCTCCGTCTTCGTGTTTGCCACCATTCGCCTCGCGGTTTCCGGGGCCCAGCGATTACTTGAAACCATGAACAAGGAAACAACAATCGGGGAAAATTCCGAGGGCATCTCGCGCCAAATAGAGGGGAAAATTGCTTTTGAAGACGTCACCTTCACCTACCCGGGCAACACGACGCCCGCGCTAAGCCACGTGTCCTTCGAAATTAACGCGAAGCAAACAATTGCCATCATCGGAACAACCGGATCAGGCAAAACCACCATCGCGAAACTGATTTCTCGATTGTATGACTTGGACTCGGGGAGCATCAAGATTGACGGAATCGACATCAAGAACTATTCACTGCAATCCCTCAGGAGTCAAATCTCTCACATAGAGCAGGATATCTTCTTGTTTTCAACAACGTTCGAGGAGAACATTGCTTTTGGACGGACGGGATCCTTGGAAGAGGTTGAAGCCGTGGCAAAGCTGGCCCAAGCTGACGAGTTCATCTCTGCAACCCCCAAGGGCTACCAAAATGAAATCGGGGAGCGGGGCGTGCAACTTAGTGGTGGGGAGCGGCAGCGGGTCGCCATCGCGCGAGCCTTTTTGGCGGATCCGCGCATTCTCATCCTTGACGATTCAACGTCGGCAATTGACTCGGAAACGGAAGATAAGATCCAGCAGGCCATCCACAACATAATGGCCAATCGAACCACGATTCTGATCACGCATCGTCTCAGTCAAATTCGGTGGGCTGACATCATCCTCGTGATGCGCCGCGGGGATGTCGTTGCCCAAGGCACGCACGAGGAATTGTTGGAAACTTCGGAAGAATACCGGAAGATATTTGTCCGGCGGTTTGACATGGATATAACCAAATTAACCAAATTGCTCGAGGGAGGGGCGTAAAATGGCCTATCTCGGACTTGAAGCAGAAGAATACGACCGGAAATACCCCACCCGAACCTTGCTTGCTCGAATCCTGGGATACTTCCGCCCGTACAAGCGGGTCATGGTTACTGTCATCGTGAACACGGGGTTAAATTCATTGATCAGTGCATTGGTACCGCTCCTCCTAGCGTTCGCAATAAATTTGCTCCAGGTGAATCCATCTGCGACCCTTGTCGCAGCCATCTTAATCGTGGTGCTCGTCCTCAATTTACTGGCCTATGTATTCAATTACTTTAGTGCACGGAGCACCGCGCGGGCAGTGGGAGGCGTGATCTACGATTTGCGCGTAAGCACCACCGAGCATGTTCTCTCCAACGATTTAGCCTTCTTTGACAAGAACCCAAGCGGCAAAGTGGTTAGCAGGATCAATACTGACAGCGATGATTTTGGCCAAACCATCGACCTCACCAACCAGCTGCTTTCCTCGTTTCTGGTCATCTTCTTCATCCTCATCTTCATCCTGATTTTAGGTGCTTACATCATCTTGCTGGCGTTCTTGCTGGCAATTCCGATGTACTTCATTGTGGCCAATGTCACGCAAAAAATCGCTCGGAAGAAAACCCTACTCGGGCAACGGGCGCTTGCATCGGTCAACGAGTCCGTGAAAGAAGGATTGTCCGGCATCCAGATTGCCAAGACCTTTCGCCAGGAAGCTAAATTGTTCGCGCGATTTAATGAAGCGAATGAACAGTCATACCGCATCAATTTACGGCGAGCCTGGGTCCTCAACATTATTTTTCCCTTGTTTAATATCATCCAAGGTGTCGTTCTTGCGCTCATCATTTATTATGGCGGCACGCAAGTCATCGCCGGCACGATTACCGCTGGCGAGCTATATTTCTTCCTTCAATCCTTGGAATTACTCTCCTTCCCCCTCGTCACGATAGCAGCCTTTTGGCCCCAGTTTCAAGCCGGCCTATCCGCCGCCGAAAGGATTTTTGCCCTTAATGATGCGGTTCCGTCCGTCACCCAGCACGATATAATCGTTCCCCCGCGATTGAAGGGCAAAATCGACATCAGAGAATTGGAATTTGAATATGAAGAGGGCAAACCCATCTTCGACCAATTTTCCCTTTCCATCCGGCCAGGGGAATCCATCGCATTGGTCGGCCATACAGGAGCGGGGAAGTCGAGCATCGCGAAACTCCTTGCCCGCTTTTACGAATTCCAGAAAGGCGAAATCTTTATCGATGACATCGACATTCGAACGTTTGACTTGGCGGGGTATCGGCAACAAATTGGATTAATTCCCCAAACTCCGTTTCTATGGACCACCTCGGTGCAAGGAAATGTTGGCTATTGCAGGTCAGATGCCACGCTGGAGGAAATCACGAAGGCATTAGACCAAGCAGGGGGCGCAGACTGGATTAACGACTTGGCACACGGCATCGAGACAGACGTGGGTGAGCGTGGTTCACTTCTGTCGATGGGCCAAAGGCAACTGGTGGCGCTTGCCCGCGTCATGCTAGAAAATCCTGCTATTTTAATTTTGGACGAGGCAACGGCCTCTGTTGACCCCTTTACCGAGACTCGTATCCAAGAAGCGCTGGAACAGACCATGCAGAACCGCACATCCATTATCATAGCGCATCGTCTTTGGACCGTTCGTCATGTAGACCGGATCGTGGTGCTCGACCATGGTCGCATCGTGGAAATGGGAAATCACGAGGAACTTCTCGCCAGGGGTGGCACGTATGCCACGCTTTACAACACGTATTTCCGCCACCAGTCGTTGGAATACATCGAATCCGCACGAAGGCGTGATAACGTCTCCTAGCATCGTGCTAATAATAAATAGATCAAGATAAGGCAAGGTCAAGGAATCGTGAATTTCAGAATAAAGTAACGTAGAACATTTATATACATATTCCATCAAAAAAAGCGATTCTGACCAATGCCATTATATAATTCATAATGTTATGTGATTCTTGGAAGAAATTTAAACTACTACTTGCAAGGTGATTGAGAAACTTGACAAGGAAATTGCTTGTGCTTGCGTTGATTTGGTCTAGCGCATTCATTGCATTGAATTATACCACGATTACTGATTCATTTTCACGGCCAACGAATTTACAGCATGCAGAGATTGATTTAGCTGCCGTATTCTATCCGGCGCCGGCGCCACCTCCAATCAATTATATCAAGATATTAACTCCATCAAATCAGTCATCCTGGACCACGAATTCTTCCCATGCCATCACGTGGATAAAAAATAGCAGCATCTCTTACGTTAACCTTTATCTTGATGCAGAATGGTACTATGTTTTTACTATCGTGACTGGATTACCCAACACGGGCTCGTATAACTGGTCAATACCCTCGCCACTTGCCACGCGTAACAATTATAAAATCGAGATCGCCGATTATGCCAATACATCATGCGCCGGGTGGAGTCCCGATTTCACGATAAACGATACCGCAAATTACTTGACAATCACGAATCCAACAAGCTTGTCAACCTGGATCGCGGGATCATCCTATCTGATCGAATGGACAACCAATATCAGCGCGCCCGATGTAACCCTCGAATTATATGACAACAATTCTTATGTAAGTGAAATAGGGTATACCATGCTAAATACTGGTTCGTATTATTGGTCAATCCCGGCAGGACTTTACACGAGCAGCACGTACGAGATCCTGCTTTATTGCGGATACATCTATTACCCGAGTTATTCAAGTTCCAATTTCACTATCATCGGCAACTCGAATCCCATCACGGTAACGAGTCCATCAATTGATTCTTCATGGAACGTGGGATCCTCATACTACATCGAATGGACAACTCACACCGACATATCTTATGTTGACATTTCTCTTTATGATTCCGGGGGCTATGTATTAACGATCGCCACCCATTGGTCCACGCCCGTTACCTTTTATCCGGCAAGCATCAATGGAAATTATAACGCTTATAATGATTATCAATGGAAAGTACCTTCTTTTCTTTCTACCACGAGCAATTATCAGATTAAAATAGCTGATTCCTCCAACTCATCTTCTTACGCATTAAGCCCCGATTTTACCATCAGGAGATCTGTCAATGCAATTGATGGATACAACATTATCTTGATTTGTGCTATTGTGGTAGGCGTGTTAGGATTGGGAGTGCATTTAAAAAAAGCATTTATTTCCCGTAAATAAAGAAACCATCGTCACATGTTGAGTCTAATTAAGTGGTTCCATCAAGACATGTTTAGTATTTTTATCTTTTTTCTGCAATGACAGAAATCCATTACCTTTAGACACGAACTGATAATGTCCGTGTACCGTGGAAATAATTGCTTGAACCGTATATTTTGCGGATTTATCATGCATGCCCGTGAATTTGCCTGGCAAACGATAGCCCGGTAAATCCATGAAATTGAAAATTCACCAAATCACCAAGTAAGATAATATTAATTATGGCGAGGCAGATGAGCGATGGCAATGACAATCCCGCTAGATAAATTAACTTTCATTTCAAGAACTTACAGTCAATATGGTCGAGGTAGTCGATTTGATTAAAAAATAGGCAAGCATCTGAAAAACCTCCTCGATATTGGATCCATTCTTCGCGCTCGTTTCGATGTATGATAGATTTAATTCCTTTGCCAATTCCTCGGCCGCTTCCTGGGTTACCTCGCGATTCTCAACAAGATCGGATTTATTCCCGACAAGAACGATGGGTATCGGTTTTTCCACGGCTTGAAATTCGAGCATCCAACTTTTCACGTGCTCGAGAGTGGCTTTCCGGGTAACATCGAACATGATAATGCCTGCAGACGCCTCGCTGAAATAGCTTTTTCTTGCACGCTTAAACAGGTCCTGGCTGGCAAGGTCCCAGATGTTAAACTTGCACGTGACATTCTCGCCAGGGAGCCTGCATTCCTTAGTCATGATGTTGGCACCAATGGTGGCGAGGTAATCCTCCGTGAATTTTTTCTCAACGTACTTCCGAACTAAAGTCGTTTTACCAACAGCGCCATCACCAACTATGACAAGTTTGAATGCATAAGTACCACGTTTAAATTTCATCTGCCTGATTTCCCCATCATGAGCAGGCTCCATTTCTTTTTGTGAAAAACTACTATTGATTATGGGAATATCAAGAGACACGGAACGATTATCGAACAATCGGGATATCTTTTCCGCCGTGAGATATGCGTAAGGATAAATATCATCCAGATTAGAATAAAAGTCTGCAACCGTGATGAATAACGCGACACTTCCAGCCTCTAAGAACACGAGTCGTAAGTTTTTAGTATCAAACGTTGCACTGCCAAATGATCCGGTCTTGAACTCCCTGGTTATTTTATTTAAGATGGGTTCAACGATCGCGCTTATTCCAGAGAGTAGGTCTTCGTCAACGCTTGATTCTTCCTTTTTTACCTTCGAACCAATGACAAGCCCGTCTCTATCGACGACAAGGGCGGATATCAAGTTAGGTGCCCTGGAAAGATATGAATTCAGCAATGCTTCAAGCTTTTTCACATCGATCGACACGGTTCTTCGCCTTGTTCTATCAGCAGATCATTAGATCAGCATGTTTATTAATAAAAGTAAGAGTAATTTCTTTCAAGACTATAGAGTATTTTCTTTCAAGGCTATCTCTGTCAAGAACTTTAAGGGAGACTAATAGATTATGGAACAAACTGGGATTATTGAAACGAGAAGTGGTAAAATCCGGGGTTATGTTGAAAATGGATTGAACATTTTTAAAGGAATACCGTTTGCAGAACCACCGACGAGTGAGTTGCGATTCAAACCGCCTGTATCGAAAACCTGGGAGGAGGTACTTGAAACCTCTGCTTTAAGCAGTTGCGCGTGCCAAGCAACCACGGATCTCGAAAAAATAATCCCTAGATCCGGTCCGGAGAGCGAAGATTGCTTGTACCTGAACATATGGACGCCTGCAACGGATGAGGGGAACCGTCCCGTCATGTTCTGGATTCACGGTGGCGCATTTGTCATTCAATCAGGGAATGATCCAACCTATGATGGCGCTACCTTGGCTCGTCGCGGTGATGTCATCGTCGTTACCATCAATTACCGGTTAGGTTTCCTTGGCTTTCCTTATGTTTCCGGGAAGATTGCCAATTTAGGCTCGCTTGATCAAATTATGGCCTTGGAATGGGTTCGGGATAACATCAACCTCTTTGGTGGAGACCCGGGCAACGTGACCATTTTCGGCGAATCCGCCGGTGGTTATTCGGTCATTGCACTATGCTCGATGCCCGCTGCCAAGGGTCTTTTTCGTCGCGTGATCGCCGAAAGCACGCCATCCATTGATCCAACGGCAACGGAAGAGACCACCATGAAAATCTTTCGAAGGCTCGGTGTTAAAGGAACGAACTTTGAAGACCTGGTTAAAACACCAGTTCAAGACATCATGGACGCACAAAATAAAGTATTTGCGTCGAACCCAACAAATCTCATGGCTTTAAGGCCGGTGATCGACCATGACACGTGGCCCAAGCATCCACTAAAGGCGTTTCAAGATGGTGACTGTGACGAGATTGATTTGATGATGGGCACTAACAAGGACGAGGCGAAACTGTTCACGAATTTGGTATCTCTAAATCCTTTGTTGCGCTTCTTGGTGAAGCACATGATACGCTTCGTGATGAAGCGCTTGCTTGCCCCAATGGGCATAAAGCCTGAAAAGAGCCAAGAAATTGTCACGACATACATGGAAGCCAGAGCCGGAAAGATCTCTATCGAGGGCAAGGATCTGATGGATGCAATTCTCACGGACTCGGGTTTCCGAATACCCACGATACGATTGCTCGAAGCTCAAAGTGTCCACCAATCTAATACTTATGCCTATCTTTTCTCCTGGTCATCGCCAGAAAAAGATGGAGCTTTCGGCTCTTGCCACGCGCTTGAAGTACCTTTCGTTTTCGGCAATCTCGATTCGCCAACAGCCCAGAAACTTTGCCGCAAAACGCCTGAAACTCAAGCGATTAGCGAAAAAATGATGGATGCTTGGATAAGCTTTGCCCGGACGGGATCGCCTGGCTGGCCGGGTTATGATGTTGAAAACAGGGCAACGATGGTTTTTGGAGAACAGTGCGAGGTCGTTAATGCTCCATTCGATAAAGAGCGGGCAGTGTGGAATGGATTGTTAGAAATTTGAATTGCCACGTAAAGATGTATTTTTCCATTCTCTTTCTCTTCTGTTTTAAGATCACCATTTCTTCAAGGTTGCCTTGGCATCGAGCACGGCTTGCAAGGGATCGTGGCACGCTTCTTAGTCTAAGTTTGAACTGGCAATCTTCATCACGGATGTCATGATTGCTTGCTCTGGTTATGCATCAGCAAACCGGGTTTCGTTGATGGTCTCGACCGGGAAGTTCAAGCCCATTATTTTCGGGGACGCTTGCAATCGTGATAGCGGTTCCCACCTTATTCTGAGTAGTTCAACTGACATGAACCACTCGCACGACCCCGATAGTAAAGAGAAACTGAGACGTGGTGTATTCATAAATTGTTAGCGCGGAACAAGGTGCGTATGTTCAAATAAGATAAGCGGTTACATGATGCCGGTTTTCTCGGTATAAATGGTTGGCAATGCCCCATTCCTTCGCAGCTTGATGTAACTTTAAGTGTTCCAAGATCGAATCTGAGATAGGACGAAAATCGAAATTTCTTGAAGGAATGATTTTTTATGGACAAAATTATTGAACCTCAAAAAGAGGTTGAAGTGTTGCGTGATGTGGATGTTGTAGTTGTTGGTGGTGGCCCAGCGGGCATAGGAGCCGCTTTAGCCGCTGGGCGAAACGGAGCAAAAACCGTCCTAATAGAGCAGTTTGGCAGCTTGGGAGGCTTGCAAACCCAAGGGAACAACCCGATTTTCACGTTTGTTGACCCCGCATTACACGGGGGACTCATGCAAGAAATTCTTGCTCGCCTCAAGGATGGCGGGGCATTAAAAAATTTGGACGACGTACCGCAGTGGGAGAAAGACATACTGAAACAAAGATTGATAGCGGCTGTCGGTGCAGAGCATTTGCCAGAAAGGTTGGTGAATACAGACGTCGGATATTGGGGCGTCTGGGGACTTACCTTTGATGTGGAGTACTACAAGTTTCTACTGGAAAACATGATGCAAGAAGCCGGCGTCGAGATATTGTACCACGCCTTTGCCGCAGGAGCGATAAGGGAAGAGAATTCGCTTAAAGGCATCATTATTGAATCCAAGGAAGGCAGGAAAGCAGTTTTGGCGAAAGTCATTATAGACACATCGGGAGAGGGAGACATAGCGTGGAAATCGGGAGCTCCTTGCATGGGTGATGAAGGGGTCCCAGTAGGTCCAACTAAGGGCTCCCCGGGTGGCAATCTAAATGCATTCTTCATCGGGGGCGTCGATATTGCTAAATTTAGGGAATTCAGGGCAGCGAATACAGAAGAATGGGAACAAATGTATTCTGGCAGGAGCCTGATCAAGAAGGCAAAGGAGGAAGGAGCCTACATCAAGGGCGAGGCCGTTATTCTTTCCTCGATTCAGGATGTTTATAATGCTGGAAGAATCTACGTGATGAATGCCATCTATAAAGTGCCGGACGGCAAACAGAGCTGGATGACTGAGGTGATGACTGAATGCGAAATCGACCTCAGGAAGCAAGCCTGGGCCGTCTTGAAAATGCTCAAGGAAAATGTCCCTGGTTTTGAGAATTCCTTCATCGAGAAAACACCGAACAGCTTCTGCAACGGGAATCAACATCGAATTATAGGCGAATACACCCTGACCGTCGGAGACATGCGCGAGGGCAAGGCCTTTGACGACTCTATTGCCATTAACAACATGCCGCCGGACCTCTACGAAACTGTCGGAAGATTTGGCTTTGAAATTCTCCCTCACGACATCCCATATCGGAGTTTGAGATCAAAGGAAATTGACAACCTCCTTGCTGCCGGGACAACAATGTCATGCGGGGCCTTAGCTGTCACTGGGTTGCGGTACTGCACGCCCAGCATCTGCCAGGGTCAAGCAGCGGGCACGGCAGCCGCTCTGGCCGCTAAGAACGATGTCAGCCCGAAAGAATTGGATATCACCTTATTGCAGAACACTCTTCGCGAGCAAGGCGCCATTGTTACCGTGAATGACGTGTCAGAAGAAGACCTTGCGCCATATCGGGCAATAAAAAAGTTCAACATTAAATTCCAGAGGGGCGACGTGACAGAGATGGGCGCAACCGAAGAAGAGATAAGCGAGAATTGAATTGAAAAACAATCAGAATTTTGGTGGAGATGAGACCGAAAATGAAATTCAACAATCGTGGTATTTCAAGCAATGATCACCTGAAATCTGGTGCGACATCAATCTTCCTTGGTCTCGCCATGCTCGCCATGATCGTTACTATGGTAATGGTGCCCTTCACGGTAGCTTCTGGTAACTCTAATATCAAAGTATTTATTCATCAAAGCACACCTACCATCGAAAATCTCGTGCCAGTAATCCAGAGCAAGTACGGGAACGGCTCTGGTTATTGTAACGGCAAGGGAATATCCGTGAACGGCACGAGCATCTATACTTGTGGTGGTGAAGCAAACAATTCGGGTCATTCTAATGCGTATCTTGCCAAGTGGGATGAAAATGGCCACCAGGTTTGGAACCGGTCGTGGGGGGGTTCGGATGATGATCAAGGGAACTCCGTTTGGAGCAACGCGACTGACGTGTACATGTGTGGTTGGACATTCCGTCCTGGTGCAGACTCGGATATATTCCTGGCCAGGTATGACGCAAATGGGAATCTCCGGTGGGCCAAGACATGGGACAGTACAGGAACACATGCCTATAGTGACTACGGATATGGCGTGTGGAGCGATGGAACGGCGGTGTATACCTGTGGATCATCCGCAGTCTCGGGTCCCGGGTGGATAGGCGTTCTTATCAAGTGGTATGTCAACGGCACTATAGCATGGACCAGGCAATGGGTAACCGCCAATCCAGATACAAGTTTTTATTCCATATGCGGATACGGTGGCAAGGTATTTGTCTGCGGACAAGTGCAATCACCGACCTCGAGCGATTATCATGGCATCATCACGTGCTGGAATTCCGCGGGAACAAACGTGTGGAACAAGACCATGGCATTTTCCAGCAATGACGAGTGTAACAGCTTGTGGACCGATGGTAGCGTGCTATTCGTGGCGGGTGACGAGCATATATCAGGCAACCAGGACGCGAACCTGCTCAAACTGGACACGAATGGGAATTCGCTTTGGAATGCCACGTGGGGCGTGGCCAACCAGGATGATTACGGCTTTGGCGTTTTTGCAGAAAATAGTGGTTCATCGTACGTGATCTGCACGTGCGGAGAGAACGATAGCAATAGTTCATCGAATCACGCATCGAGTTACCGGATCTCGGTCTGGTCTGAAAATACCATGATTCGACAAGGCATCTTGACGACGACGTACCACAATACCGAGCCGCACGCCATGACGGGCAATTCCACGGACATTTTCACGGTTGGAGAGGCTGGAGATGAGGATGCTTCGCCGACTTATGGTTATCTCGTGGTATGGAACGCTGTTTCCTTGGGATTTCCCCAGCAACAATTTCCGCCATCACCACCGCCAATCGATGGTTTTCCGTTGCTCGTGATGGTCGCTGCAATCGCGTTTGCTACGATGTTTTCAGCAAGAATGTTCATGCGAAAAATCCGGGTTTGATAGCATTCGCTTCTCCAGGAAGGCCAAAGTCCTCGGCAATGCGTTCTTGCGAGGCACCATGATCCACTTCATGGACGCCGCCAAGAATCGCTTGCTCGTCGCCTTTACCAAGGACATCCAAGCAACAAATTGACCGAATCAAGCCCCAGCGCGGCGAATGGATTGAATTAATGGAAATCGCCAAGCTGCGTGATCAGCTCCCTTTTCGCAGCTCGGACATAACGAGGCTTCAAGTACAGGTTCACTTCCGTTTGCCATGGGTCTCCCTTGATTAGCCCTAGCCCGCCCGGGAGCTGGCGAGTTCGGTACATTGCTGCGCATGCTTTGGAGCTCGTGTCTTTTAAACTCGAGTCCGCGCAACTATCACGAGCGGTCTGATTCCGCTGCCCATTTCGGGATTCCATGTGAAGACTTCTCCGTCGCATTCCAACTTTGTCCATGTAAAACTGAACTGTTTAGCGACTCTATGCGGCCAAGAAAGTTATATAAATATACCTTTCAAAATCATAGTTGAATAACAAGAGCAATATAAACGAGCTTCTAGTGTCATAGTAAATTAAAAGGGGTGGAGCCTCATGTTACATGATCCGTGCCAATTAAAACTAAACAAGGAAAACGAATTGAAACCACGGGTACATGAGCAGCACGATAATATGCTAGCAAAAAGGGAGGGTAATGAAAATTCATCAAGGAACGCGATCGATCTGGGATGGGTCATTGCTGCGGTCATAATCGTGGTGTTCCTGGCTTCGGTACCATCTTCGACCACAACACCGGTAATTTGCTCCCATCTTTACTCACCGAATGGCGTCATGCCTTCCACGAGCATCGCAAATAACACTCCACCTGTTATCTCTTCGGTAAGTAATATTTCAGCAACCCGGCTGCAGACTATACTTATCAATGGCAGCGGCTTTGGCGATACTCCACCCCAAACTGTCATTCTTGACGATGGTTCCGTGGATACTGTGTATAGTAACACGACTCCTTCAATGACTGTTGCCGATAGTGGTGGTAGTGGGCACTATTGGATTGCTGGTTGGAAAACAACCGATGGACCTGGCATTTTCCTGGTGAGCTGGTCAAATACTGAAATAGTCTTATATGGTTTTGGTACAGGCCTTGGGGTCAATGGTTCAGGCAGTTGGAATATAGCGCCTGGAGACCCGATAACCGTGAATATATGGACCATTAGCGGGCACGCTAGCTTCAATACCAGGGTTGGTAACACGACTCCAACTTGTTGCGGCCCCCAATGGTACACGCTCCAGAGTAGCGAGAAGGTCTGGCTCGTCTCGCAATTGATCATCACCTTGTCGCTCATTTTCATGGTGATATTTTTCTACGCCCAAGCAGTGAGGCATCGATTGCTCATATCCCAAAAACATTTTCATCTCTGCCTAGGAACGTTCGTGCTATTCAATACCATTACACAGACATTGTGGACTGCGGACAAGTTCTATATTGATTTATATCTGCAACAGGCGGCGCCAACTCCGACCGGGAGTGCCATTTTCTCTTTCGTCATTCCGTTTATGGGAACCGGGTCATTTATCCCATTCCTCGCTTTGATGTTCCTGTGGTCTTTTGTCCCTGTCTGCTGGTCCTCGGAAAAATACGCACGGAATTCCAAACGCAAGTCTGCAACCCTGATTAACCTGATATCAGCTGTTGCTTTATCTATATTTATCGCCAGCATTCCATTGTTTTTCCCAGAGGTTGCCGATGGGGCGATTCCTAAGAACGCATCCATCTATGAAACCTTGGCATTCGTTTCGTATGGAATTATGCTTCTTTCTGCCATTGGTATAATATTATTTTTGTTCCTGATTATCGGTTTTTACGTGGCCATTGCTGCCAAGTCTAGCGGGGCGTTACGGACCAAGAGTTTGTTTATTTCGTTTGGCTTTATCTTCGTCTTCGTTGGGCTGGGATTGACCCAAGTAAGGGTTGTTGGGTGGCTCATCCTCATCAGCCCCGTGACGGTAATACTAGGCTTGATCATGCTCGCAGCGGGATATCGGACGGTGTCCAATTTCAGGCAAATCACGAATGCAATGCTGGATTATTACCAATCTAAGCACATATGCGTCGTCCACAAGGGCGTTATCAAGACGAAAATCTTCATGTGTGGCTATTGCCACACGTTTTACTGTGTTGAATGCAAAAATGCATTAGTCGCTTTAGAGAATAAATGCTGGAATTGCGGTGAAATGTTAAGTCGCGGAAGAGAATTGCCCGTGGATGAACTCGTGCCATCGGTGACCACGACTAATCTCGACGAGAATGCTGAGAATCCCGAAATATTGGCAGGAGCGCTTGAAAAGGAGCCAAAAGAAGGTCCGACGAAAGGAAAGGTTGCAACCCCTGAAGGGGTTAAGGCTCATAAAAAAGGACAATGAACACTCGTTTTCGACGCGTCGTGACGCTGGCAATAGGAGTCCTCGTGGGAATCTATAGGAGTCCTATGTAGGTCATTTGCGATGCCGAATGAAATCATGTCCACGGTAGGTCACAACTCGCGAGCAAGCTTGCTCACAACTCGCACGCAAACTTTTTCAACTTGCAAGCTTTTTCATCAAAGCTTGCTTCATCAAAGCTGCTTTATCAAATGAAGCCGAGCTGCTACTTTAAGAAAAAGATGATTTTTTTTCTTTGTCACGAATCACCTCAGTTCCTCGCCACTCATCGCCCTGAAAGCACTTGGAAAGCAGGACCGGGAAGCAACCGATATTTTTTTATGAAATATTAATAAAATGGTAACAATGCACGAAATATTTATTTCAATCGGAATGGTTTTCGCGGCGGCGGGAATCCCTTTATTCTATCTAAAGGAGAGGGGATTCAGTCCGTCAAGATCCTCTGCAAGTTTTTTGGTACGGAAAGCAGAATATGGCAAGATCCTTGCCTCGGCGAGTGCCACCATTGCTGTCGTGACCTGGTTCATTTTAGTACCTTTTTCAACCCTAAATGTCCTCTTGCTCGTCGCGTACTTCTTCACTTTTCCCGGAGACTTCATCCTTTCCCGTGATCTCACGAAATTGCTCATCGCGATTCCCCTGTATGCCGTGGCGTATACATTGATGTCCGTCCGGGGTCTCGCGACGGTCTTTAGCGCCATGGTTAGCGTACCTGTCCTGGCGGGATGCGCAGCGGGTGCAGTGGTTACGATCGGGACAGTTTTACTCGTCGTCGGGAAGAAGCTGAGTCCGCCGGCGTTCCGGGTCGCCACGCACGTCTATTCCATCATCGACTGCGTGTTTTTATTCACGGGGCTCGCGTTAATTTTCCAAGCATTCGCGGTCCTCCCCGGTATTGGCATGGTCCTGCTCGTCATAGGTGACGTGATCGCGGTGATCAACATCGTGAAACCTTTCAGGAATAAACCCGCTTACGACCTCGCAGGCGGGGTATTGTACTATGCGGGTCTTTTCGCCCTGGCAATCTACTTTACACTATAAAAAATAAACCGTTAAAAAAAACAGGTCCAAAGAATGAGAAAAAAACAGGAAACCCCACAGAAAGAAAATTACGAGAATTCCACGTTCATCCGGGCAAGTTTTGGAGCTCATGAATTATTCGGCCAATGGGTAGGCGCGGCGTTTGGTTTTACAGTATTCTTCTTTTATGAAGCCGTCATTGGGTTGAACACAATCTTGGCAGCTCTTGCGTACACTATTTGGAATATCTGGAATGCAGTTAATGATCCTCTTGTTGGCTACATGATGGAGCACCATAAATTCTTTTGGGAGAAAAAATGGGGATATCGCCGGATGCCGTTCCTAATTTCCTGCGGCATTTTGTGGCTCGTTTGTTACTTGACGATTTTCTTGGTGCCTCTCAATTGGAACCCGGTCAGCGATCAGTGGCTCATTTTCGCGTATTATGTCACCATCCTCGTGGTGTACGACCTTGTTAACACGCTGTACGACGTCAACGCCGTGAGCTTGTTTCCCGACAAGTTCACCGGGCTGAACGAGCGCAGGTCTGTCACTGGTTTCGGAACCACTTTGGGGATCGTGGGGCTGGTTTTGGCGGCAATTATCCCTCCAATGTTCATCACCACCGGGGTTGCAAGCACATACCGCAACTCGGCCATGGCGACGCTCCTCATCGGGTTACTGCTCTTCGGGTTTATCCTTCCAGGATTGTGGGAAACTAAGAATGTTCGTGAAAAGTACAGGCTACAGCGAGAGGCCGCTGCTACAGCGCCCCCGCAAGGGTTCCTGAGGACAGTGAAGACCGTGTTCGAGAACCGACGATTCGTATGCAAAATCATCCTCTTCTTTGGTTACCAAGTAGGGACGATAATGTTGGAGACGAGTGCTTTATACGTGGTCACGTACCTGCTTGACGCCCCGGCTTCATACGTGACGCTCCTTTATGCAAGTATCTTACTTGGAGCCTTGATTTCGACGCCAGTGTGGATGCACTTCTCGAAAAAAGTAAACAATAACCGTAAACTTAGCATCATCGCGGGTTTCATGATGTCCTTCGCGTTAATCCCATTGGTTTTTATCACGGGCACCATCGGGTGGATGATTAGTTTGATGGCCTTCGGCGTTTCGTTGGGCGGCCAATGGTTCATGGACCCGGTCACCATGGGCGACGTTTTAGATGATGTCGCCGTGAAAACCGGTAAACGGGACCCTGGCGTGTACTACGGGTACCAGGCTCTCATTATTAAGCTCGGCCAATCCACCATTGCCGTTACAATCGCCATTGTACACACCCTGACGGGATTCGTCGCTGGCGCACCAACACTCGCCCAGATGTTGATTCTAAGCCCGACTCCGGACTTGGCGCTGTTCGGGATCCGCATCCATTCGGCCCTCGTGCCTGCCATTTTAATCTTCGTGGCTACGCTCCTCTTCTGGAAATTTTACGACTTGACCCCGGACAAGGTGGCTTCCAACAAGGCAAAATTAAAGGAAATGGGCATTTGAATGCCCCTTTTTCTCCCCTTCTTTTGTTACTTCTACAATTTGCTAATCAAGGTTTAAGTAATCTCTGGTTTAATTAATGTTCGTTAAGCATTGACGTTCGTTAACATTGAGGCGTCCAACTCGATCACGTCGACGAGGCGCGCCGGGCAAATGTGGAGAAACACATTTATACTGTCTTTGGAAGGTGTTTCAATGCTGGAATCATCATGAACACAAGATCATATAGCAGTCTTTTATGGGCCTGTTTTCTGATGGCATCTCTTTTTAGCGTGATAATTTCATTAATCTTGTCAATTATCTTTGCTTTTACTTCAATGATTACCAATTTGAAGTTTACGATAACATGGTTAATTCTTTCCGTCTTTGGTTCTGTCTTATCTATTTTTATCATTAAAATGAGCAGCGAGAAGAAAATTGGTGCTAGAAATGTTGTAAATCAGACCGATAAACCAAAAGGATCGAGAGGAATAATCGTCGGAATAATTTTAGGAACAATTGTCGTCGCCATGGCTAGCACACTCATTTATGCTAGTCTCCTAATAGTCTTGTTAAACCTCGTCATCATTTTCGCCATCTTCGCATCTGCAATTGTCGCAATCATGTTGTTGGTACTAGGCTTTCCGAAAAAAAGAGAAAAAGTCGCTTGGAAGAGATCATGGTCCACCAGGACATTAGAAAGACAAAATAGGTTAGAGAAAACCGGTTCCTATCCTAGAATCACACGAGACGAATTGAAGGTCAGCACGAAGGAATTCAAGAATGCTTTTGATGCGTTCTTTCCTAAAGGATGGGAAGGTCATGACTATGCAAAAATTAATCGACTTGCTCGGAAAAAAATATGGATGATACGAGTTGTCATGGTTGGCATAATTGTTGGATTTTTTCTCATGATCTATGCAATCGTTTCAGCTTTTGGAATTCCAAATTATTGGATTCTGGTTTTCTTCACTTTCATCGCATTCATCAGATTCACCGTATTTATGCAAAGCCGGCTCGAGCGAAAGTACTGGCAAATTGAAAACGATATTCTCTCATTAAAATTGGACGAATTTGTCTCGGGAATGCGCCAATGTGGTTTGGATCCCAAGCTAGACCCAGATACTGCGAATCAAACGGATGATATGTCTCTGCCAGCTCTTCCTTCCTTGCAATGCAGCCCTAGTCATAATCCAAATTCCACTAAAGTACAACAATTCATGCAGCAAAAACTCGCTCGCAACTCCATCCAATTATCTAGCGGATTTTATGTCACCTCCTCACCTCAGACAGAGGAACAATACCGATACACACATTTTCTATCTTCCGCCGAGTCGCTTGAACTAAACATCTACAAGCACATGGAGAAGCATTCTAAATGGAGTATAATTATCTTGATCTTAACGCTAATCGTTACCGTTCCACTGGTGACTTTATCCCAGCAATCATGGTGGGTTATTGTTTTTCTTAGCGGGCTAGCAATCAGTCTTGGCGAATCTTACCGAGCTCTTTCCAAAGCAAAAACATACGTCCAAACTCTTATTGCCCAAGGCAAGCTCCCTCTGACCAAGATCAAATTTGCCGCATTTCACGATGCGTACACAATTTTCTCGAAGATTCGGACAGGAAACATCGTAATAAAAACTACCTAAATGAAATCCTCGTCGTTCCAGGACTATTATCACCAAGGATGATATATTTTCGACTAGTCCGATGTAGAAAAGGTAACTTGCATGGATGTTGATGTTCAATACAAGAAAAAGCAGTTCCACATCGAATTTACCAATCTTGACGTACTTAGGGTCGGATTCTCCCTGGATCGGGTTATAGATTTCCCTTATAATACAGAAAAGATAACTTGTATTGACTGGATGTACGGGCTTGCTGAATCCTTGAACAAAGGGTACCCGGTTATTGACCAATACGACAACAAGAGCATACAACTTCCGCCCTACGACGAAATCATTAATTCATTCTTGAAACGATGCAAGTGGACCTTCAGAATAACTGTTGGAGATGCAAACGAGAAGTTCTCGCTGTGGTT
>Ga0209039_10001695_pt1 | contig 19969 bp, 13 predicted proteins | sample BogFormECP12_OM1_FD_188238 | JGI IMG/M metagenome (GOLD analysis project Ga0209039, IMG submission 188238) | Bog forest soil microbial communities from Calvert Island, British Columbia, Canada - ECP12_OM1 (SPAdes) (version 2) | ecosystem: Environmental > Aquatic > Freshwater > Wetlands > Bog ...
TTTGTAGCCCTGTTGGCGAAGCGAGGCAACTAGCGAGCCCGCTATAAATCCGCCCGCGCCCGTGACAACTACCAAATCTTCATGCATGTCATTTCTCCAATCTCCAATAAACGATGCGACGCCGTCGGTTCTTGCCATCGAGACTGCGCCGTACAATTATCCTCCACAGTGCTGAGCGCCCCTCTCAGGCTTCTGGGTTTCGGGTCCATGTCTTAATTAAGTTTTAACCAGATTCGCTCAAACCACCGCGGCCCATCTTCGGCTTCCAATCGTCGAGCCATGCCCGTACCCAATCCCGTGGCAGCGCGAGTAACCGACGGCAACCTAGTCATGCAATCGTATGGCACTGCTATCGGGATCGCCTTCATGTCAATTTGTTAGTCCTTCGAAAACACAAACGGCGTAGCATGCCGCAGCTGTTGATAAGCGGTTTCAGGAGCTTGCACTTTCAGCGAAACTTCAAATTGGTGGGGATCGCAAGAGTTGTCTTCGAACATGTCGTAATGACAGGGAATGGCAACCCGAGGCTTGATCTTGGCGGCCAGATCAGCGGCCTCCCAATGCGACAGATTGTTGAATCCACCGTTGATGCAGGCGATCATCACGTCGGGACTGTGTTCGGCCACCGAATACAAAAGTTGGTGATGATCGGTATCGCCGGTGATGTAGATCTTTGGGCCTCGGCCGAATTGCAGGATGAAACCCACGTGGTTTAAGTCCGTCTCGTCGGTTGGCAAGGCGAAAGTTGCGGTGAGCCGAACGTCTTTGTTCTCCAATGTGGCGCGGGGCCAGACGGTCCGCACCCGCGCGTCCTCGATCCCTAAACTGCGGTATACGGGCCCGCACTCTCCCGCTCCCACGAAACTAATGGTGTCTCTATTGCGCAACCCTGCTACAGTCTCGGGGTCAAGATGGTCGAGGTGGCTGTGGGTGCAAGCGTAAACATCCACTTTCACCTCCTCGGGAGTCAACAGTACGGGGACTTTGCGCTGCAAATTGAGGTGCGGATATTCTGCAGCGCAGTGGTTGGAAAGATACAGGTCCACCGACACCAAAGTACCCTCCGGCGATTTGAAAATGTAGCCGTTCTGTCCGAACCACCACAATGCCAAGGCGTTGCGCGGCACCACGAAGTCCTCGATCAGAGACATTACCGTTTGCTTCATGGAGTGCCTCGACTTCTAAGCGTCAACCTCCGGTTTGACCACATCCGGCTGTCTAGCTTCGGTTTCTGGCGACTCCGGATCGAACACTGTTATGAGCAAAGTGCTAGCCAGCGCCAAAGCTCCACCGATCAGCATGAAGGTAGTCAGCCGCTCATGAAGCGCGAATGCGGCAATTACCACACCGAAAAAAGGAATCAGGTAGTTGGAGAGAGCAGCCTGGGTCGCGTCCAGACGGGTCAGCACGTTCAGAAAAATCACCATCGAGAGAAAATATTGAAAAATGGCCAAAATGATCAGCCCGAACCAGACCGTTCCGGAGTAATGGGGAAGGTTCTTAAAACCAGTGGGCTCCAGCAATAAAGTGACGGGCAGCAGCAAAGCCAGCGCCGTGAAGTAGCTGTAGAGCAGAACTTCCACGGGGTTGTAATGCAGTAGCATTTTCTTGCTGTACACGTTGTAGAACGCACTGCCATTTACACTGGCGAAAATGAGTAGGTTGCCTACAACGTACTGTCCGCCGTGCAGGTTTAGCTCTTTCCAGTCAACACCAGAACAGGCCACGACTCCCGCCATACACAACAGGAAACTTGCCCAGCGGACCTTGTTCATTTTCTCGCCGAGCAAAAAATGAGCCATTACGGCGGTGCAAACAGGCAAAGCCAGAGCCAGCAGAGCCGCGTTCGAAGCCAATGACAGACGAACACCCCAGGTAATCAAAAGCTGGGCGGCTACCTGTCCCATTATTCCCAGCAGGACGAACGGCACCAGATCCTTAACGGGAAACCTGACTCGGCCACGAAACAAGACAGTGAACGTCAGCAGAACAGCAGCAATGCCAATGGGAAATGTCGCGGCAAACAGCGGGCCCATCTGCTCCTGGACCAGTTTCACCATCACGAACTGACTGGCCCAGATAAGATTGCAGACGAGTAGTAGCAGCCAGTCCCGCAGCTTGGCGAGTGCTCGGTCGTTCAAGCCGCGACCTCGTTCAGCGCTTCGCGAACACTCTTCTCGATTAACCCGCACATCTCGTCCAAATCACTCTCTTCGGCGATAAGCGGAGGAGCAACCGCGAACCAGGTGGGATCGATACGCAGAATGAGGCCGTTCCTCAGAGCCGTTCTCTTCAGGGCCATGCCGAGTTCAGGGAACGGGGCCATGCTGTGGGTGTCGCGGACCAACTCTACCCCCAGCAACATGCCCTTACCACGGATTTCCCGTACGATGCCCAATTCCTGCAAATCCTGCAAACGTCGAGCTACGTAGGCGCCCAACCGCAGAGCTTTGGCACATAGATCTTTTTCCAGGACCTCGTCGATCACGGCGATTCCTACGGCGCTCGCTAGCGGATTGCCGGCGAACGTGTGGCCGTGAGCAAAGAACCTATTGTCGTTCGGAGAGCCTCGAAAAGCTTCCGCCAAGTCCTCCCGGGCGATCATGGCAGCCAAGGGTACGGCTCCGCTCGAGATTCCCTTGCCCACACAGAGGATATCTGGAGTGACGCCAAAGGTATCCGCTGCGAACATCGCTCCGGTCTTGGCAACTCCCGTGATGATCTCGTCGAAAATAAGCATCACGTTGTGGCGCGTGCAAATGTCCCGCAGAAGCTGGAAGTATTCGGCCGTAGGCGTAATGATTCCACCAGTGTTCCCGATGGGCTCGACAATAAAGCCGGCCACTGTTTCGGGTCCTTCCGCGACGATGACGTCTTCCACGCTCTGCGCAGCAAACCGGTTGGCCTCTTCCCAGGACGCAAATTGGTCACGGTAGAAAGAGGGAGGAAAGACTTTCAGAAATCCCGCCATTTGGGGTTCGAATTTTGCTTTACGATTTCCGGTGCCGCTGGCAGACATGCCGCCGAATGTGCCACCGTGATACGACAAGTAACGGCTGATGAATTTGTATTTTCCGGGATGTCCAGTCTGTTTGAAATATTGGCGGGCGAACTTGAAAGCAGACTCCACCGCTTCCGATCCGCCAGTAAACGGTTTCACGAAACGTAGATTTCCGGGACATATTGACCCGAGTCTCTCCACAAAATCCAGCGTCACATTAGCGATTCCATGCAAAGGGGGAGCAAAGGTCATACGCTCCATTTGCTTTTGCATCGCAGCCAACACGCGGGGATGCCCGTGCCCTAAAGTTGCGACGAAGACTCCGCCGATGGCGTCAAAATAGCGCTTGCCGTCAGTGTCCCAATAGTAGAGTCCTTTAGCCCGCTCCAAGACTAAGGGATTTTGAATGAAGTCTTCGGTCGACCGGTAATCCAGGAAGGTCTTCTGCAGGATGTCGATCTCCCGAGTTGTGAGGTGCATGACTACCCTCCTTTGGGAGGAAGACCCGCACTGAATCCGCCATCCACAATAACGGCTGAACCGGTCATGAAGGAAGCGTCCTCACTGGCCAGGAAGACAGCCAATCGGGCAACTTCCTCGGGTCTACCGATTCGGCCCAGTGCATGCAAGCTGCCCGCCTCGGCCCGCGCTCGGACGGGGTCGGGTTGAGACTGGAAATAACTTTCAGCCAGTCCGGCGTCGATATACCCCGGACAGATCGCATGCACGCGCACCCCCTCTCGGCCATGATCGATGGCCATCGCCTTCGTCAGTCCGATAATTGCTGCCTTGGTGGCGCAGTACCCAGCACAAGCGGGCTCTGCAAAAAAGCCGTTCACAGAGGAAAGATTGATAATTACGCCGTGGGTCTCGCGGAGGTGAGGAAGAAATCGGCGGGAACAGAGGAACACTCCCCCCACATTCACAGCCATCTGCCGGTTCCATTCTGCAGGCGTGGTATCCACCACGGTTTTGCTGATTTGGATTGCGGCGTTGTTTACGAGCACATGGAGCTTTCCAAGTCTCTCGATGACCTTGTTCCCCAGTTCTTCGACGGAGTCAGCGTCTGACACGTCGGCACTAAAGGAGATGGCCCGATTTCCCTGCTCACGAATTGCCGTGGCTGTTTGCTCGCCGCTCGCGGCCTGAATATCTACGACCGCGACCTGCGCACCGTCGGCCGCGAGAGCGATCGCAATCGCTTTGCCGATGCCGTTGCCACCCCCCGTTACAAGGGCGATGTGGTCTCGTAATCTCATCCTTGCGTTAACTTTCAAACGATAAAGATCATATCTTATATGATTACCGACGTCAAGATGCGCTGATACTTGCAGTTTCGTGATGCCCAGCAATTCAATTAACATTTCGCTTGTAGCGCACGGATCGGAACCATGAGATCATCCGGGAAGTTGCGGCCTGAGGCTACTCTTAAATTATTTACTGCCCTCGCAGGCTCAACTAAGTCGGCATGCGTCATCCCAGAGCACATTTGTTAGGTGGATAAAATGACTTTGAAAACAATGCGCAAACGCAGCTTTCGTCACGGGCGGCTAAGCGACCAGGTATTGCAGCAGATTGAGAACATGATTGACGAAAGGTTTCGGCCCGGTATGTGCTTGCCCACGGAAAACGAGCTGGCCGAGCGGTTCAGCGTAAGCCGTATCGTCATAAGGGAGGCGATGAAGATCCTCGAAGACAGAGGAGTAGTAGAGGTACGGGCTGGCCGGGGTACGATCGTCATACCTCCGAACTCGGATCGGATGAAGGGATCCCTCTTCCGATTGCTCCGTACTTCGCATTCACCGGCATTACTGGAAATGACTCAATTATTGGAATTGCGACAGATCCTCGAGGAGAATGCTGCAGGGCTGGCGGCAGTTCGGGCGACTGAGGAGGACCTCGCGGAAATCGAAGCGGCGTGGGAGAGTATGCGCGACGGAACCGTCTCTGAAGCCATTCACGCCGCAGACCTTCGCTTCCATAGAGCGATAGCCCACGCTGCGGGAAACCCTTTTTTTGAGATTGTGCTTGAGCCCCTCACCGAAGTATTTCTGAAGCAGATTCAACTCACAGACGAGGTGAGTGTAGGTGTGAATGGCCATTACCAGGTTCTCAAGGCCGTCGAACTGCACGACCCTGTAGCAGCGAGGGTGGCAGTGCGCCGACTTCTGAAAACCACTCAAAGAGATATCAGAAAGGCTCTATCAAGCCGAAGTAAACCGGACAGTCCGGAAACGTTAGATCTCGCTGCTGAGGAATAGAGGAATATGTGGGGAATAGGTCTATTCCGTGATCCTTGCTTCCGGGCAAGCGGCTAGTGTGATTTTGTCGTTCGCGATCGCCACTCCGATCTACCGGAGCGTGTTCACAACTTGCCCAGGTATGCTTCCGGCTTTTCGCCATTCCAGACCGATCGCTGCAGCACCGTCCCATCGACGTACTTTGATGTCCCGCTTCGGCGGCTGTCCAAAGAATCACTCGTGACTCGCTTCGATCGCGTTCTTGCGAGCAATAGCATTTCCGCTGCATGGTCTACCGCCGCACAATGCGCCGGTGATACCCTTGCCTTCCTCGATCGTGTAGATGCGGTCCACCGCCGGCAATTTGATCGTCTCTTTGGTGCCGGAGGGCCAGTGAATCTCCAGAGCGCCGGCATCGGTAGCATCGCCCAGGCCGAAGTGCAGCCGGCGGTCGTTCGCGCTGATGTAGCTGCCGCTGGCAAGGACATCCTGCCGTTGGCGCATTCCGTTGGCCGTGAGATACCCCGTTGCGCAGGTCGCGTCGCGCGGGCTTTTGGGGCCGCCCACGAGCTTGATCTCGACCCAGTGATGTTGATCGGGGTTCACGTTACGCAGCAACACTGGCGGACCGTCGATGGGGTTGATGATCACGTCGATCTTGCCGTCGTTGAACAGGTCGCCGAAGGCCGCGCCGCGCCCCGGAAGCACAGCCGCCAGCCCGGTCCCCTTTACCGGCGGAACGTATTCAAACTTGCGCCTCTTGCCGGCGGAATCGGGCACGTTGTGGAAGAGCAGCGGCCGCTCGGCAAATGTCGTGCCCCACTCGTGTTGGTCCACCTGGGGATAGACGTGTCCGTTGACCATAAAGAGATCAAGCCAGCCATCATTGTCATAATCGATGAAGCCGTCGCCCCAGCCGACGAAGGGGATCGTGGTTTGCGCAACGCCGACTATGTAGCTCACATCGAAGAAACTGGTATCGCCGTCGTTGTGGTACAGCACCTTGTAGTCGTCGCCGAAGTCGGTGACGAAGAAATCGATCCGGCCGTTGTTCTCGTAGTCACCGGCGGCAATGCCCATCGAGGCGATCTCGCGGCCGTCCTTGTTGAGGGCGAAGCCCGACAGATAGCTGTCGTCCTCGAAGGTTCCGTTGCCCTTGTTGAGATAAAGGAAGTTGGGCTCCGAGTCGTTGCCCACCACCAGGTCGGGCTTGCCGTTCCCGTTAAGAGAGATGAAGATCGAAGTGAATCCGTAAAGGCGGTTCTTGTCTTCCACGCCAGCTTTGGTTGTGACATCGGTGAACGTGCCGTCCCCGTTGTTATGAAAAAGGTGATCGGGCTCTCCCAGAAGTCCGCGCGGGCCGCAATTGACCTCCACGCCGCGATACTGGCAAAAGGCGTAACCCACGACCTTGCTGCCGCCAACGGGCAGGTTGTTGCGATCGAAATGGACATACCCCGCAACATACAGATCTAGCAAACCGTCGCCGTCGTAGTCGCCCCAAGCCGAGCCCGTCGACCAGTTTCCCAACTGCACACCTGCCTTCTCCGCAACATCGGTGAAGGTGCCGTCGTGATTGTTGTGATAGAGCCGGTTCTTGCCGTAGTTGCCGACGAAAATATCGGGCCAGCCATCGTTGTCGTAGTCGGCCACCGAGCAGCCATATCCCCATCGGTCGTTGGTCACACCGGCCTGGGCGCTCACATCGGTGAAGGTGCCGTCGTGGTTGTTGTGGAACAAGGCGGCATGTGGCGGCTCCTCCTTGCCGTCCAGTGCGTCGAACGTGGAGCCGTTCACCAAGTAGATATCCGGCCAGCCATCGTTGTCGTAGTCGATCAGGCACACGCCCGAGCCGTTGGTCTCGACGATGAAGTCCTTGGCCGGCACGCCCATCTTATGGCGCCAGCCCGTAAGCCCCGCCTGCTTCGTCACGTCCTCAAAGATCACTGGCCCTTTGTCGACGAATCCCCCTGCTGTGATAGGTCGTTTTTCAGCGTCATATACCGGAGCCGCAAGCACGCCCGAGGCGATGCCGCCGCTCATGCCGCCGGGCTGTGGCTTTGGCGATTCCTGCTGTGCCTGGTCGCTCCAGGGGGAAACGAACGCGAGGAAAAGCAGTGTGGAACGGATACTGGAATAGCGCGGCATATTGCGTCTCTTCTTTGGACAATCTAACAGGCTGCTGAAAAATTGATTCGCAGCGTGTTTTTCTTTCTGTTGTTCATCGTTGATGATGTCGAACAGTGTGATTTCCGGTGTTTTTGTGGCCTCTGGTTCTAGCTCGATGCTGCTGCAGACACACGTCGGCGCACGCGCATCTCCGGGGACAAGTAACTGAACATATGGCTCTGCTGCTGATCGTCTCCGCGCATGCTTTGTCGTACCATACAAAGCTGTGGATTAGGAGTAGTCTTTCAGCAGCCTGTTAAGGGCAAATGCAGCGCCCGATGGATGTCAGGGACGGTTAGTCCGCTGCCAGACTCCGACAGGCACTCAATGATTTGAAAGCCGCGCTTGATTGCCGGGACGAGATAAGGTTTTGGCATTGTCAATATGGAGTATAGTCACGATCTTCCGATCCGTCACTGGACAGGTCTCCATATTTGAATCAAACATTTTGGACTGACCCCGAAACTAAGACATGGAACCTTTTCACGGCGAGTGTTGGGATGGGAATCGGGCTAGAGCCTTCAAATAGTCAGGTTCTGGCAGCCCCTGAACCGAGAGGCTGGCAGAAATGTAGTTTGCCGGCAGGCAGACGTCCCTATATCGCCTGTCGGTCCGCGGCGAGCCGAAGCAACGGTTGGCCGATGAGGGCCGAACACCGCAATTAGCCGCAGCCTCAATGTACATTGGCTTCCTAGCCGTATGTGCAACGGCTTCACCTGGCCCTATCCCAATGCCATGCTTATGTCGATTGAAGGACGCTCCTTCCCGCCATGTCATGCTTGATCTCTACCGGACGGCCATCCTCCCGGCGCAGCAACTCCAGACCATCCTTACAATAGGAAACCCAATGTACCTGGCCATTTTTCATCTCCCCCGAAACGCGGATTCCAGCTTCAGCTGGCAGGTCGTAAAAGGCGAATTCTTTCCACGCTGCGGGAACTGCAGGAAATGGAATTATCCGATCGTTATACGATTGCAGCGCCATCGAAATCGGCACCAGCACATAGGACGAATAGCCATCCACAAAGTAGTAATTCTGGCTTCCGGGAACTTCACTGAGACTGTAGTTCCACTTGTCCAAGGCTTTCAAACAGTATGTGAGCAACGTGAGGGCATGATCGCCGCGTCCGAATACGGCCTCGCACAATGCGAACCACGCAGCATTGAAGCTGATCATCCCTTCGCCTTCCCGGTTTCTCTTCCATGTTTTGTCGAGCGTGCGCTTTACCTTGGCGGGATCGAGGTGCGAAGCAAACTCCACCGTTGGGTAACCGGCCCAATAGAATCCTCGAACTCCCTGATAACCCCCTCCCGGGCGCTCTTCATCGTCGCCGAGAAACTCCAGGTAGCGCTCTGCATTCTGCGGGATCACGAGGCCTTCTCCGACTTCTCTCCAGCGATCGCGCAGACCGGCATCGGCATTCACTTGGACGGCGTGAAGGTAGGCCAGCATCAGACAGTACTTCGCGGCAATCACGGGATCGAACAGATCGGCCCGGATGAGATCCTCCGAGACGCTCGTCAATATGGGAAGAACATAGCCGCCGTTCCCGTCCTTTTGGGCGATACTCACCCAGAACTCGGAGGTGCCGTGCAGGACCGGATAGATAGTGGTTGTGAAGTATTTGTCATCGGGATAATATCGTCCAAAGCGATAGAACAAGGCTACTGCGAAGCCGTCGATTTGCCGTTCCATTTCGTAGTGCCCGCACGGAATGTTTCTGCCGTCCAGCATCTGTTCGTGGGCGAAGGAAAGCGCTGCTTTGCTGCCATTCGTTATATTGAGCCGCCGGAAAAAGTAATCTGCGTTATGGGCCAGGGATTTGCGGGCGTAGAGCAGATCGAGCATGGGCTTTGCCCGTTTTGGCAGACCCACGGCGGTGAATGCCATGGCTACCCATCCCGCCGCGCCATAGGTAAACGGATGCATGCTCCAACATGGAACCGCGAACATGCATTCGCCGGGCAGATACCGCTTCGATCCCGTAGTCATGATGGTCTGAAATAACGAGCGGTACCAGGTACGCTCGTGTATTTCATCTGGAATGGCCAGTACCGCGGTTTGCGCCCAGAGTTCCTTCCACGCCTCGCGATTGGAATTTGCCAGGCGTTCAAAATCCATCGGTTCTGCTGTCACTTCCTGCCGGGCGAGCCGCTCGCACTCGTCGGCCGAGAGACCGGGGATTACATCGTTGCCTCCCGCGACGATGGAGAGCACAAAAAGTGCGCTTTCTCCTGGCGCCAGCGTCAACTCGTATTTTTCCGCGAAGGTGACTCCCTTTGCCTCCGTGGGTGCCGATGAGAGCGCCTTGTCAGTATGTAAAGCCCACGCCAATTGCGTAAATGTATCGGGGGAGACACCGGAAAGGAGATTGTTTTTGTCATCGTGGGAAGTTATCCAAATCTCCGCGTCCTGGTACCCCCAGACTTCGTTGGTCGGGTCGAACGATGGCAGTGCGACCTGCCACTTCCGCGGAGCCTGCCCGCCAATGTTTTTCAATTGCAGGACATACAGGCCAAGGGAACTCATGGAGAAGAACTGCTGCGTCTCAAAGCCGCTGCCGTCCTCATATCCTACCGTGGTGCGGAGCAGCGCATCTTCAAGAGACAACTGCTGGCGATAGACGGAGGGAATCCGGTTGACACCGAATTGATCGCACACCAGCCGAATCCCTCCCATCGGCGCGCGTGCTTCTCTTCGCGCCCAGATGGCCGCTCCCCACATAGCGGGAACCCCTAAACCAAGAGAATCTGCCATCCCACCAAATTCTGCGTTGGCGATCAGCAATCCAGGTTCGCCCTGCTCGCGGATCTCGTAACGCTGACAATCGAAGCCGTACCGCTTGAGACAGTCGGCCCGCACACGCGCCGCTTCGGCTCGAAGTTGCGACGAGTCCGAACCTGTTTGCGATCGCGCGGCAGGTAATTTGGCCGCATACATGGCCGCTATTGCCGAACCAGTAAGTTGAATCATCTGCCGGCGGGAAAGCAATAAATCCTCGGACTGAAATTCCATTGGTTTCCTCCTTTCTAAAGAAAAGCCATTCTTCTGTCTAAATGTAGCCGTGCTCTCTCGACTCGTCACCCGTTGGACTTTCAATATGCTGTAAACACAAAGAATCAACATGAAATACATAAATGAAATACCATAAAACATCACGCTGATGGAAGTTGTGTTAGCATGTCGGCGCGGATTCTGCCTGTCATTCCCGCTCCATTACTAAACGAGAAGATCGACTCGGGTCGTTTCTCAGACTCTTCGACTTTATCTTCCCAGCTCTCGACGGCTGCACGATTGGTCTGAGTACGGGGGAAGCGGTCCTAAAATGTCGCCTTTGAACGGCAACGTTGATCAGGCGTTGAAGCTGGTGGACGAGTTGCAGGTGAAACAGAGATCTTAAACGCTCAATCTGGACCTGCGAATATTGTTGCCAGCCGTAACTCAATCCATTTGTAACAAGGAGAACGAGTGATCCTCCCGCAGAATAGAACCCACCTTCTGACCAGCCGTCGTGCGTTCTTGGCATCCATCGGTGCGACCGCGCTTTCACTCGCGTCTTCCAGGGGCACAGCCGCAGAAACCTTGACCCGCACTCAGATTGCGCAGATTCTCAAACCACTCCTGATCACCCAGGACCCGGCGATGTTTCAGTTTGCCGTTACTGTTTTTGAGCGCTGCCTCTTGGGCCGCGCCAAGCCCGCCGAGCCACCTTTAAAGTACGATTGGCTGGTTCCCGGCGGAGGATACATGGGCCAGTGGATATGGGACACAACCTTCCTCACCGATCTCATCGCCATTCTTCCAGGGCGCCAGGAGTTTCTTCGCGGTGTCTATCAAAACTATTGGGACTTCCAGGAGCGATGGAACCGAGCCAAGCCGGAATACGCTCACGGCATGCTGCCAAACTTCATTGCTCCCGACAGCGGACCTCCCGGGTTCAACGGCAAAGATTGGCGCACCTTCCCCGCCTACTCGCAAGCTCCGTTGCTTGGCTGGGGGGTCGAACGTGTCTTTGCCAGAAACCGCGATCTTGATCTAGTTAGCCAGTCCCTCCCCGGTCTGGAGGCGTTTCATAACTGGTACTGGCGGGAACGAGACTTGGACGGCTTGGGCCTAATTACGGTTGGTTCCTATGATGGACGAGTCGAAGATGCCCGCTTTGAAACCTACGACAATGAGGTGGATCTCGATACCCTCAAACTCATTCCTCATCCGGGCCGTCCGGCCGGTTCTGACAATGGCAACTGGTATGGCGACATCTACATCCCTGCCAACACCTCATATTTGATTCTCTCCGAGCGGAGTCTCGTCCGCCTGGCCACGGCCGTCGGCGACCACGCCCTAGCCGCCCGACGTCGGCCGATTGTCGCGAAAGGCATTGCAGCCATGCGCCAACATATGTGGGATGAGCAGCAGGGTTGTTTTCTGGCTGTGCATCGCGATGGATTGAAGAGGCTTGGCCCCTCCACCATCGGCGGCATGGTGCCGTTTCAGGCCGGCATTCCCACCGCCGGCCAAGCCGCGCGGATGGCCCAAGTGCTGGCGAGCCCGCACTGGAACACACCGATCCCGCTTCCTACAGTCGACCGCCTGGACCCGCAGTACAAAAGCGATGGCTTTTGGCGCGGCGACGTCTGGCCCGCAACTGCGTATCAAACCGTTACCGGTCTGGCACAATTCGGTCACCGCAAACTGGCAGGCGAGTTGGCCGACCGGCTGCTTTCAAACGCTATCAAGGTCGGCGTCAGCGAGCATTATGACTCCCAGACCGGCGCCCCGCTCGGTGTCGCTTTCCTAGGCATGTCTGCGGTCCTGCTCACTATCGCCCTTGAGGGCATCAGTCCGAAACACAAGATCCGCATTGCCCAGCGATAGAGTCCGATGCCATTTCGATTATTCGTTTGTTGTGGTGGGCGGTTTCGGACCGCGATTACTCGCTTGAGTAGGATCAACCAAAGGCGAGGCCAAGATTTGCTACCTGCTACCAAAGTCGAACCCGCTGGCAGGGTCTTTTGAAAATGCGCCTCTCGGCCGGCCACTGGGTGCACAGCTTCGAACAAGAATCAACTCGATGGAATGGGGAGCATAGCGCAGGAACGATTCCGCGTTGGTTGCTTGGTTGGTTCACATCGAGGCACTAATTCAGTACCGCTTCAAGCCATGTATTCGGGCTGGATTCGATATCGCGAGTGATTTTTTATCGGGGTCCTACAAGCGGCACACGAAGACGAAGCCCCTGAAGGATGTTGACATTTTCTTTGTGTTGGGAGATCACCCGCCAGCAAGTTCGCAGTGACATCCTTAGCCATACGGCTCAACAATACTTTTCCTGAATTTGTGTGAACCAACGGAAGACCCTCCCCTCTCCAACCGCCAGGCAAATGTGGCGAGTTGGCATTTTCTCCATGAGAACCATAAGCGAAAGTCCGTATCGGACGCTGAGGTGGCACGCATGTCCAGTTCCTTCTGCCAGTGACTCCATCGGAAGACGTGCGGCTTGGCGGAGCAGCATGGTTGGGTTTTGCTTGTGGCCAAGTTCGTAAAGACGAAGGGTGAGGCGGACTTTTCCAGATTCCCCTTCACGAATCGCATAGCCTCGCTCGTCCAGGCACATGAGCATACGGTAGATTTCGCCCCGACGTGCGGCCCAATCCCTGGGCTACTTCAAGCTGGGAAAGAGGCAGCCGCTCTCCAGCGAGATACTCCAGTATATCCAGCCCTTTGTCCAATGCCGGTGCGCTATATCGCCGCTGCTGAGAAGATGATTTCATCATGATCCTTTGCTAGTTTCATCTGTATTAAGAGTATTTCGCGATCAACGGGTGGTCGGGTGGACCGGACAAGTTCCCGAGTGGGATTTGCAGCCACTGTGGACCAGGCCTTTCACGGCGCACGACCAACTTAGGCCAGCTTTTGCCACCGGGTTGGCTTAAGCGCCACAAGGAACTCACGGGTTGGTGCTGCCACCGATTAGTTGTGGCGTGATCTCTTCGCCCACGTTTGGAATGCGGCGCGTTCCAGGCACTGAACTGTGCAGCTTCTTGAACACAGCCAAGGCCTTCCGTTGGGCTTCTACGTTTCCCGCTACGCGCTCCGCTTGAGCAAGCCGATACCAGGCGACCTCGTCGTCCGGCCTAAGCCGGGTTGCGCGCTCCAAGAGGTCTACAGCCTGCTCCGGTTTTTGGCTGTCCTGCCACACGGCAGCAAGACCTACAATCGCCTCTTCAAAATCAGGAAATCGTTCCAGGACCTCTTCGAACTGCTTCCGCGCTTCGTCTAGATTCCCCAAATCGTTAAGGATCACGGCAATCTCGTAGCCGGCATTCCCGTTGCTCGGATTCACCTCCAACTCGGCCCTGAATTCCCGCATGGCTGCGTCCCGGTCCTCGGTCTTCTGCTGATGCCCATCCCTGAAGCGCGACAGGTAGATCCTCCCCAGCCGATAGTGGATGCCGGGGTGGTGTCGATCGAGTTCAAGGGCGCGATTGAATGTGGCAATGGCCATGTCATAAGCCTTCTGGCTCTCTTCGGCCTCGCCCTGTGCCTGCAGCATCCAGATTGACCCCGGTGCTTTGTCACGCAGTTTCTCCATCATGATGTATGCGAAGTTCCCGTAAATCCGACCTGTGTGATAGAGGATTTCAGGATCGTCAGGATAAGACTCGTTCAGCGCCACCGCGGTCTTGACGGCATCGTCGTCGCGGCCGAGTCCAGTATAGGAGCGCAGCAACTCCAACCCGCACATGCGCTTCACTTCCAGGTCCCCGGTCTGCTTGAATCCCTTTTCCAGTAGAGGCAAGGCCTCAGGAAACCGGCCCAACTCCGCTAGCGAAAAGCCCAGCAGGTTGTCCAGTTTTTTGAGACCCGGCTTGAGTCTTTGCGCTGTGTGAATCTCGCGCACCGCCAGTTCGTATTGGTTCAACTTGAAGTAAACCAACGCAAGGTTCGCGTGGACTTCCGCAACCTCCGGCTCCAGCTTCACCAGTTTCTCGAAGTCGCCGCGCGCGGCGTCAAGTTGGCCTGCTACTAGCGCTTGCTGCCCGTGAGCAGCATAGCGTTCGGCTTCATCCTCGGCTTGGCCGCCTTTCTCAGCCAGAATGATCGTCGGAAACAAGCAACAGATCGCCAGCCACAAACCGAGACTTGATCGCTCCAACTGGAACCTCCTTTTCGTTACCCATTCTTTCAAATTTTACGACTTGTGCAGTTCCCGAAGGGAATTGCAGGACTAACGCAGCATTTGCAGCCGAAAGGTCGAGTAATTTGATTCCTGTCGCTGGAGCGATGATCGCAGGAGCACCGCGTTGTAGCCGCCGGGAAACATCGCGGGCCTTGTCACTTCGTCGTAAGGTGAGGGTCCCAGCAGCGTAATTCTAGCGCTTGGGGCATTGGTACGAATCGACTCCAGCAGATGCTCATATCCTTTGGTATAGGTGGTTTGGATTCTATCGGTGGTCGGTTGATAACCGCCATCGTTCATCCCCAACATCACCGTAACTACCGAAGGCTTATGGGAGAAGACGTCTCGCGCAAGCCGCAGATCGATAGGGCCGCCGCTGCCGCCCGTCACTTCATCGCCGCCGACTCCTGCGCCTAAGAAGTGGACCCGCATCGTCGGGAAACGCAGGACCGTGTACAACTCAACCCACTGGGTGTAGAGATTCTGCTCGGTGATGCTGTCACCGTGAAAGACTACCGTGTCTCCGGCCTTCAGATAGAAACTTTGAGCTTCGGCAGACTGCAAAAGGGGCGACACCAACCAAATCAAGACGATACCCAGACCATAGAGAGAACTCTTCATCCGCATGCGCATAATTCACCTCGTGAACTGGTTAAGCTCTCTGCTGGGTTCGCCTACTGCTTGGGTGACATGACGACTGCGACCAGAGTCAACGCAGCCGCAACAAAAGAACCATTTCCGCGCGGTATCCACCGTGAGCTCGCCGTCAGGCAGATACTTCCCAGAACTTCACCGACATCGGTTCCAGCATTTGCCTGCCCAGATTCACCGTTTCCCTGCCTGCGGGAAAGTACGATATCTCGCCCTCCATTGGCGCGGACCATAGATTCATCACAAAGAGGATGGAGTTTCCATGCCAACTGCGCAGTGACAGTCCACAGGTTTGGGTTGCTCGAAACCACCTTCTGTTTTCCCACCCACTTGCTCAACAGTGCAGTCATCATGCGGTTGTGATCGTTCATTGCGTGAGTGAAGCAGATACCCATCTTGCCAAAATTGTGCTTGACAACTGACCGCAGGGTGTACTAAACCCTTGCGGAAAGTGATAAACATATGATCTTACATCTATTTTCTCTGAGAATGAAGCTGGTCGGCATTCGTCATCGTGGCCTCGATCACGGATTTGCGTCGGTGGGTGAGGGGTGGCTAGGGAGCGGGCGCCGGCTTATCTCAGGTCTGCCACCGAACGGCCGTCGAGAGTCGTTTTTTGACAGCGTAGTTTCAAGATCGCAGGGCTTCCTTATAGGTTTAGCCTTTGGCGTCGTCCTATTAGCCTGTTTTTCGGCTACCGTACTCGCTCAAACTTCACAGGCCACAATCCGCGGCAGTGTGCGTGATTCCTCCAATGCTGCCCTTGTTGGCGCTAATCTCAAACTGGTGAACACGGAGACCCACGTCGTGTCCACGTCTGTCACCAATAGCGCCGGAGATTACCTGATCCAGAACATCAATCCCGGAACCTATACGCTGGAGGCTTCTCGAAATGGATTCGGCACGCAGAAGGTCAACCCCTTCGTATTGGTGGTTAACCAGACAAGCACGCTGGACTTCACTTTACCGGTGGGAAACGTAACGGAAACTGTCGAAGTGAATGCAGCCGGCGAAAATATTCAAGCAGCCACCTCGGAGCTGGGCGCTACCCTCGAATCTAAACAAATCGAGGACCTGCCGCTGAACGGCCGAAACTTCACCGGTCTCTTTATCGCTGTCCCGGGAGTTTCCCCGATCATGGCATCCGGAAGTTCGGCCAACGGTTGGTCATTCTTTACCGGATCGGCTCTGGTTCCAGCCGTCAACGGGCAAACGAACCGCAGCAACTTGTTTCTCGTAGACGGCATTCTGGACAGTGAGACGTTTGGAAACGGTTTTGCAGTTCAACCGATCATCGATGTGATTCAGGACCAAAAGCTGCAGTCGCACAACGATTCAGCCGAGTTTGGCGGAAGTACCGGCGGTACCATCAACCTATCCACCAAATCCGGCACCAATACGCTCCATGGAGCCGCATATGAATTCAATGAGACAGGGTCACTTCAGGCGCAGAACTACTTCACACCCCCGGGATCGGCTCCACCGGATTTCACTCAGAATATGTTTGGAGGCAACTTAGGCGGTCCTATCGTGATCCCTCATCTTTTCGATGGGCATAACAAAGCATTCTTTTTCGTTGCCTATGAGGGCACCAGGGCCTCAGGTCCCAACATCGTGCCTGTATACGTCCCCACCCCGGCCCAGCTTGCGGGTGACTTCACCGGCTTCAACCCGATCTATGACCCGGCATCAACCGTATGTGATGCCAATGGAGTTTGCACCCGCACGCAATTCCCGAACAACATAATCCCTGCCAACAGAATCAACCAGGGCGATCTCTACTACGCTGAGAATACGTTGCCTCCCATCTCGACGACACCTGTCGCTGGCGGCAACGCATACAAAATCTCCCCTTCCAAAAATACATTCAACCAATTCGATGCCCGTGGCGATTTTAACTTCGGACAAAACGACTCGGCACTCTTCAGGTACATGGATTTCCGAGGTCCCGCACATTGGGGCTGGGCGAAAAATCCGTGGACCGCGCAGAATGATGCCTATCAATGGGAGGTTGGCTATGTTCACGTCTTTAGTGCGACCAGCATACTCCACGTGCAAGGCGGCAAGACTCACTCAACAGACAACAATTTGAATCATTGGGTCGGCCTGCCGGCGGATTTCATTCAGAAAGTCGGTTTTACCCCGTCCTATATAACCGGCTATATCACCGGCCAAACCCTGCTTACAGATTATCAAGTGGATAACTACTTCTCGAACGGCGAAAGTGTTCAGAACGATCTCGAAGCCGATGGGTGGTCGGTCAAGGGCGACTATACACGGGTTTTGGGCAAGCACACTCTGAAATTTGGCGCGGAGTTCAACAAGATTGCCGGAGGTCTGCTTTTTGAGATTCCATCGTTGGAATTTAGCCAGCAGGAGACGAGCGATCTGGGTAGCGATATCTCCGGCGACGCTCTCGCGTCCTTTCTGATTGGTGCGCCTAACAACTCTGTTTATCGAAATTTCGGAGAGACCATGAGTTTCGGAGGCATCTTTGGCACCTATTTACAGGATCAATTCCAAGTAACCCCCAAATTGACCCTAAACCTGGGACTGCGCTACGACCACGCTTATATTCCAAAATATGGAACACCCGGAGCGCACAATCAAGATGTGGGTAACTTCGATTTCAACAACGGGACCTATATCGTCTATAAGGTTCCTGGATCCTGCGCAGTTCTGCAGAATGCTCCCTGCATTCCGACGCCGGACGGCTCTTTGCCGGAGCACGTTGTTGCGAGTCCGGATGGCAGGGTGCTCCAAAATCCCCAGCTTAATCTGCAGCCGAGGTTTGGATTCGCATATCGCATCTTTCCCGCCACCGCGATTCGCGGCGGGTTTGGGATCACCTTTGACAACTATGCGGCGCTGATACAGAATGTTCGAGGTGTTTCGGGTAACTGGCCCTCCATCGGACAGATTCAAATATCGGGTCTGAACGCACCCGTAACTGGGGACCCTTTCCCTGGGGTTGACCCGCAGCATCTTCCCGCCCTTACCGGCCTTCCCGCGCCAACTCCATTTGGACTTCAAAACTGGTACATCGATCCGAAGTTTAAGGATGCGTATTCCTACCAGTGGAATCTTGGCGTGCAGCACCAGTTTAATGCCGACACCGTTGGCACAATCTCCTATGTAGGCTCTGCAAACAGGAGACTGTGCATCGGGGGCGCTTATAACGTGGCGTCCACTCCCGGACCCGGGGATCCTACCCTTCGCCAACCCTATCCCTACATGACCAACACTTTTTATTCGAGGAGCATTGGGTCAGGCAACTACAACGCATTGCAAGCACAATTGAATCGAAGGTTCTCGCACGGCCTGGCCGCGACGGTAGCCTATACTTGGGGGAAGTCGATTGATGAGTCGTGTTCGGGGTTCTTCGGAGACGAAGGCTGCAGTGTTCAGCAGATCTATAACCCCAAGGCCGACCGAAGCGTCTCGGCCTACGACATTCCTCAGACGCTTTCCTTTACGTGGATCTATGCGCTTCCCATTGGGCGCGGCAAGGCTCTGAATATCAAGAACGGGGTTCTTAACATGATAGCCGGCGGATGGCAACTGAACGGGATCGGCCTATACCATAGCGGCACACCCTTTAACCTTAATGTCCCCTTGGATATAGCCAATATCGGCAACTATGGTGTATTCGGGTATTACTATGAGCGCCCCAACGTTGTAGGCAACCCCTATCCGAGCCACCGCAACTGGGAAAGCTGGATCAACCCAGCCGCATTTGCCGTCCCGGATCAGTACACTTACGGCAATGAGGGGCGGAATAGCCTCCGAACGCAGTTCAGTCAAAACATCGATGCTTCGCTTTTCAAGGAAGTAATCCTGGAAGGTACCGCGCATTTGAATCGTGGTCGAATTCTCGATGATCTACACAGAGAACCGGAGGCAGCCGCAGAATTTGCCGCGGCCCGCAGGCTTAACCCGAATGATTTCGACGTGTATTACTACTGGTCGTTCGTGGAGCACGCGGAGGGAAATTTAGCCAAAGAGTCCACCTTGCTGCAGCGAGCGGTCAAGTTGCAGCCTCGAAACGACAGGGCTCTTATTCGGCTCGCAAGCTGCTTCCTTCATCAATCGAGAAAGTCTGAGGCGGTGGTTGCTCTTCGTAGAGCATTGGCCATAAACCCCAAGTCAAGTGATGCCATCTACATGCTCTCACGGGCACTGTTCTCGAGCGATCCCGAAGAATCGGCACGACTGCGGGAGAAACTCGAAACTCTAAAGGCGGAAAGTGCCGCTCTTGATCGTAGCAAGGTTCTTGCAAATGAAGGATATGGCGCCTTCATGGAGCAGGATTGGCCTAAAGCAATTCGCCTTTTTAAAGAGGCACTGGAAACCTGCGGAGCTTGCGAGATTCAGGCGACATTGCATAAGAACTTAGGGTTGGCTTTGTGCAGAAGCGGGAATGTGGACGCTGGTGGCGACGAACTGCGAAGAGCACTCGCACTTAATCCCAATGACACAGACGTTGCAAAAGCTCTCTCTGTCATTAGCCAATAACACACGGAGGATCTGACCGGCTGGCAAAGCGGATCAAAGAGGAAACCTGATGGAGAGAAGAACAGCTCTGGGCGGGCTTATCGCTGCCGCCAGTTTCGCGCTGGTGGCAACGGTCGAGGGGTTCTTCACCTAGGCATCGGGGTCTAGCAGCCCGTGGTGCAAGTCTGGATTCCCGAGAAAAAGTATGGTGTGATCCACAGCGCGGGTTCGTA
>Ga0209039_10001696_pt1 | contig 19965 bp, 16 predicted proteins | sample BogFormECP12_OM1_FD_188238 | JGI IMG/M metagenome (GOLD analysis project Ga0209039, IMG submission 188238) | Bog forest soil microbial communities from Calvert Island, British Columbia, Canada - ECP12_OM1 (SPAdes) (version 2) | ecosystem: Environmental > Aquatic > Freshwater > Wetlands > Bog ...
CAGCCGCGCCTTCTTCTGCTCGAGATTGAGGCCGGGAAGATAGTCTTTCTTTTCGCGGCATAAACGGGATACGTCCTTGCGCGCCTGTTCCGCAATCGGCGCCTCGGCCATGAAGTGCGCCCAGGCATCGCCGCCGGCGACATTGAGGTCGTAGGTCTCACCTCCCGGAAAAGGGTAGGGATCATCTACCAGTTTGTCGGCGCCAAAGGTCTCTTTGTCGAAGAAGATCTTGGGAACTCGCCCCAGGGAGCCATAGAAACTTCTGTCCAGATATTTGGGGAAGCTGGCTACGTCGATGCCTAATTCTTCGATCACCTTCCTGGCGACTTCGCTGTAAGGTTCCGGGCTCTCGATCGAGTACGTCCCGCCATATCCGATCAACGTCTTGTTGCCCACGCGGAATTCGTTGCGCTTGGCGTGTCCGCCGAAGTCGTCGTGGTTGTCGAGGATCAGGATGCGGGCGTTTGTGCCCACCGTCTTGCGGTAGAAATGGGCTGCAGCCAGGCCGCTGATGCCCCCGCCGACAATGATCAGATCGTAGGTCTCGCCAGTATCTTCCGGCTTGCCCGCTGAATCCCAAAACGTGCCATCGCGCAGACTATGGGCGTCTTCGAACGAGCCGACATGGCTGCCGCGCATGCCGGTGAGAGCAGGTGGATAGTAGTTGGAGGATTCTTCAGGGTCCCGGGAATCGCCGGCAGTCAGGAGATGCCAGGGCATCATCGCCGCTCCGGCTGTCACTGCCACGCCGTTGATGAAATCGCGGCGCGTGATCCTGCGGTGCATCCCCAGTTCCCGATCGCGTGAAGCGTTCACGATTTCCTCCCTAAATGTACGGCCTTCCCTTCGCTCAGCCTTCCGCTTTCTTCACGGCCAGTTCCGCACCCTGAAAACCGATGCGGCTGTGAGCGCCGTCGCAGAAGGGCTTGTTGACCGACCCGCCGCAGCGGCAGAGCGCAAATGCGGGCTTGCCGGTAAGGTCGAACGGAGTACCGTTTACGTCCACCAGTTCGACGGAGCCTTCGGGAGCTTCGACCCGCAGCGGGCCGTTGGGTCTGACAGTGATTTTCACCTGTGCCATAAATCCTCCAACCTTACTAGTTTCTAGTAAGCATAAGAAGATACCATGACGGCGGGGATAGTGTATAAGGGCCGGCTCCAGGCTGCATCATTCATGAAGCGGCTTTGAAAGGGCGCGGCTTCCAGCCGCGCCGCCCGTGGCTCACAGGAAAATTGGGGCTTCAGCCCCGGGGCAAACGCGTTGCCGTTTTCTTTCTCATCCCGCAGTTATGCTCCAAAGGGCTCACCACTGCGGCTAAAGCCGGAATTGTTTTTGCCCGTGTCGACGCCCTTCGGCTCGCTGGCGCTCGCTCAGGGCAGGCTAGAAACTGGAAGCCGCGCCCTTTCAAAGCCGCAGCAATCCCCATGAATAGTCCGACTCTAGGCGGCAGCGGAGCGAACTGAAACCAAATCACGGTAAAGCTGCAGGTAGTCCTCGATCATGCGCTTGCTGCTGAAGCGCTCGCGCGCGCGGGCGTAGGCGAGTTCGGCATAAGCCCGGCGCATGGTGCGGTCTTCGTTCAGCCGGCGAATGCTGGCCGCGAGGCTGGCGGCGTCGTTGGTGCGGAAATAGAGGGCCGCGTCCCCCCACATTTCGTGGAAGCTGGGAATGTCGTTGGCCACGATCGCGCACCGTGACAGCGCGGCCTCGATTGCCTGCATACCCAAGGGGTCGTAGCGGGCGGTAGCGGCAAAGATGGATGCGCGGCTGTAGCGCGCGCGCAGTTGCGCCTCGGTCTGGGGGCCGCAAACGGCGACGGAGGCCTCAGCCACGGCGACTTTGACATCGGCGCGAATCGGAAGGCGCGGCACAGCCACGGTCTGCTCGGCGCCTACGATGCATACCGGAACCGGATGCTCATGCTGAGTGAGCAGGGACACCTGCTTGCCGGCGTCCACCAGGCGCCCTACGGCGAGAACGGAATCATCCTTGCTGATGTACGGATTGAAGAAAATAGGGTTGCGACCCGGACAGATTATTTCCCCCCGGCGAGGCGGGACGTAGCACTCGCAAATTCGGTCGAGCATCCAGGCTGATGGAGCAACTACGACATTAGCGCCGCCGATCCCGCGCGCAATCATGTCGCGGTACCATTTCGTGGGATGGCATCGCGGCGTGCGGTCCTGAACCGCTGCCCTCCAGGTCACCAGATCGCCGTGCACCATCACTACCCGCGGAACGTCCACAGGCAGATCGCCGTAACAGAACTGATTGAGGTGCAGCACATCAGGCCGCAATTCACGAACCAGCGCGGCCAGGAAGGCGGACGATTCGGGTAGGTCTTCTTCCGCTTCCTGCATCCATTCCAGACGGAACGCAGTTGGCCGGTAGTCGAGGCCATGCAGGTGGTCCATCCAGGCGGTCTGCTCGGGCAGCGGGATTTCGCCAAAGCTGACCAGCGTGACCCGCACGCCGCGCGTGACCAGGCCCGCGACCAGTTCGCGGGTGTAGGTCCACGACGCCGACAGCGTGTCGGCCGTGACCAGGATGTGCACAGAACCTCCGGGAGAATCGGTGAGATGCCGCGTGGAGCAAGGCATCTCCCATGCGCACACCTATTCTAGTGGGAATAGTCGGGCAGGGCGAAGCATTTTTATTGGGCCCGCTTAAGGTGAGCCAGCAGCTGAAGCCCTGCCCTGCCCAAACCATTTATGGCACAGCTTCTACGTGCTGACTCTGTGGGCCCGATCAGATCACCTGCAGGCGGAGTCTCAATTCGCGCGCCAGGCCGTCAATGGCGCGGATTTTGGCCGCGGCGGGGACGGGGACGTCGGGCACCGACATCGCCAGTTCGCAGGACAAAAGCATCGCCGTCAAGGTCTCGCACATTTCGCTGCGCATCTGTTCTTTGACGGCGCGCCGGGCGGTGGACTCCTCGTGTTGGCGGCGATGCAGCGCTGAGCGCGTCTCGCGCAGCAGACGCTCCATTCCGGTCACTGCGAAATTGATGTAGACCGGGAAGGCGGTCCCCAGGTGCTCCAGCATCTGCTCGCTCTCCTGAGGTTCGGTCTCGAGCAGGAACTGGTCAATCACTGCCGCCGCGTAGGTCTGTTCGCGCAGGAGGGTGACAGCTTCCTGCAGGTTTTGCGCCCAGTGTGTTTCCTGGCCCGTGGTGGCTTGCAAGGACTCGGCGCACTGTTGGCCGCGTGCTGAGGGTGTAATGAGTAGAATCATGCTCTTTCAATAGCACGCCTGCCGCCACTGCGCGCCGTCCTGAAAAGATTGGGCTTAGCGTCGCCGGCGACCAAGACGGCTTCCCGTCGTGGAACTGCCGTCCGGCGGCGAGTTCAGAACCGAAACTCAGGGCCGGTATCCCTCCATCGCGTAATCCTTGAGCTTTCGGTACAGGGTCGTTTTCCCGATGCCTAACAGCCGGGCGGCTTGCAGTTTGTCGCCGTTGAGTTCTGTGATCGCGCTGATGATCGTCTGCTTCTCCAGTTCTGCCATGGGAATGATTTTCGCGTGCCCGTTGCCATTCCCCGACGACGGCGCAGGCGCGGGCAGGTTAGCAATCTCAGGGGGCAGATCGGCGAGTTGGATCAGCGATCCGCTAGTGAAGGCGTACGTTCGCTCGAGACAGTTTTCCAGTTCACGAACATTTCCCGGCCAGTCATAGGCGAGCAACACTTTAAGCACGTCGTCGCTGAGGGTTTTCTCCTGTCCGGAGGTACGCGCCAAGCGCTCAAGAAAATGAGCGATCAGCAGCGGGATGTCCTGCCGGCGCTCGCGCAGCGCCGGGATCCGCAGGCTCAGCACATTGAGGCGGAAGTAGAGATCGCGGCGAAAAGCGCCCTGCATCACGGCCTGTTCCAGATCGCGGTTGGTGGCGGCCAGGATGCGCACATTGATGGCCACGCGGCGCGTGCTGCCCACGGGGCGAATCTCCTTTTCCTGAATCGCCCGCAGCAGCTTGGCTTGCAGGTCAACGGGGAGTTCGCCAACCTCGTCGAGAAAGACGGTTCCACCTTCGGCCATGGACATCAGTCCATCCTTGGCCTGGTTGGCGCCCGTAAATGCGCCTTTCACATGGCCGAACAGCTCGCTTTCGATCAGCGTGGGGACCAGAGATCCACAATCAACCGGGATGAACGGTTTGTCGCGGAAAGGACCCGAATAGTGGATCGAGCGTGCGACGATCTCCTTGCCGGTGCCGCTTTCGCCCAGAATCAGAACTGGATGCACGCTGTTGGCCGCCTTGGCGATGATGCGATACAGCTTCTCCATCTCAGGAGCGCGGCCCACGATGCCGCCGAATCCCTGCTTGGACTTCACCTTTTCACGCAGCAGGCGGTTCTCTGACTTCAGCTTCAGATGGCTGGCCACACGCTCCAGCAGCAGCTTCAGTTCGTCCACGCTGAAGGGCTTGGTGACATAGTCGTAAGCGCCATTCTTCATGGCCTGCACCGCCGACTGCACCGTGCCGTAGCCGGTGACGACAATGACGATGGCATCCGGGCGCTTTTCTCTGATGCGGCGCAGCGCCTCCAGGCCACCGGCGCCGGGCAGGCGCAGATCCAGAAGAACTGCATCAAAAGCCTGGGTTTCGAGCAGTCGGTAGGCGTGCTCGGCAGAATCGGCGGCATAGGCGGTGAAGCCCAGCGACATTGCCACCTCACGGCAAGCTTCGCGGACCGATCGTTCATCATCCACGATCAGGAGGTTAAGAAAGTTGGCTGGCTCTAATTGCGGAGTGCTGGGTATCGGACTGAAAGCTGCAGACGTCATGGCGTTTAATCCTCGCGTTTATTCCTCTTTCTCGGTTGGAAATACCCCCTCGTTTCTCTTTGCTTGCAAGTTGCTTATATCCTGGGAATTCTGTACCCCTTCCGGCGCGAGCGGCAGAAGTAAGGTGAAGCGGGTGCCGCAGCCGGGAGCGCTATCTACGTGAACTAAGCCACCGTTGCTGGTCACGATGTCGTAGACCGTCGCCAGTCCCAGTCCCGTTCCCCGGCCCGCAGGTTTGGTGGTGAAGAAAGCCTCGAACAGGTGAGCGCGCGTTTCGGCGTCCATGCCGCAGCCGTTGTCTCCCACTACCAGAAGCGCGCAGGCAATCGAGCCCGTGCTGGCGTTGACGAAATGCGGTTCGGCGAGCACCTGCACCTTGCAATTGCTGGTTTCGATGGTGATCTGGCCACCGCCGGGCATGGCATCCCTCGCATTCAGCACCAGGTTGAGGATTATCTGCTGGGCCTGCGCTGGGTCCATCCGGATCAGACCCAAGTTCGGATCCAGGCGGGACTTCAGTTCGATGTTCTCCCCAATCAGGCGGACCAGCAGGTTCCCCATGCCCTGGGCGATCTCGTTGAGCGACAGCAAACAGGGCTGGGAACTCCGGGGCCGGGCCACGGCCAGCAACTGCCGCACCAGGCCGGTCGCCTGCAAGCTGGCGCTGCGGATTTCTTCGGCATATTTGCGCCCTTTGTGCCCTGGCTCCAAAATAGTCATGAGCAGGTCGCAGTACAGCAACACGCCGGTCAGAAGATTGTTGAAGTCGTGCGCCACCCCTCCCGCCAGCCGGCCCACGGCTTCCAGGCTCTCCGCCTGGCGCAGGCGCTGCTCGGCCTCATGGTTCGCGCTCGCGTCTTCGGCCACGGCCAGCACAGAATCGGGACCGCCGTTTCCCCCCAGCACTCGCCATGCGGTCCATCGCAGCGGCTGGCCATTTCCGACGCTGGCCTTCGGCTCGATCTGGAAACTGTCGCGTGTCCCCTCAAACAATTCGCGCAACAATCGTTCGCTTTCGGGGTTCTCTTCGGGAAAGATCAGGTCGGACAGATGCGGCAGTCGCGCCACCTTGGGATGCCCTTCGAGCATGCGTTCCAGAGCGGGATTCATAGCGATGATATTTCCCTGGCCCTGGCATTCCGCCAAACCGATCGGGGCATTGGCGAACAGAAAGCACAGATCGGTCTTAGCATCCTGCCATGTCCAACGAAACTCAGCGGCTGTGCTCATACTGGTACTCTGAACGAAAATTTCCTGGAAGGAACCCGGCATCCGCCATCCAGCGCCTTTAGTTTTTCCCGAAATGGGAATCGGGCACCCTCGTCCGGTTTCGAGTTCACTGCTTCCCAAGCGCACTATAGAGAACTGCCCCTGTGCGTGCTAAGGACACTCGTCACCAAAACAGGAAATCTTTCTGTGGAAAACTCTGGAGAAAATCGAGAGGCGGAGGACGTCAGTGGACCGGTGTGTCGGACTGACTGGCGATGGACAGGGGCTCGGTCAGGCGGAAAGTCAGCCTTCGGCCGCTTGCCAGACGAAGGACTTGCGGGGAAGATCCGCTTCCTGAGGGCTGAGTTTCACCGGCATCCCCGTGCACGAAAAGGCTTGCCGTTTGGATAGGCAGTTCCCGGCCGCGGATATTGACCGAATCCAGCGTTAACCTCACATAGCCGCGGTTGCGCCTCAATTCTGAAGTGTGCGCCGACTCTACACGGCCCGCCGCGCCGGCGCCGCGCGGCAGCAACTCGTTCCCCTCCACCAGGATTGCTTCATCCACCACGGCGTCAAAAACTCCGCTGAAACCAGGATTGTCGGCGGTGATCTGGTTCTTCAGCCGTACGGTAAGCAGGGTACCGACCGGCAGACTCCGCGATTCGTCGAAGGGAACACCTGTAGCAATCCGCTGATTCTTATTCTCGGCGGTTGAGGAGTCATACGTGTTCAACCCAGCGGGTCGTGAACACGCGATCGGGAGCAAGGCAAACAGAACCGGCCACATGGCTAGATCCCTCGCCCGGGGAAACCGGCTCGTATGCATCCGCACCATCCTCACCCGGCCACACCGATCAAGGAAGTGGCACCCCGAATACCAGAACGCTCTCATGAAATCAGCCACTTGGCGATAGCACTTTCGGGCCGTTCGAGCAAATCCCTCCCTTGGTTGGTAATGTCCTAATTTGGTTTCTCACCACAGAGTCACAAAGACACAGAGAAACAGAGAAACCCAACTGCTTGGCAAGGCCGTCCTCCTCCGGTTTTTACAGGTTTCGAGGCTTTCTCTGTGACTCTGTGGTGAAAAAAGGCAAACCAGGACACTACCCCTTCGTGGACCGCTGAAGATATTTCCGAGACCACGGGGCCAAAAAAAATCGCGGAGAGCAGGGTGATCGCTCTCCGCGTATGTTGGCAGCCGCCAGTTCTGCTGGCCTCGGTTGCTTCGTTATTTCTTCTTGGGCGCTGCTTTCTTCGCGGGCGCTGGTTTCTTGACCGGTGTTCTGCCACCGATCAGCGTCAAGGAATCGGCCGCGTTGAACGGGAATTGGCGAACCGACGATTGCCCGGTCGTGCTCAAAGTAACGTCTACCCGGCGATTGCTCGCCATCCTGATCGTCACAATGTTCCTGAGAACCCTCTGCCGCTCTTCTGTGCTCAGCTCGGGGTTATTCTCCACTGCATCCTTCACCTCAGCATCGGTCAGGTTGTCTCCCTTGCCGAACCCTTTGGTCTCGATGTTTGCCTCGGGAACGCCTTGTTCAACCAGGAAGCTCTTGACGCGGTTGACGCGACGCTCGGAGAGTGCCTGATTGTATTCCACGGAGCCACGCATATCAGCGTGCCCTCCGAGAATCAAGTGCGCGTCCGGCTTGGCTTCAAGATACTTCTTGAAGTCGGCAGCCAGTGCGATCAACGTCTTCTGTTGACTGGCTAGCAGGCCGCCCGTGAAATTCTCGGCCCTGGGCTGGTCAACCACAAAGTAAATGCTGTGCAAAGCAAGCCGGGCTTCCAGTCGTACGACCTCGGGATTGACCGGCGGTGGCGGCGGATTTTCCACCGTGACCTGGGTCGAGGCTTGCCCGGTCAGACCGCGCGAGTCAGTACAGGTTGCGCCGATGGTCACCGGACCGGCAGGAACTCCAGCGGTGCTCAGAGTTGCCGAGTTGCCGCTGCCGGAAACGGTGCCCGCGGTAGCTGTCCAGTTGGCGACAGAGACCGGAACGCTGTCCGGGCTGGTGCAAGAGGCGGTCACGTTCACGTTTCCGCCGGTAACTACGCTCGCGGGGCTGGCCGACAAGGAAACGGCCGGCGGATTCTTGGGCGGCAACGGTCTTACTGTATAGCTCGCCGAGCAACTTGCCTCGTTGTTCTTGTTGGCTTTGGGGTCGGTCGCGTGTGCCGTAACCGTATAGTTGCCCGGCGCTGCGTTGGTGGTGTCAATGCTGGCTGTAGTGCCCTTTCCCGTCACCTGTCCGCCATTGCCGCTCCAGGCATGAGTCACGCTGTGCTTGGGATTGAAATTGCTGGCCGTAACAGTCGCTGTAATCGGCTCGCCCACCATGACTTCGGTCGGCTGCACCGAGCAGGACGCAGTCGGAGTCACCGGCGCCTCACCACCCCAGCTGAACACAAGGCCAGTGCGTAGCCGGACACCCTCCAGACTAGGGCGCCGGAGGGATGGAAATTCCGCAGCAGCAATATCGGCATAGTTATGACGTCCCCAGACGTAGTCCGCTTCAAAGATGCGCCAGGCGATGGACTTGGTCAATGGCAGATCCATCCCGCCGCCCATAATTGCGCCGATGCCGTTGCCTGCGTTCAGTCCGCTCACCGACAGCCGGTTCTCGCTGACCAGAGCGTGCAGAAAGTAGTTCATTGAGTCGGTGCGCCAGATGAAGCGAGGCCCTACCGACCCCGTGGTTTCATAATTGCCGCTCCCCCAGTTGTGACCGAGGTCGAACTCGAACCCCCAGTGGGGATCAAAGTTATAAGTCAGGGCCGCTCCGAACCCCTTCGGCATATCTGGGACTGTATACGCAATGGGATTGTTGGGGTCGCCAAACGCGGCGGGGACGGTCGCGCCCGGATGCAGCCACTGATATCCGGCAAACAGATCCCATTTGGGATTGGAATCGCTCTGCGCAAACGCGGCGCTGGACGTCAAAACCAATGCGAGAATTGCGAAAAGGCCCACCACAACGGGACGGTATTTTTCATCACCAACTGACATGGAATCCTCCAAATGTGTGCTCGTTCGCCGACCGTACAAGCAGGCGGGATTCGGCATGGATGCAGTAACGACGGATTAAGATTCTGACTTGGAAACCAAAGGAATTCTACAGCACCGAATCTTAAAGCGAAAGCCGCGACTCACAGAATTGCCCCTAGGCAACCGCTGTCTCAACTTGAAATTCCCTCGGCCATGCCGCCAATGGCTGCCTGCGTGGTCTCTCCGGACCTTGCCGGGCAACAAGACAGCCGCGTATCGTGGAGACTGCGTCTAAACCGCTGGGACCTCGCTTGACCGGCCCCTCTGCGGCTGCCGCGCTGGGAAGTCAGAGCAAGCAAAATGAACCAGGAAAAGGTACTGATCGTCGAGGACGAGGAAAACGAACGCACAGGGTTGGCGGAACTGGTTTCTTCCTGGGGCTATCGGGTGGAGACTGCCCGCGATGGTGCCGAGGGATTGCAGAAGGCGACGACCTGGTCCCCCTCGATGGTTATCACCGATCTGAAGATGCCACGCATGGGCGGCATCGAACTGCTGGGGCACCTGGGGCATCTGGCCGAACAGGCTCAGACCATTGCCGTCATTCTCGTCACCGCCCAGGGAACCATTGACAGCGCAGTGCAGGCCATGCGCATGGGAGCCTACGACTACATCACCAAGCCCATTGACACCAACCGCCTGCGCACAATTCTTGCCAACGCCTCTGCTTTGCTGGGCACGCGGGCAGAACTCGAGGCGACCCGGCGCAGATTGAGGGACGCGGGGTCGCTGGGGCGGCTTAGCGGGGCCTCCCGCAAGATGCAGGAAATCTTCCGGCTGATCGAAATGGTTGCGCCCAGTACTGCCTCAGTCCTGATTACCGGAGCTAGCGGCACGGGAAAAGAACTGGTGGCGCGCACCATTCATGAACTCAGTCCGAGGAAGGACCGGCCCTTCGTCGCTATCAACTGCGCCGCAATTCCCGAGACGCTGATGGAGAGTGAAATCTTCGGCCACGAAAAAGGCGCGTTTACTGGCGCGCTGGAGCGCCGCATCGGCTGTTTCGAACTCGCCGAGGGGGGCACGCTCCTGCTGGATGAAATTGGCGAGATGCCGGTTGGCACCCAGGCCAAGCTGTTGCGGGTTTTGGAAGACCGTAAACTGCGGCGCCTGGGGAGCAAGGTCGAAACTCCGGTGGACGTGCGCGTGCTCGCCTCCACCAATAAGGTTCCCGACGAAGCGGTGGCCCGAGGTGAACTGCGGAGCGATCTCTATTATCGGCTGAACGTCTTTAATATCCACATGCCTCCGCTGCGCGATCACAAAGAGGACATTCCCAGTCTGGTGCAACTGCTGCTGGCTGACATGAACGACAAGCATTCTCGCCGGGTGGGTGCCGTCAGCGAAGCGGTGCTGAACCAGTTCAATGCTTATTCCTGGCCGGGCAACGTTCGTGAGTTGCGCAACACTATCGAGCGAGCGGTCATCGTCTGCGACGCCGGAGTGATTGAGACCAAGCATCTGCCTCCGGGATTCGGGCAGGCTCCGCTCCGCGTCGCTGCCAACGATCCCGACGCGGTTCGTCTGGGTGTAGGCACAACCGTGGAAGAGGCCGAGAAGATGCTGATTCTAAAGACTCTGGAGGCGACCAGCAATAACAAGACCAGGGCCGCGGAAATCCTTGGCATCAGCTTGAAGACCTTGCATAACAAGCTGAAGGAGTACGGCAGCGGCGCCTCGGATGCGGCGCCGGGCAAAGAGGAAGCCCCGGTGGGCTAGAGCTATGTCTACTTTTGCTGACAATGTCGGGTTTGGGGGTGTTGGGTCTTAGAACTGGTTTCATAGATGGGTTTGGGTAGGGCACGGCTTCAGCCGTGCCGATCAGGGCCACAAGTAATGCGGGCTTTAGCCCCTGAGGTCCCGGTACGCGGTCCACATGTGCGTTTATGAAACCAGTTCCAGGTTTTAGGTCTTAGGCGTTAGCTTCTTGAGTTTGTAAGTCTGGGTCGTTCGAATTCCTGCGACCCTGGACCTAAGACCTACCAGCCAAGACCCAAGACCTGAGTGCGGGCGGTTTTGATGCTGCGCAGAAAAACCATTATCGTCTTGACCATCACCTTCATGGTGACGCTGATGGTGTCGGCATTTTCCTATCTTTATATCTCCCAGATTTTGCGGCTGCGGATTGAAAACGCGCACGAAACGGCCAAGCAACTCGCCCACGAATTGGGCTATGCCGTAGAAAGCGACTACCCCGATTTCAGTAGCACAAACATTGACACCAGTAACCCGCTCGCGGTCCGCCGCGCCCTAATCGAGTACTACCAAACTGATGTTGCCCTGAACAATATGCTGGAGTACGCCCGGGGAAGCTGGGCCTTCGTGATGGACGCAGCCATTATTGGGGCAGACGGCAAGGCTCTGCTTCACACCGACAGCAGTCTGGTAGGCAAGGTGGTTCCCGCGCGGCCGGATTTCCAGGAGGTGCAGAGCGCGCGATTTCGCGACCAGATCCATCTGGTTTACGGCCCGGCCACGGTGTATGACGTCAGTTACGACGTGCGGCTTAACGGCGAGCCCTTCGTCACCATCCGCATCGGAGTCTCGCCAGTCTTTCTGAAACGTGAGATCAATCTGAAGCTGGTGCAGGCGGTCTATTCGTCGATTGCGCTGATTTTCGTCTCGCTGATTCTGTCAGCGGGCATCTCCAACCTGGCGCTCGGCCCGTTGAAAGAAATCAATCGCAATCTTGACAGTGTGGCTGCGGGCGATACCGACGAACTTGCCTCCGATTCCTCCGGTCATGACGAATACGGTCTGGTCACTCTGAAAATTGCCAACCTGGGCCGGCAAATCCGCGACAGTAAGGAGATTTTTTCCGCTCTGAAGGACAACGTCGATCAGCTCATGTCCAAGCTGCAGGATGGCCTGATGCTTTTCAGCCGCGATTCCCGTGTGGTGCTGGTCAGCGCGCCGGTGGAGGCTTTTCTTGGCCACCCTCGCGCCGAACTCCTTGGGCGTACCGTCCAGCAGATATTCGACCGATATTCCCGTCTGGGGGCAGCTCTGCTCGACTCTTTTGAGCGCCGCCGGCCGATCTCTCAGCGTGAGTTTGAGGCGGCGGGTGGAAAACGCGTGCAAGTATCCCTTGACTTTGTGCAGGAGAAGAACTCCCAGATCGGCGCTCTGCTGATCATGCGCGACACCGAGTCGGTCCAGCGAATCGGTGATGAGATCGAGATGTCACGCCGCCTCTCCGCCAGCGGACGCCTGACCCGGGGAGTCGCGCACGAAGTTAAGAATCCCATCAACGCCATCGTGCTGCACCTGCAACTGCTGCGCAACAAGCTGGCCCATCAGGAGCCCGACACCCAGCGCCACATGGATATTATCGACAGCGAAATCCGCCGTCTGGATCGCGTCGTGCAAACTCTTGTGGATTTCACCCGGCCCCGCGATCTTCATCTGGAAGAAGTGGATTTACGCCGTCTGCTGGAAGACGTGGCGCAACTCGCCGCTCCGGATGCGGAACAGCACGGGGTCACGATCGAGCGGCAAATGCCCGAGCAACGGCTGCCCATCAAGGTGGACCTGGATCTGATGAAGCAAGCCATTCTCAACGTGGTCATCAACGGTGTGCAGGCCATGCCGCAAGGCGGGGTGCTCATCATATCCGCGCGGCGGGAGAACAACGCGATCGTCGCCGAGGTTCGCGACCAGGGCGGCGGAATCCCGCAAGACATGCGGGACAAGATCTTCGAGCTTTATTTCACGACAAAGAAGGACGGCAGCGGCATCGGCCTGGCACAAACCTATCAGATTCTGCAGTGGCACTATGGGTCGGTTGATTTCGAATCTGCCGAGGGGACCGGGACGACGTTCCGCTTCCATATTCCCGCAGCCGGACCCGCAGCGGTCTCTGGTCAGGAACAAGCCGCGGACGATGCTACGTTACAACGCGGAGATTGAGCCGCAACCGAGGAGAAGATTGCGACCGGTCTTCCCCGGCACTCGCGTCTGAGCAGGCTGCGGAAAGAGTCAGAATTGGGGTGGCGAAGCGCTTCAGCGCTGCGATAAGGGACCTGTTTTCAATAGCGGCTTCAGCCGCGGAGGTACCTTCGCGGCTAAAGCCCATTCCGTCTGCCAGCTTTGTCGCAGGCCTAGAAGGCCTGCGCCACCCAAAATCAGGTGCGACATTGAGTTCTTTCAGCAGCCTGTGGAGGCGTAATATCGGTGTTTGGCTTTTGCTGTTTTCGGACCGTATGACTCTGGCTGTAATTCTCGTCAGCCTTTCCCTTGCAGGATCGGCAGCACCGTTGCCGGCGGCGGACATGAGCCAGGACGCTGCCCAGGCGGTCGCCGCCAGTAACCCGGCAACCAACAACCCGCAAGATCAGGGAAGCACGCCGCCGACACAAAATCCCTCGGCGGTGTCGAAGCCAGCATCACCAACGTCCGGTTCCCCGCAAGCCCCTTCCGCGCACAATCCCCCACTCGCCAAACGCCCACCGCACAAGAAGAAAGTGATTCCATCGAATTGCACTCCTGCTAATGCTGTACCCTCGGATCCAAGCACGGGTTCAGCCCCATCCAGTTCAGAACCGCCGAAGGCCTCCGGCGGAGGAAGTACTCCAACGGCGGCGACTGCCAGTGCCCCGGCCAACTGTCCTCCCTCGAAGATTATCGTGCGCCAGGGAGGAGTCTCGGAGCCGCCCATTCATTTGTCCGGGGGACCAGTAGGCGACCAGGCAGCCCAACAGCGCAACACCGCCAACCAGATGCTGACAGCGACCCAGCAGAACCTCAAGAAAATTGCTGGGCGCACACTTACGGCCAACCAGCAAGATATGGTCAAACAGGTCCAACAGTTCATGGACCAGTCCAAGGCCGCAAGTGCGACCGGAGACATTGATCGCGCCCGCACCCTGGCGTGGAAGGCCCAACTGCTCTCCGAGGAACTGACGAAACCTCCGAAATAGGCGTTAGCGGAGCTGTCCTTCGGTTGCAGGTCGAAGAGATACTTGAAGGAAAGGTCGAAGGTACGGAGGTGGCAATCCTCCCAGCCGCGCGGGCACAGGAAGCCGCCACGATCAGCAAAAATCAGACAATGGCGGCACAGCGCGACGCGGAACTCATTTTCCCTTGGCCCGCGCGCCATTCACTTTGGTCAACAACTCTTGCGACATGGCCTGCATGGGACCCGGAATCTTCACCGCCTCGGTGAGCACCTCCCGCGCCTCGCTCAGCCGATTCTCTTTGCCGTACGCGAAACCCAGACCATACAGCGCCCGGGCATATTGCTGATCGTCCTGCCCTTTGAGCAGGGTTGTGGCAGCTTTCAGTTCCGGAATTGCGGCTTCAATCTTTTCCTGCTTCAGGTAGGCCCAACCGATCGTGTCGTGGGCCACTCCAGCTGAAATCTTCCGCGATTTGTCGGCGTCGGGAGCGTCGGCATTCGCAACTTCAATTGCTTTCTGCGAGTAAGTAATCGCCTTGGCCGCGCTGCCCGGTTTTGTGTCCTCGGCATAGAAGTTGGCCAATAACAGGAGCGCTGGCAGCGAGTTCGGATTGGCCGCCAGCATCTTTTCTCCGTATGCCACCAACCGCGCATTGTCTTTCATCTCGCTTAGCGCATCCAGGGCCAGGCCTGCTACTGATTCCTGGAATTTTGAGTCCGGAAACGCCACCGTAAACTTCTCTATGTACGACATGCGCGTCTTGGCGTCGTTCTCAGTGGAGATGACATTGAAACCCGAAGTTTCCATAAAATCGCAGTTATTCTGTTCGGCCGCCTTCTCATCGGCCACCCTCCGTGCAAAGTCGTCGTCGCTCACGCCCTCGGGCTTGGTCTGTTTGCCGATCGAGTTGCAGACCTCGCCTCCCTTTACGGCGTAGTCCATCAGCTTGGCGTTGTTCTTGGCCTGCTGCGCCATGCTCGCCTGCGACACCAGAATGTCGAGGTTGTGCGGAGACCCGGCCAGCGCCTTGTCGCCGTAGTCGATCGCCTTTTGCAAATCGCCTGCCGTCTGGTAGGCCTGCGAGATCTGCCAGTTCCCGTAGGCTACCGCCGCCGGGTTCGAGGCGAACTTCGTCACAAACTCTTGATACATGGCCAGTCTCTTTTGCGCGTCTTGCTCATTGGAGATGGCTTGCAACTCGTGGTCTTCGTCCGTCCCGGCCGCAATTACGATGTGATCAACCTGGGCTCTGACCTTAGGAACGAAACCCACTAAACAGAAAAGTATGACCAACAGTATTAAGCCGCTGCAACGTTTCATAGCCGCCTCCGGTGTACGCGAGAATTGGGACTTCAATTTCGAGCAGCAGGCGAATCCTAGCGCCGAATGCCGCTCGGCGCAAGCGCAGGAATCACAGGGGCACCGACGCGATTCCCTGCCTGAGGGTGGTGCCCCAATTTGCCTTCTTTCACCACGGAGGCACGGAGTCACGGAGTCACGGAAAAAACTCGAAACCTGTAAAGACCAGAACTGGGAAGGGGTTGCCAAGCAGTCGGGCTTCTCTGTGTCTCTGTGCCTCTGTGGTGAAGAAACTGAATTAGGACAGTGCCCGCCGGCGCTTCCGTGGTCAATCACCGCCTTCAGTCTGTTATTCTGTCCCATTCCCCAAGGAGCAACCATGTCTTATGACTTGCAGGGGCGAAACGCGGTCGTGTTTGGAGTCGCCAACAAGCGCTCGATCGCGTGGTCTATCGCCCAGGGATTGCATGCCGCCGGCATGAAGCTGGCCATCACTTACCAGAACGAGCGCCTGGAGCAGGAAGCCAGGGACCTCATCTTGTCGCTGCCCGGCGCCGAGGCCTACATGTGCGACGTTTCCAAGGACGAAGAAATCGCCCGCCTCTTCGCCACGCTGAAAGAACGCTACGGCAAGCTGCACGTTCTGGTGCATTCCGTCGCCTATGCTCCCGCCGACGAACTGAAGGGCGACTTCGTCAACACCACGCGCGAAGGCTTTCGCGTTGCCATGGATGTGAGCGTGTACTCGCTGGTCGCGGTCTCGCGTGCCGCCGTCCCCCTTATGATGGAAGACGGCGGCTCCATCATCACCATGACTTACTACGCCTCGGAGAAAGTCGTGCCCCGTTACAACGTGATGGCAGTGGCCAAGGCGGGACTCGAATGCACAGTGCGCTATCTCGCCTTCGAACTGGGGAAGGAAAGAATCCGGGTAAACGCCATTTCTGCCGGCCCGATCAAGACTCTGGCCGCGCGTGGCATCGCCGGCTTCGGCGACATGCTCCGGGAACACGAAGAACGCGCCCCGCTGGGACGCCGCGTAGAAGTCGAAGAAGTTGGCAAGACCGGAGTCTTCCTCGCATCCGACGCCAGCAGCGGGATCACCGGCGAAGTGATCTTCGTGGACTGCGGATACAACATCATGGGATTTTGAGCGGGGATGTCGTCGGCACTGAGATCAGGTGGAAATACACTGAGTCCATTTTCAGTCTGTTCAAATGAGTGTTATGGGGATTTTGCAACAGCGAAGGCCGGACCTGTGCGCTTCCATCTTCGCCGTGACTCCTAAGATTTTAGTTGACAGAAGGCGGAGCGGAGGCTAATCTCCTAGTTGTTTAGGAGGTCCGAGACGTGCCGAAAGCCCAGCTCACTCGATTGGAACTTCAAATCATGCAAGTGCTCTGGAACAACGGACCAAGCACAGTCCAGGCTGTTCAGCAGAGCTTCCCCGGCGACCCACTGGCATACACCACCGTTCAGACGATGCTCAACATTCTGCAACGCAAGGGCAAGGTGAAGCGGAAACTGCTGGGCAAAGCATACGAATATCGCCCCGTACTGAGCCGCGACAAGGCCCTGCGCGAGGCCGCCAGCGACATGCTCGACCGTGTGTTTGGCGGATCGGTCGAAGCCCTTCTGATGAGTCTAGTCAAGAGCAATCAGCTGGACGCGGACCAGCTTGCCAAAGTGCAGGAACTCATCGAGAGCCAGGAGCGGGCCGACACGGAGGAACAGCATGGCCGAGACTAGCCAGCTGGTTGCGACTTTCATTCTGAACGCGATTTGGCAGATTACTGCCATCACCGCTCTCGCCTTTTTATGCACGAAGCTTCTGCACAGAGCGCCGTCGCGGTTTGCGCACGGCGTCTGGATCGCAGCACTCGGCGCCTGTCTGCTGATACCGACAGCAACCGTCGTGCTTCAGCACAGAGAAGCCACTGGCCGCGCGTCAGAGCTTGCCCCTACTGCTCAACCAGAACCGGCCGCGGAACCGAACGCCCGAGCGATTCCGGTGTCATTCCATTCGCTCAGCCGTTCGGTTTCATTCTCTCCCAGGATTCTGTATGCGCTGCTCTGGGTGTATGGCATTGTTCTGCTTTTTCATGTTGCTCGGCTCGCCTGGTTCGGCTATCAGACGCGGCGTGTGTGTCAGTTGGCCTACCCGTGTCCGTTGTCGCCTGCTCTTGCGCGGATCGTGGAGCATTGTGTGCGGTCGTTCTCACTTCCCTGTGTTTCGGTGTTGTGCGCACAACTATCGGGACCGGCAACGTTGGGGTTCAGACGCCCCCTGCTCCTGCTCCCAGAGACATTCTTTCTCGACGCTATTCCTGAGGACGATCTCTTCTCGGCTATATCGCATGAACTGGCGCACGTACTGCGACGCGACTTCCTGTTCAATCTGCTGTACGAGATCGCATCTCTCCCGGTGCGTTTTCACCCTTGCGCGGCGCTGATCCTGTCGAGGATCGCGCAAACCCGAGAGCTGGCCTGCGATGAAATCGCCGCCCAAGTGCTGCCGACTACCAGGCGGTATGCCACTTCTCTACTACACATTGCACAGTCCATGTTCACTGGGGCACGATCGAACCACGCGTTAGGACTCTTCGATACCAACACTTTGGAGGAACGAATCATGAACATTCTGAAAATTAACGACACGCGCAAACAGGCACGGGCCGTCAGATTGATCGCCGTTTGTCTCATCGGAGCAGCGTCGATCGGCCTTTCGGCCTTTTCATTACGGCTCAACACCAGTCACTCCGAGGATCTGACCCCGTTTGTCGGAACCTGGGAGGCAAAATATCAAGGCACAACTTTCTTTACCCTGCACCTCAAGCTCGAGAACGGGAGTCTGGGCGGGACCTGCGTTCACGGGGAACGGCTAACATTGGTCAATGGCGAATTGATCCCCGATGGCAGTAAGCTCTCGACCCACAAGATTGTGGAGGCGAGCGTATCCGGGAAGAAGCTCCTGCTCAAGATTGGGGGTGAGAACTCCTCTGATACGTTCCCTCTTGAGTTAACCCTCACCAGCGCAGATCAGGCGGAAGGAAGAATTGTCGTAGCGTCTGATTCCGGGACTCCTCCTCCGAAGAAACCTTGGCATTTCGAGCGCATCGGTCAGTAAATCATCAGCCCACACCGGGGGAGGTTGCGGTTCCCTCCCCCAACGTCCACGATTCCACTCTCAGCTAACTGTTTTAGACAGGCGTTTACACTCAAATTCCGACTTCTTTCGATTCACTTCACATCTGAAGCAGTTGAAAGGGGTCGGAAGATGAGTGTAGTGGGGATTTGTCGCCAGTTGACCTATGCTGGTTGAACTACTTGTACGTGCTGTAGAAGAATGCTCGACCCTTCGACCAATCAACGGCGAAGAACAAGATAAAGCTCTGAACAGAGTTAGCGGGCCGTTCAATCGCGTAGAGATCGAACCCTTGGTTGCGAATCCGCTGCGTGTCAAGATTTCCTTTGAGCGCAGAAGGCCACCAAGGCACTTTGGGGTCTCGGATACGGCGAATGGACGGCGGTAGCACATCAATGCGGTTGAGGTTCTTACGAAGCTTTTCCGTATCACTGGTGGCAAACTCGAATGCGCACCATTCCCTCGAAGGCGAAAGATCGTGAACTTCGTGGATAGCGCGACTACTGCTGGGCAGAATATCGTCTGGTATCCAGCCGCGAGTGATTGCTCCGTCTTTGTCTGCTTCCATGAGCGATGGGTAGAACGATTCGTAATGGTCGCTAAACTTCGCGGAGAACTGCGAAAAAGCCACCCAGCCCGCAATGAGCAGAATGACTATCACTATGGCAATTCCAAGGGGCTTGCTGGGGCGTCCAAAGCGTCCTGCTCCGGGCATGCACTCATGCTAGGGCAGTCTGCCAGTGCGGGACAAGGTTACTGTCGAAACCAGGCCGTTACACTCAAAACCCTTGCGGATCAAAGCAACCTAGTCGCTGATCCTGATCCTCCGCTCGTTCTCCCCCACCCGCTCCAGCACAATCTCCAAATCCCGCTCCCGCACCAGGGGGCTGGCCCAGCCTAAACTCCCGAGGGTGCCCCGTCCAAGCTTTGCTTGGGCGGGGTTTTCATGTTCATCCCTCTCAGACTCTTGTGGGTCCACGGAAATCACATCTTCTCATGCGCGGGCGGCCCACCTTCTCGCCGGAAGTATAAACCGAGGTGTTAGCCAACGATTCTTATCCTCCGCTCGTTTTCCCCCACCCGCTCCAGCACAATCTCCAAATCCCGCTCCCGCGCCAGCCGCGGAAACTTTTCTCCCCACTCAATCAGCAGAACGCTGTCGTCCGAACGCAGATCATCCAGCCCAAGCGTTTCCAACTCACGCGGCGTATCCACGCGGTAAAGATCAATGTGGTAGAGGTTGGCCCGCGGCCCGCGGTATTCATGCACCAGAGTGAAGGTAGGACTGGTGACGTCTTCCTCCGCAGCCGCTTCGAACGCCGCTGCGATTCCTTTGACCAGCGTCGTCTTCCCCGCGCCGAGATCGCCGCGCAGCAGCACCAGTTTTGGAGGGGCGAGCAACTCGGCGAGCGTCCGGCCGAAAGCGATCGTCTCCTCCGCCGAGTGAGTGACGATCTCTCGGGTCACAGCGCGTGCTCCGGCCTGCCTGGTCACACGACCAGTATAGCGAGAGCAGTCGTCCTATCGCGGCGGCTGAACGGCGGCGCAATCCCATACAGAGTCTGTGCACTCA
>Ga0209039_10001697_pt1 | contig 19949 bp, 14 predicted proteins | sample BogFormECP12_OM1_FD_188238 | JGI IMG/M metagenome (GOLD analysis project Ga0209039, IMG submission 188238) | Bog forest soil microbial communities from Calvert Island, British Columbia, Canada - ECP12_OM1 (SPAdes) (version 2) | ecosystem: Environmental > Aquatic > Freshwater > Wetlands > Bog ...
TAGTAATTCGTGACCTTGGCGTCGTCGCGGAGGCTCTCGTAGTACGCCGCTTTCAATAACTGCTCGCGGCGATCGCGCAATTGCTGGCGAATGGCTTGCTGCACCCGCGGATCGTTCAAGTCCCTCTGCCCCGCCGGCTCCTTCGCAATCAGTTTCACGATCATGTAAGCAAAGGGCTGATGATTGGTCGGATTGATCATGGGAATCACCGGCGTGTATTGCCCCGGTTTCAGCTTCATCACCGCTTCGCGAGTTGCCGGATCGGCGTTCTTGAGCGCGGATTCGGGAGCCATGCCCAAATCGCCGCCGTTGTTGCTGGTCTCCGGGTCCTCGGAATAATTCATGGCCATCGTGGCGAAGTCGTCGCCACTATCGAGGCGGTTGGCGATCATCTGGATTTTCTTGCGCGCCTCGGCATCGTTCTGCGCCTTGCTGTTCTGCAGGTTGCGCACCTGGGCGTTCACCATTCCAGAAACCATGATCTTGGCCAGATGGTACTGCGCTTCGATCAGGTTGAACTCGGCCTTGTGATCGTGGTAGTAGCCGGAAACGTCCTGGTCGGTGATGTTGATGCGCGAGGTGATTTCCTTGTTCAGCACCTTGTCGCGGGTAAGCGAGCGCCGCAGGTCGCGCTTGAAGTCATCGAGCGATATCTTTTTGTCCTGCAGACGCTTGTTAAATTCCTCGGCGGTATAGGGCGACTTGATTTCGTTCAGCTTGCGGTCCACTTCTTCGTCCGTCGCCAGCAGCCCGAGCTTTTCCGCGCGCTGCATCAGGATTTCCGTTTCGACCAGCTCATTCAGAATGCTCAGCCGCAGGCTCACCGCCTGCTCGCCCGTCGGCTGCTGATCGGAGCCCGCCGTCTGGTTGGCATAGTACTTATCGACTTCGCTGCGATAAATCTTCCGCCCATTGACCGAAGCCATGACGTCGCCGCCGCTGCGGTTGCGGTTGCACGCCAACAGCCCAAGCAACAGAAACGCGCTGACCATGATCAGGCCCGCCCGGCCAAAGCAGTTACGATTTTTCAAGTTTTCCCTCCGCCACCACGGCGTGGAATTTGTGATTGGTAATTTGTAATTGACGATCTCAATCCCGGAGCCGTTCGGTTTTCAATCGCAAATTGCAAATCGCAAATTCAGTTCTTGTGCTCTGGAGGCGCAACCCCGGCATCCTTCAACGCCTGGTCGAGCGCGAGTCGTACCTCATCCGCAGGCACGGCTCCATCCAGTTTCTGTCCATTTACGAACATCGTCGGAGTCGCTTCCACTCCGACTTTGTCTCCCTCCTGCATCGAGGCGCGCACCGCCTTTTCATCCTGGGCCTTGACGCAAGCCTGCAACTTCGCAATGTCGAGGTTATGCTTCTGACCCTGCAAAGTGGCCAGCTTATCGAGTTCTGAATTCTGGCCGTCGCGCCCTTTTTCGCCGTTGATCGCGTGCTGATTGCCGTGCAGGTAATCGGCATAATCCCAGTAGGCGTCGCCGTTTTGTGCGCCCAGGCAATTGGCGTTCACCGCCGCGTGCACGGCCCAGGGGTGAATTTCCTCGAGCGGGTAATCCTTGTAGATGAAAAGAACGCGATCGCCGTATTCCTTGAAAAGCCCGGGGAAAAGTGTCTCGTGCATGCGCGAACAGAACGGACACTCGAAATCGTCATAGTTGACGACCGTCACCTTGGCCTCCTTGTTGCCGCGAGTCGGACGCCCGCTGACGTCAATCTTCTTCATGATCTCAGCGTACGGATCACTGGTCAGATCCAGCTTCGTCATGCGCACCAGCGTCTTGTGGTCGCGCGAGAGCAGGAACTCGAACTCCTGTTTCTTGTGGGGGCTGACAAACGTAACCGTCAGCGCGTCATAATTCGCATACTCACTCGACCGGAGCGTCCCCAACACCACCTTTACGTCAGGTGGGAGCGAATAGTGCGCCCGCACCTGCCGCTCAATCACATGCGTGATGTCCGAAGGAACAGCAGGAGTTGGAGGAGGAGAAGAAGAAGAAGAAGAAGAAGAAGACGACGGGGGGGACTGGGCCGAGCAGCCCAGACAAATCATCAGAAGAACCAGAAACGCGCGCCGCACAATCATCAATCGAAACCACCTGAACATGACGAAGCCGCTTGATTATCTCATGACGGCAAGACTCACGGAGGGCGGCACGTTCCTCCGCCGTAGAGACGAAGCTTGCCCCGTCTCCCGCCCGCGTCTTCGAGCCGCGCCGAAGGAGCCGCGTCAAGCCGCGTCTCTACGGGAGCTATTCAGGTGCGTCCGCGGAGCAACTCTTCCGTAGTCAGCAGTTGATTCATCGAACCGGAGCGGAATCCTTCCAGGTCGAGCGTGACGAATTTGAATCCCAGTCCTTTGAAAACGGCGGTGAACTCGCGGGCCATCTCCGGTGTCAAAGCGCGGGGAAGTTCTTCGCGCGCAATCTCAATGCGCACGATTTCCCCGTGATGGCGCACGCGAAATTGCCGGAATCCCAGGGCCCGCAGTGCGTCTTCGCCCCGCTCGATCACACTCAGCGCTTCGGGCGTAACCGCGCGTCCATATTCCAGGCGTGAGGAAAGACAGGCGGAGGCCGGCTTGTCCCACACCCGCAAGTCTGCCTGCCGCGCCAGTTCCCGGATTTCGGCTTTGTTCAGGCCGGCTTCGAGCAGCGGGGCCAGAACATGATGCTGGCGCGCGGCCTGCTGTCCGGGGCGAAAATCGCCCTCGTCGTCGGCGTTGACCCCGTAGGCGATGGCGTCGAATCCGCGGGTCTCGCGGTAGCGCTCGAGGACGGTGAACAATTCGTCCTTGCAGTGAAAACAGCGCATGGCATCGTTGCGAATGTACGCGGGATTTTCCATTTCCTGCGTCTCCACAACCTCGACGGGAATCTCGCGTTCGCGCGCAAAGGCGAGCGCGTCTTCGAGATGAGTCCGCGCCAGGCTGGCGGAATCGGCGATCACGGCGCGCATTTGGCCGCCAAGCACTTGATGCGCCATCCAGGCAAGAAAAGCGGAGTCAACCCCGCCCGAGTAGGCGACGATCAAACGACCCTGGCCTGCGAGGATCTGGCGCAGGCATGCGGCCTTCGAATTGGGCAGGAGGGGAGTATCCACGACGTTTATTGTAGTGAAAAGTCCTGCAAGGTGCAGGAAAGATCGGCAGAACACTGGGGCAGTGCGGGGGATGATTCGTGCCTTGACAGAAACCGCCTTGATTTTTGCAAGTCTCTGGAAATACACTACTTAAACAGAGCTAAGTAGGGCGAGACCCTTCCGTCACTTCGAACCATCTAATATTGTGCTAGCATCTGACGTTCGAGGAGATGAACGGTGAATAAGACTAGGTCTGATTTTCTCTTCGCAACGCCCTCGTTTGCATCCGGCGCCGCCCGTTTGCTCGACCTGTATTGCCTCTACGATTTGTATAACAGCAGTTCCACGGAGCGTGAAGCAGACTACAAGGCTATGCTTTCTGACTGGCGCGTAGTTGGCCAAGATATCCTCGCTGCTATGAGGCAGTTTGATCGCTCGCTGCCGTCTGGCAGTCGCGCCAATAGTGACGATGATCTCTGCGGCGCTGAGCGGCAGATGAGCTTGTTCCGGTGAGCCCTGAAGAGAAACGCGCGGAAGCTATTTTTCAAGCCGCTGTCGAAGTATCCCGGTTTTCTGGCCCCCTGCCACATCCTGAGGATCTAGCGAAGTACGAACAAGTCCTTCCTGGGGCCGCGGACCGCATAATTCGTATGGCCGAACAACAGGCTGCGCACCGCCAAAGTTTGGAGAAGGCTGCCATCCTTTCGAGCGTCACAATGCAAAAGTGGGGCCTCGGCAGCGCGTTTGTTCTGGCAATGACCGCTATAGGTGGTGGGATTTGTTTGTCGCTGATAGGGTATGAGCGGAGCAGGACTGACCGCGATAATTTCCGCACTGGCAGCTCTGGTCGGCGTCTTTGTTTACGGAAAATCGGAGCAGAAAAAGGAGCTTAAAGAAAAGTCCGAAGCCCTCCTGCCTAAAGAATCTTCCATCCCAGACTGACCGGATTTCCACCAGCTCACTCTTGCGCCTAATACAGCCGCTCCTGCCGCCTAAGATTCCCAAACGCTCCCACGTTCGACAGTGTAAACGAGAAACGATATTGATTCTCATTACGCACCGATCCCAGCGCAAAGCGCCGGTATTCCAGGCTCAGGCCGCAACAGTCCCAGTTGTAACTCGTCTGCGCCGTCGCATACTGTAGCGATCCATGGTTCGCGTCAAAACCGAAGCTGCTGGCGGCACTGAAGCCACGCTTGTTGAGTTGACCGTAACCAAACAAAACCCGAAGCTGGTGGAAATCGCCCGCGCCCGCCGGCGTCGTTCCCAGCGAATTGTTGATCACGCGCAGAAAGGCATCGCCTCCCCCAACCGTAAATGGGCCGTAGCGGTAATTGACCAGCGCCGTGCTGGCATTGATGCGGCCGGCCTTGAAGTCGTAGTCCAAATCCCATTCGGTGTTGGTACGCGGGCTGGTTTCAATGCGCAAGCGCGAAATGATGGGAGCGAAGCGCCGCGCTTCATCCAGAAACGCGATGCCCGTGAAATCCGCCGTCGTCGTAAAAACGTTCCGCTGCCCAGCCACCAGCGCATTCCCAAACGTGCGATCGAAAAAATACTTCTGTCCGATCTCCCAACTCAGAATCTCCCGCGGACCCGAGGCACAGGGTAGAGCGTCTGGGCTCGGAGGCGGTTCCCACGGAACCGCGCCCACCTGCGGGACACCGCCGATGGTCAGCGTGCTCATGCCCGGCACGTCGCACTCCTTGACATTCGGATCCAGGCGCTTGGCGTAAATACGATTCACCAGCGAGTACTCGACTTCATTGGTATTGGTCAGCACATCGGTGGCATCGAAACGCAGAATGTCGGCGAAGTTATTTATGCCGGTTACGTAGTCGTACCGCATGCGCGGCTCAATCACGTGCTTCCATTTGCGTCCGAGCCAGGGACGATCGAAGACCCGCGACAATGCCGGTGGGCGCAGTTCGACCGAAGCTTCCAGGGACTTGCGATTCAGAATGTCGTTGGCCGCAATTGCGGAATCCGCCGGGTTGCGCTCCTCGGTGTAGAACGTATCCCGCAACGTAAGTTCGGGACGCAACGACCATCCCCGCCATTGCACAGGCAGCGCAAGCGAGGGCGCCAGATCGAACCTGCCCACCAGATCAGCGGTGCGGAACCCGATCTGCCGCCGCTGCAAACCCTCGGCTGCACTCTCGAATGACCAGTACAGCGGCGTATTTCCCAACTGCCGCTCCTCGCCCGAGATGAAGAAGCTTGGCGTGTGCAGAACCCGGACCAGCTCCGTCTGCGTAATCGTGCTGCAGCCCGTGTTCGTTCCCGGTTCTGGAACGCAAACCTCGAAGTTCTGGTAGCGCTCCGCCAGGACATTGAAGTGAAATCCGTTGGTCGTATTGGAGAGGAAAATCTGCGACCGCACTTCCGAGTCGATCGCCTGGGTGTACACATCGGTGAAAGCGATGCGGAAAACGAACGAACTCAAATAATCGACATTCGCGACGCCGCGGAAATTCCCGAAGGGATGCTCGGCAAGAAAACGTGCGTCCTCCCCGCCTTGATCCTGCCGTGGATTGCCGATGCCGCGATCCACCACTCCCACATAGTTGAAGTACAGGTAAGAGCTGTCGCTCGGACGGGCGCGGAATTCTCCGCGTTGCGCCCAACCACGTCTGGAATAGTATTCGGCGCCCAGCGCGGCGTCCATGCTGCGATTGAAGACCCAGTACACGGATTCGCCGGCAATCAGTCCTTTGGTGGATGAGTTGCCGAAACTCGGAATCAACAGCCCGGTCTGACGCTGTTCCTTCTGAACCGGATGCGTCACAAACGGAAAGTAGAAGACGGGCATGCCCAGCAGCCGGAAATCGCTGTTATAGATTTTGGCGGTGCCGTCCACATCCACCGAAATGCGCCTCGCGTTGAATTGCCACTTCGGACGCGGCAGTTCGCAGGTGGTGACCGTGCCCTGGCGCACCAGGTAGTGGTCGGGCCCGTGTTTCTCCACAATTTTTCCGGTAAAAGCAAACGGGTTGGAGGTGGTAAGCACGTAGCGAGACTTCCGCATCCGGAATCCCACCGTTCCGATCACGCTATAGAACGTTCCCGTTTCCGTGCGGACATTGTAAGTGCCGTGGCTGGCCTCGACGTGCTCGTCATAAGGGCCGCCGTCCAGCACGACATGGCCCTCCAGTTCGCTATCTCCCGTGTCCGTGTTGTAGGTGATTTGATCCGCGTGCAGGATGTAAGTGCGATAGTGAATTTCCACCCCGCCCCGCAGGTGGTAGATGGACCCGTCTTTCTCCTGTTGCACCGCCCGGATCGTAACCGGTTCTTCCGTCTGGCCGGCAGGCGCTGTCGGTAGAGGCGGGGCCGTCTCAGGGGCACTCGCAGGAGTAGAGACCGTGGCGGCGGCAGGGGGCAGCGTCTGGCTGGTTACTATCCCGTGAGCGAGAAGCAGATGACAGACCAATGCGGTCGTGATAAAGATTCGAGAGCGGGTGATCATTAATGAATGACCATTAGCGGGTGATCTGCCAGCGCGCGTGCGCTCCGCCAGCCGGTCTGCCAACGGGAACGAAATGACCTTAGCACGCGAGCCGCAGGCGAAGCAAAGTTTTGCATTTTTGTGGTCTCCGGAGTGCGCGCCTGGCCTGGGTCTGGCTGCGGGCATTCTTCGTGACTTGCCGACGACGACTTGATTCACGACGACCGGATTGATGAAGGCCGGATTGATGACGACCGGATTGACGAACTGTCCGACCGGCGGGGATGCCGCCGCCCACGGGCACCGCTGCGCCACCGCCGCCGTCGAGCTGGCGCGCGCCACCGCCGCCGTTGAAACTGCAGCCGCGGAACGGAACGTCGATCCCAACACTGACCCGAACCTTGATCCGAACACTGATCCGAACACTAATCCGAACTCTGATTCCTGGCGCGTCGAGGTGGCCGCTCACCTCGAACGCTATCGCACGCGGCGCAAGCCCCGGACACCGCGCTATCCCTCACTGCTCCTGCCTTTTGATGCGCCCGAGAGCTGGTCCCGTCCTGCGCCGCCAACTGGTTCGGCAAGAACTGGTGCGCCAGAAACTCGATCGGCGACGGTTGCGACCGCGCCCGCGCGAGCCGGGCAAGACTTCACGTTCCAAACAAATTTCCAGACAAAAGAAGGACCGGCGGCAAGCATGGCGCCAAGCCTCGCCGCCGCTCGCCAAACATCGGAGCCGATTTCGGAGGAGACCCCGGAACAACGCCTGTACCGATATCCCGAGCAATCCCCGGAGCAATCCGCCAAGGTAATCGAGTTCCCACGTTCCGCCGCAATTCCGGTTTTTCGCCCGAGCGACCTGGCCGATCCCGTCTTTGATCGTGATCGTCCGCGCATAGTGGAAGTCCCGGAGATTCTGCCGCCGCCTCCCGCATTGGGTGGAATGCTGATCGAACCCGCCCCTCGGGAGTCGTGCGACACGCGAGCCGGCGCCGGCTTCCCCCTGTCATCCGCGTCCCCGTCAGCATCGATTGCCCGGCGCGCGCTGGCTGGGCTCGTGGATGGCGCTGTCCTCGGAACGGCTCTGGCGACCTTTGCCGCAATTGTTCTTCGTCTGAACCCCAGCCTGAATCCTGTTCGCGGACCGCTGCCAACGCTCGCCGGACCAACGCTCGCCGGCGCGTTCGGCGCAGTCGCAGTCCTGCTCGGGGCGGCTTATGAATTCTTGTTTGTGGTGTACACCGGCTCGACTCCCGGACTGCGCGCCGCCCGGCTGCGGCTGGCAGCGTTTGACGGCTCACCGCTCAATCGTCGCTCGCGCCGCTGGCGCGTGCTGGCATCGTTTCTCTCCGCGTTTGCCGCTGGACTCGGCTATCTCTGGTGCGTTCTTGACCAGGACGGATTGTGCTGGCACGACCGCATCACCCGCACCCACGTCCAGTCGTCAGAGCAGCCGGAATAGAACTGGCTTGAACAAATGCTAAACGGTGGAGCGACGGGCGTCTCGCCCGTCCAAGCCGAGCGCAGCTCGGCTGTTGCCTGTGGCCACAGCAAATCTGGATGCGCGAGCCGCCGTCCGATCAGACCAGATCCTCCAGCGCCGCCCGCAACTCGCGAAAACGGAACGCATACCCGCTCGCCCCGAGTTTTCCAGGCTCAACCCGCTGGCTGGCGAGCAACAATTCCTCCGCGGCCATCTTGCCGAAAGCCAGTCGCAGCGCAAACTCTGGCACCGGAAGAAATGCAGGGCGTCCCAGCACCGACGCCAACACCTTGGTAAACTCCGCGTTGCGCACCGGATTCGGCGCCACCAAATTCACCGGCCCGCTCACTGGAGAACCGACCGACTCCGTTCGTATCGCGTGATGAATCGCCCCCACGATGTCGTCCACATGAATCCAGCTCCACCACTGCTGCCCCGATCCAATGCGGCCGCCCAGCCCCAGTTTGAACGGCTTCAGCATATTCGCGAGCGCCCCGCCTTTCGCGCTCAGCACCAGTCCAATCCGTATGTTCACCGTGCGGATGCCGGCCTCGGCCGCAATCCGGCTGGCGCTCTCCCACTCGCGGCAAACCTCGGGCAGAAATCCTTGCCCAGCCGGACTTTCTTCTCCTAAGAGTTCGTCGCCCCGATTCCCGTAGAACCCGACTGCCGAGGCGCACACCAACACGCGCGGTTTAGCCTCACTCTGTGCTAGCGCCGCCGCCAGGTTCCGAGTTCCCTGCACGCGGCTGTCGCGGATCGCCTTCTTTTTCCCTTCGGTCCACCGTCCCACCACGCTCTCCCCGGCCAAGTGGATCACCGCATCGAATCCCGACACCGCCGCCGGCGGCAGCGGAGCCAGCGGATCCCAGGAAACCTGCGCGGCGCTCGAAGCCCGTCCCCGCACCAGGCGCACAATCTGCGTACTCTGAGGCTCGAAAGAACCCAGAAGCGCCTTGCCAATCGGCCCCGAAACCCCAGTCACAAGAATACGGTCCACGCCGGTGTCTCCCCTTCGTACTCTACCAGCCCACATGCCTTCCTCGACGATCTCGACCGTCTCGGCGGTGGATAGTGGCGGAATCTGCTCCCCTCCCGCCCAGAGACTGGCAGGCGGATTGCCTTTTAGCCGAACGGTAATGCCCTTGGAGGATCATGCCGATGAAATGACGAAAGGGATTTAACGATGGACCCCGAAGCCACGAGGGAAGAGAGAATCGCGCTCTTGCAGGAAGAGATACACTTCATCCATTACACCAACGAACTGTATTGGCGACAGGCGCACCCCAGCGATGCAGCCAAGGCAGAATATTACCGCAGACAGGGTCGGTTAGAGGAAATCCGGAGCGAACTTGCTAAACTGCAAAAAGAATAATTGAGCAGCCCACAGCCTGATTTCTCCCTCGATCCAAATTCACCCCTACCCGGCGGGGAACGGTCTTGGACACCGCCCATCGCGTAAACTAGAGTCACAGCGCGCCCAGCGGTATCTCCCCTCCCCGCGTCCGCTAGGGTAAAATCCCTCATGGCGACGTTGCGTCAACAAATCGCGACCAACGTGCTCACGGTGACCCGCTTCCGCGAGCTGATGAAGAAGCTGCGCGAGAACCGTCCCAACGACGACCTCGACCTCGTCAAGAAAGCCTACGAATTTTCCCAGAAGCACCACGCCGGACAATCCCGCGCCTCGGGCGAGCCTTACCTCGTCCATCCTCTCGAAGTCGGCAACGTTCTCGCCGACATGAAAATGGATTCCGTCTCCATCGCCGCCGGCCTCCTCCACGACTCCGTCGAAGACACCTCGGTCACCGCGGTTGAAATCCGCCAGGAATTCGGCGAGCAAGTCGCCCACATCGTCGAAGGCGTCACCAAAATCAGCAAAATCGATTTCTCTTCCAGAGAAGAAGCGCAAGCCGAGAACCTGCGCAAGATGATGCTCGCCATGGTCGACGACATCCGCGTCGTCCTCATCAAACTCGCCGACCGCCTGCACAACATGCGCACCCTCGAACATCTCGATCCCGAACGCCAGCAGAAAATCGCCCGCGAGACGCTCGAAATCTACGCCCCCATCGCCCACCGTCTCGGCATGGGCAAGATTCGCGGCGAACTTGAAGACCTCGGTTTCAAATACGTCGATCCCATCGGCTACGAGCAGGTCCGCGTCGCCGTCGAGTCGCGGCGCAAGGAGGGCGAAGCATTCATGGCGCGTGTCGAAGGCGTACTGCGCGACGGCCTCAAAGAAGCCGGCATCACCGGCCGCGTCGAGAGCCGCGTCAAGCGCCTCTATAGCATCCACCGGAAATTGCTTCGCCAGCGCATCAGCGTTGACCAGGTTTACGATCTCTACGCCATGCGCGTGATCACCAATTCCGTGCAGGACTGCTACGCCGTTCTCGGCATCATCCACAATCTCTGGCGCCCCGTGCCCGGACGCATCAAGGACTTCATCGCCATGCCGCGGCCCAACCTCTACCAGTCGCTGCACACCTCCGTCATCACCCAGACCGGCGAGACCTTCGAAATCCAGATCCGCACCGAAGAAATGCACAAGATGTGCGAGGAAGGCATCGCCGCCCACTGGAAGTACAAAGACGGCGCCGTCTCCGCCGAGGACGAGCAGCGTCTAGCGTGGCTTCGCCAGGTGGTCGAATGGCAGCGCGACGTCACCGATCCCAACGAATTCCTCTCCACCCTGAAAGTCGACCTCTACCCCGAAGAGGTTTACACCTTCACGCCCAAGGGCAAGGTCCTGGTGCTGCCGCGCGAGTCCACGCCCATCGACTTCGCCTATTCCATCCACACCGAAGTCGGCCACAGTTGCACCGGCGCCAAGGTCAACGGACGCATGGTTCCTCTGCGCCACAAGCTCCATTCCGGCGACATCGTCGAAGTCATCACCCAGCCCGGACACAAGCCCAGCCGCGACTGGCTCGCCGTCGTCAAGTCCTCGCGCGCCCGCAACAAGATCAAGCACTGGCTCAATGTCCACCAGCGCGAGCGCGCCATTGAAATCGGACGCAAGCTGATCGAAAAAGAAGCGCGCAAATACCGCATCTCGCTGAAGGAAATTAAGGAAGCCGACCTGCAAAGAGCGGCCAGCGAATACGGACTCGGCCGTCCCGACGACCTGATGGCCGGCATCGGCTACGGCAAGTACTCCGCCCGCCAGGTCCTGGCGAAATTCGCCCCCGCGGGCGCTGAACCGATGTCCGACACCGAAGAGCAGGCCGCGTCCCACGGCTTCACCAGCGTGGTGCGCCGCGTCTTTGGCGGAGACAGCAATGCCATCGTAGTCCGCGGGGCTGGCGACCTTCTCGTCTATCGTGCCAAGTGTTGCAACCCTATTCGCGGAGAGACCATCGTCGGCTACGTGACCCGAGGCAAAGGGGTGGCTGTCCATTCCATCAATTGCCCGAACGTCACCAATCTTCTCTACGAACCCGACCGCCGCATCGACGTGCTGTGGGCCGGCGACAAAGACGGCCAGCCCGTCTCCTATCCCGTAAAAATCACGCTGCTCTGCGACGACCGCTTCGGCATGTTAAAACAAATCACCGCCGTAATCAGCGACACCCACACCAACATCCGCAACATGGAGTCCCGCAGCTCCAACGGCCAAGCCAGCGTGGACGTAGTCCTGGAAATCGCCGACCTGAAACACCTCCAGAAAATCATGGACGGAGTCCGCCAGATCCCCGGCGTCCACGACGTGCAGCGCTTGCAGAAAATCTAACAAGCCGCGGAAAAACCAGAGTCTCGTATCGGGGCATCGCTTCAGCGGTGCCAAAATCTTCGAAATCAAATGCCCCTTCAGGGGTGGGTCCCCTCATTCTTTGAATGAGTGGGCGGCTTGCTTTCCAGCCCCCGCCTTTGTGCTTCACGGGACCACGGGGCACTGCCTTGATTTGTCGCATGGCCCCGCACGTGGCCTTCCAAATTTCATATCCCGGAGCCTTGTTTCTCCCGTTCACGGAAGCTCGAAAGGGGCTAAGTGCCGCTATTACTTGCGTTAACCGTTTGGTTCGCGGATTGCTCCGAATACCTCAAACAGCCGTCTAGGCCTCCCCATGCCGCAGGAAATCTCAGTCTCGTACTTGGCGATCAAGACCAAGGTTTACCGGTTGATCGACGCCCTGGTAGTCGGTGAGAAGACAGAGGCGGACGTACGGGAGTCGATCGCCCGCTGGTGGGACCACATCCATCTTGCGGACCGGCCCATCGCTCAAAAATATCTCCTGGCCGTGCTGGGACGCTCTATGTCTGCCTTGGACGCCATCGGAGACGGTCTCCCGTCTTCCCACGATTGCAAAACCACATACGGACCGTTCCCTTCCGCACGCATGAAGGTGATGGAACGAATCGTCAAGGAAGCCGGGGTTCGCCCGGCGGTCTGACAGCCTGCGGGAAAACTCGGTTTCGTATCAGCGTACCCTCCCCACCTTCAGGGTGCCCTAAGCTTCGCTTGGGCGGCGGTGTTCGTCGGTCACTGATTCGATCCTGAAACACCTCAGAAAATCATGGACGGAGTCCGCCAGATTCCCGGCGTTCACGACGTGCAGAGATTGCGGAAGATCCAGTGTTGTGTCCCGGAAATATGCGGCATAAGTTCGGGTTGTCATCCCCAAGACCGACCCCTAAGACCGATGTCTTGCGCTAACAGTGCAAAGTTCTTACCTTTCCACGATTATTTTCGTAGGACCACGATTATCTTCTTGACAAATTCTGGGAACGCGCTCAAGCTCCCGATGATTGGGCGTAGGCCCCTACGCTTCCCCCGTAGTGCCTCACTCAGCTCGGAACTGGGGTCCCGAGCAACGTCAAAAACTTTACCAAAACTTCCACGGAGGATCGATATGAACTACAGAAGGATTGCAGTGGCGCTGCTTGCAACGGCCGCGCTGTTGAGTTTTGCAACTGTTGCCAGTGCGCAACAGGACCCGCATACTCTGGGTACTCCCAAGTCTGGCTTTACTCCGAGTCTTTCAGTACATCAAACCACGGATATCTTTCTCGAAGCTGCATACAGCAACGCGTCCTATGGTACAGGTGGCGTCGCTTTGCGTAACCGGTCAACGGGTACGATCGAAATCAGCGGCGATACCGGCGCAACGCAGGCGGCCTGGCTCTATTGGGCGGTGCTCTTGCAGAATCCCACGAAAGCCCAGCTATCAAAGGTGGGGAAGGTGAGTATAGCTCGCCAGTTTCCGGCGGGCGCTCCACTTCCATCCTCGGCAACCTTAACCGGCACCTTGCTCAATATAGGTGCTGATCCATGCTGGGGAAGCACCGGGACTTATGTCTACAGGGCAGCTGTGCCCACCACCGTCGCAACCGGCAACGGCCTCTACAAGATCACACTTGTTGCGGGCGCTAGCGGCCTCACCGACGGCGAGGATCCGTGGGATGGAAATGTAAAGTTCCCGCTTTTCGAAGGTGCTTCGCTCGTTGTCGTCGGTACTGGCAGCGCCACCGTGGGGCTGCTGGATGGTCAGGCGGGAACTACTTTCGGCCCCGGCCCATATTCCAATTACTACCAGCTGCCGGCGACCGTCGCTGCCGGAAGTCAAGTTTTGCTTGACAACATCGGCTACGACGGCCAGATCGGGTATAGCCGCGTCGGCTCTGCTTCACAGGAGACCAGCACCGCATTAGGATGGCCGAGCCAAACCAACAACATTCTCTTCGCAGGACCGGGCAGCGGGGAAGTGAGCGGCAGCGACTGGGACGGCAGCTCGGGCTGGCCGTTGCCGCAACTGTGGGACGACACGGGCCATGACATCAGTAACGCGTTCGTGGCAGGAGACTACTGGGTGTTAGTGTCGTATACCGCTCCTTTGGACTGCGTAGGTACAGTTGCTGCTGTTGTTTCGGTGCACTAACCAAACCGCGTTACCCGTGGCAGATCGCGGGTCGAAAGTCGGCTGGCTCCTTGGCTTGGGATATTTTTGAGGGGATCGGATCCAAGGCGCAAGGAGCAGGCCACCAACCGGGCGGGGCAGGTTCTCTGCCCCGCCGCAATTTTGCCGTTCGCGATTCAGAAGTGTCAGCGCGTGCGGCCCAGCTTATGCACCGCCCTACTCTTCAGGGTGCTCCGTCCAAGCTCGGCTTGGGCTGGGGTGTTCGCCGGTCGCTGACTCGACCGCGGACTTCGGAGTAACGACAAACCCTGGTTGACATCAACCTTTCCGTAAAGGCCCTTTGGTCTTCCCATTAGAGTAACCACAGGAGTTCGAGCTTGACCGTGACCTCGATCTCAGTAAGATTGTGACCACCCCCACGCATTCAAAAAGCGCGAATGAGTGCGGTACCCGGCAATCACACCGCCTTGTGACGAAGCGCACTGACAGAACCCACCAAAGGGTATCAATTCAATTCGCACGACAATCCCCCACAGGCGAAAAGGAGACCCGCGCTTAAAGAGCGATCCTCGAAGAACGTCTGGGAAATTCACCTAACAGAGGGCCCACAACAAAAGAACAAAGCTATAAGGAGGGCACTATGCATTCACTAGGGACGAACAGTAGGACGAAACGCCCTTTGAACATTTCCGATGCCGGGCCGAGATGCGGTTCGACGAAATTGGCAGCGGGTGCCCCACACATTCGCGCTTTTTCCGAATGTGTGGGTGTGTGCGCTATCCGCGGCGCTCTGACACTAGCTGTGGTTTGTGCGCTGTTGCTGATTGCCGCTCGCCCAGCGCAGGCCCAAACTGAGACTGTGCTCTACAACTTCACAGGCTTCAGCGATGGCTCTCATCCGCAGTCCAGCCTCATCGCTGACGGTGCTGGCAACTTATATGGGACGACAGCGTTGGGGGGGACATGCCCGGGGTGGAACCAATATGGATGTGGAGTCGTATTTGAAATTTCGCCGAACGGTAGCGGAGGCTGGAAACAAACCGTGCTCCACACCTTCGCCGCGCCACCGGATGGGGCGAATCCATTGTTCTCTCCCGTCATATTCGACATATCGGGAAACCTTTACGGCACGACGCAATGGGGCGGCGCGTCTAATGTGGGCACGGTGTTCGAACTTAGTCCCGCAGGAGCAAGCTGGACGGCAACTATCCTGTACAGCTTTACCGGCGGGGCGGACGGTGGACATCCGGCTGCCGGTCTGGTCATGGATCGGGCAGGCAATCTCTATGGCACCGGCCAGACTGGCGGCGCGAACGGCCAGGGCACAGTGTTCAAGGTGTCTCCAAGTGGCGCCGAGACGTTGCTCTACACCTTCGGGAGCCAATCTGGAGACGGGTCCTACCCTTTCGCGGGTTTGGTCCTCGATGAGACGGGCAATCTCTATGGCACCACGTATAGTGGCGGCGCGAACGGTGGCGGGACGGTGTTTAAGCTGGCTCCGACCGGCACCGAGACGGTGCTCTACAGCTTCGGGAGCCGATCCGGAGACGGGTCCAACCCTTATGCAGGTTTGGTCTTCGATAACAATGGCAACCTCTATGGCGCCACGTATAGTGGCGGCGCGAACGGTGGCGGGACGGTGTTCAAGCTGGCTCCGACCGGCACCGAGACGGTGCTCTACAGCTTCGGGAGCGGATCCGGAGACGGGTCTAACCCTTTCGGGGGTTTCTTGATCTTCGATAACAATGGCAATCTCTATGGCACCACGGTTGGCGGCGGCGCGAACGGTGGCGGGACGGTGTTCAAGCTGGCTCCGACCGGCACCGAGACGGTGCTCTACAGCTTCGGGAGCCGATCCCGAGACGGGTCCAAACCTTGGTCGGGACTGGTCTTCGATGAGAAGGGTAACCTCTATGGCACTACCCACGGTGGCGGTGCGTACGGTGCCGGCGTTGTGTTCGAAGTGAACCCGGCGGCGGTGACCACGACTACGCTGACGTCTTCGCTGAACCCGTCCGTCTATGGACAGGCCGTTACGTTCACCGCCGTAGTGAGCGCGGCTTTGGGAACGCCAACCGGAACGGTCATTTTCTTCGCTGGCTCAACCGCACTCGGTAGCGCGACGCTGGCAAACGGGAACGCGTCGCTATCCACGTCATCGCTGTCGGCAGGCTCGCACTCGATTACTGCCGCATATCAGGGCTCCGGCGCCTTCCAGCCGAGCGCGTCATCGCCACTGAAGCAGGTTGTGAACGTCCCCACGACGAAAACGGCGGTGACCACATCGGGATCGCCTTCGTTCGTCGGACAGCCAGTGACGTTCAGCGCTATGGTGACGGATATCTACGGCACGATTCCGGATGGCGAACTCGTGACGTTCTATGATGACGGCACGGCGATCGGCACGGGCACCACGGCCGGCGGTGTGGCGACCTTCACGACCTCCTCGCTGACGGCGAAGACGCACACCGTCAAAGCGACCTACGCCGGGGATGGGGTATTCAAGCCAAGCAGCGGGACGGTTATGCAGGTAGTGGATAAGTACCCGACAACGACGGCCCTGAGTTCGAGTCTCAATCCCTCGAACTACGGACAAGCAGTGACCTTCACCGCGACAGTTACACCGACCGGGCCTTATCAGCCGACCGGAAGCGTGACATTCAAGAACGGATCCGTGGCCCTGGGTAGTCGGAGCTTGAACGCTAGCGGAGTTGCAACTTTGACCACCGCGAAGATCCCGGTTGGGGCGAACACATTGACAGCGACCTACAACGGGGATGCCTTCAACGGCAAGAGTGTGTCGGCAGCGATCACGCAGACAGTGAGTCAGGCTTCAGTCAGTGTGGTGCTGACCTCAACTCCAAATCCGTCGGCTTTCGGCAAATCCGTCAAGTTCACGGCCACGTTGACCAGCAATGGCGGCCTGCCGTCTTGGCAGCCCGTTACGTTCAGCTACAACAGCGCGACACTGGGAACGGCTAACGTCAACAGCAAGGGCGTGGCAACGTTCTCGACGACAACGCTGCCGCGGGGATCGGACGTCGTCACAGCTGCGTACGCGGGCAGCGTGGACTACAGTTCGGCTTCGGCGACCGTGACGCAGATGGTGAACTGAAAAGGACCGGGCTGAAGAGGCTTACCGATTTTCAATCTGAGCCGGCGGGTGGCCCGGGCTTCGCGTCCTCCTAAACTCCCGAGGGTGCCCCGTTCAAGCTCCGCTTGGGCGGGGCCTTTGACATTTTTCATCACAAACACCCTGTGCGCAGCATCACAGACTTCTAACCGCCCGTCGGTGACAATGGAGATCGACCTGTGTGTCAAGGCCGAGGTGTGTCCGTCTCCCCGGAGACGGCTCTCGAAGCTGCCAAGCCCCATTAGTCGGCGCTCTTTGAAAAAACCAATTTGGAACAATAAGCGGGCGTCAGCCCGCTGCCGAAATCCTGAGCGAAGCGAACGGATCTCGTAAGTCGTTGATTTTGGAAGACTTTACCCGCAAGTCCTTTAAACCCAAAGACCTGGCGGGATTTTTCTCCTAACCCCATGATTCCAAAAGACCGGGGGGAGGGGGGTACCCCCCCAGTAGCAAACCAGTAACTAGCAGCTTTCGAACGAAAAGGTTCATGCTTCCAAGGCGAAGGCTCCTAATAAAAGTGCAGGTAGTTCGCGGGGTTCCGAACAGCGAACGACGAACAGCGAACGACTAACGACCAGCGACCAGCAGCGAATGACGAACAGCGAGCAGCGACCGACGACACAACAATCCGGTAGAATAGAAAAACATTCTTCCCGGAGGGGCAATGGCAGTTCCTGTATCCCAGATGTGGACAGTGGCTTCCTACGTTCTGCGCCAGAAGCTGGCCGGACGCAAGCGCTATCCGCTCGTGCTCATGCTCGAGCCGCTGTTCCGCTGCAACCTGGCTTGTGCCGGATGCGGCAAGATCCAGTACCCCGCCCACATCCTGAAAAAAGATCTCTCTGTAGAAGATTGCTTCAAAGCGGCGGATGAGTGCGGAGCGCCGATGGTTTCGCTCCCCGGCGGCGAGCCGCTGATGCATCCGCAGATTGCCGAAATTGTGGAAGGCCTGGTCGCTCGCAAAAAATATGTTTATCTCTGCACCAACGCGCTGCTGCTGAAAGAAAAGTTGCACCTGTTCAAGCCCAGCAAGTACCTGAGCTTCTCGGTTCACGTGGACGGACAGAAAGAGCACCACGATTTTTCCGTGTGCCGCGAAGGCGGATACGACCTCGCCCTCGACGGAATTCGCGCGGCCATCGAAGCTGGCTTCCGTGTGACCACCAACACGACTCTGTTCGATGGCGCCGATCCCAACAGCGTGCGCAACTTCTTCGACGAGATGATGGACGCCGGCGTCGAGAGCATGATGGTCTCGCCCGGATATTCCTACGACAAGGCGCCTGACCAGAAACACTTCATGGGACGCGCCCGCACGCGGCGCCTGTTCCGCGCCATGCTGTCGAATCGCAAGAAGACCTGGCGCTTCAACCAGTCGCCGCTTTTCCTCGAGTACCTGATGGGCAAGCGCAATTACAAGTGCACGCCCTGGGGCATGCCGACCTATAACATCTTCGGCTGGCAAAAACCCTGCTACCTGCTGCAGGACGGCTACGCCGAGTCTTACAAAGAATTGATGGAAACCACGGAGTGGGCAAGCTACGGCACCGAGTCGGGCAATCCACAGTGCGCCAACTGCATGGTGCATTGCGGCTACGAACCTTCGTCGGTTGACGATACCTTCGGATCGCTGCGCGGATTCGCGGACACGGTGAAGGCGACTTTCTCGCTCTATCCGGACAAAGACGCGCTCACCGATCTCGATCGCGATGTGCGCCCGGTACACTCCTACAATCCGCTGGTGCAAATTAGCGCGCAGATGGACGGGCAGATCGCGACTGCTGCTCCGCAAGCGCAAACAGAAGAGAGCCGCGTATGAGCGGCAGGGAACATGGGCACGATCCCGCGTTACCCCACAGCGTGCAAACTATTGCGGCGCCGCCGCGCCCGACCGACGAACTCGAAGTTGTCCCCGGATTCAAGCGCGAAAATCTTCAGGGATGGATCCCGCAACTCGCCAGCGAAGCCGATGTCCGGGCAGTCATCGAAAAGGCATTCGATTATCGTGGCGACGTAACCATCACCCGCAAAAATAAAGATAAAGATAAAGACGGCTCCCAGATCACCGGCTATCTTTTCGACCGCCGCATTGGGCCGACGCTCGCAGACTCCGTCGTTCGTCTGATGCTTGCCACCAGCAACGAGCGCCCAGCTATTCCCTATTCCGAAATCGCCGCCATCGCCTTCACCGGACGCGACACCGCCGCCGGCAAAAGCTACGAAGCCTGGGTGAAACAATACTGGGAAAAGCGCGCCAAAGGCGAGAAGAACATTTCCATCGAGCCCGAAGCGCTGGAGTAAGGTTCGTGTAGGGACGGCCGCCCCCGGCCGTCCAAGCCGAGCGCAGCTCGGCAGTTGCCTGCGGTCACAGCAATTCTGATTCGCTCTAGAATGATTCCCATGCTCGTACTCGCCTCCGCCTCGCCGCGTCGCCAGGAATTGCTGCGCAACGCTGGGATCACGTTCGAAGTGCAACCTGCGGACATTCCAGAAGACCCGCTGCCTGGAGAAGCCGCCAAAGACTGCGCCGAACGTCTGGCGCGCGAGAAGGCGCTCGCGGTTGCACGCCAACGTCCGCATGATTCCGTGCTTGGAGCCGACACCGTGGTTGTCGTCGATGGCCAATTTCTTGGCAAGCCTTCCGATGCCGCGGACGCCGCGCGCATGCTGCGCCTGCTTTCAGGACGCGAGCATCAGGTGATTACGGGAGTGTGTTTGGTGGTCAGCGGCCAGCCGTCGGTGGCCAGTGAAGCGACGCTCGTTACCGTGAGTGAACTCACGGACGAAGACATCGCCGGCTACGTCTCGAGCGGCGAGCCTACGGACAAAGCCGGAGCCTACGCGATTCAGGGCATCGCTTCCCGTTGGATTCCTCGCATTGAAGGGGATTACAGCAACGTGGTCGGACTGCCGGTAGCGCTGGTGTGGCGCATGCTGCGG
>Ga0209039_10001698_pt1 | contig 19949 bp, 16 predicted proteins | sample BogFormECP12_OM1_FD_188238 | JGI IMG/M metagenome (GOLD analysis project Ga0209039, IMG submission 188238) | Bog forest soil microbial communities from Calvert Island, British Columbia, Canada - ECP12_OM1 (SPAdes) (version 2) | ecosystem: Environmental > Aquatic > Freshwater > Wetlands > Bog ...
AGGCTGACTCGGACACTATCGATGATGACTTCGACCATCTCTGGCATATCGCGCTCCATTACCGATTAAGAGTACCGTTATTCTAACACGCACGGGAGGGTGATGCAACCGGAAAGTTCAAAAGGGAAATCCTACCATGATAAAATCAACCCCGATGTCATCCAAGCAGAACTTCCTGGCTTATGGGGCGCTGGGGGGCGCCATCCTTGCAATCAGTTTCTCGGCCTTCTTCGTGCGCTGGGCGAATGTCCCGCCCCAGATCATGGGTTTCTACCGCATCGGCATTTCCACCCTGATCCTGAGCCCCTTTTTCATGCGCCGCACGCTCCGCCGGCAGGACGGACCGGCCGGCTTGGACCTGCGCTGGGGAATTCTCATCTTCCCGATCCTGGCCGGTCTGGCCTCCGCCATGGACCAGTTCATCTGGAACACGTCCTTGAAATTCACCGCAGCCGCCAACGCCACCCTGCTGGGCAACACATCGCCCATTTGGGTGGCCCTGATCGCCTGGCTGATCCTGCGAGAACGCACCCGGAGTTTGTTCTGGGTGGGTCTGGTCCTGGTCATGGGCGGTGCGGCTGTCGTACTAGGCAATGACTTCTTGAGGCATCCCACCCTGGGCTGGGGGGATCTGCTCTCGATCACATCGGCCTTCTTTTACGGCCTCTTTTACCTGTTTTCCGAGCAGAGCCGCCGGCGCCTGGATACGCTCTCGCATGTCTGGATCTGCAGCCTGACCAGCACGCTGTTCCTGTTGGGGATCTGCCTCGTGGGCCGAACCCCGCTCTCCGGTTATCCAACCCGTTCCTATCTGATCCTCGTGGGGGCCGCCCTCCTGCCGCAGCTGATCGGCTACCTGGCGATCGGTTATGCGCTCGGACACATACCGGCCCACATCGCCTCCCCGACCATGCTGGGCCAGCCGGTGATCACGGCCATCCTGGCGATCCCCATCCTGGGCGAGAAGCTCACCCCGCCTCAATGGATCGGGGGGCTGGTCGCCCTGACCGGGATCTATCTGGTGAACCGCAGCCGGGAGCGGCCGGTCGAAGCCGCGGCGCTCGATGAAGTGCCCGCTTCAATGGGATCAGCCGCCGAAGGCAAAGGTGGGCAGGCCCTGGATCCCGGTCTGGATCCGAAATAAACCCCCGGAAAGAGGATAGCGTTTTAATTGCCCGGCGCTCAGCCGGGTGCGGGCCGTGGTGACATACAGGTCGGTCAGTCCTGACCCCCCGAAGACGCAGGAGCTGGGCCGAAAGGCCGGCAGGGGAACCCCCGCCAGCATCCGGCCGGTGGCAGGATCCCAGCGGGTGACCTGCGCTCCGCCCCACAGCGCGATCCACAACATGCCGTCCGCATCCGAAGTCATCCCGTCCGGAAATCCGAGCTCGGCCGGGATGGAGAGTACTGTCCGTGGATGGTCGATCTCGCCGCGCTCGAGATCGTAATCGAAGGCCTGGACCTGGCGGGTCGGGGTGTCGATATGGTAGAAGGTGCGGTAGTCGGGACTCCAGGCCAGACCGTTCGGGATGCGCAGACCCTTCCGCAGCGTTTTCCACGTGCCATCCCCAGCCAGGGAATAGAGCGAGCCAGCGGCTTCCACTTCGGCATCATCCATGGACCCGGCCAGGAAACGCCCGGCTGGGTCACACTTGCCGTCGTTGAAGCGGTTCCCGGGCAGATGCGGTTCGGGGGAAGCCAGGTGGGTCAGGGCTCCACTCGCAAGGTCAAGGCGAGCAAACCCGCTGCGCACCCCGAGGACCACGTTCCCGTCCTGACAGGGGGCCACACAGCCGAGCGGCTCACCGACCGGTATGGCGCGGTCGCTACCGGTCCGGGGTTGGAAGAGATGCAGCAATCCGGCGCGGATATCCACCCAGTACAGAAGGCCGGCGCGCCCGTCCCAGGCAGGGCCTTCCCCGAGCTCGGCTTCCGCCTCCAGGATCAGCTCAGCCTGCATGGCCTAGGCGGCTGACCTGGGCGCACATCACAAAGCGGTCCAGGGCCCCGAAGCGGTATTTGTACTCTTCCTCGCCGCGCATGAAGTCAAACTCAACGCGCTGGTGCTGGTTGGCCCACTGCAGCAGGTAGCCCAGCAGCACCCAGCCCGGGGAGAGTTCCATAAACCGCCGGTCGAGGCCGGAGTTGTAGACCCAGATGCGGTTGTTGTAATCAAAGTTCAAATATGCGGCCGCCTTTACCCCATCTGCCTCCAGGAAGGCCAGCTGCAGCCAGCCCTGCTGAAAAGCCGCCCGGCAGGACAGGTGCATCTGCTCGCGCATGGCCGGGCTGAGGAAGCGGGCCTTGTCCGGATCGTCCGCCATCATCGCCAGGAAAGCATCCACCTCGGCATCGAGGGCAGCGCCGTCATCCACGATATACCAGCGCACCTCCTGCCCGCTCTCCTCGGCGCGGCGCAGCTTGCGGCGGACCTCATGACGCTGTTTTTTGTCAATGCCGGCCAGGTAGGCGTCAAAATCCCCGACCAGAGGGATGGAAGGCGCATGATAGGTACGCTCGGTGCGCGAGCTCCAGCCCCGTTTTTCAGCCTCGCCCTGAAGCAGGGAGAGGGTCGGGGAAGCCTCCGGAACATTCTGCCAGTCCAGCAGGTCCCAAGCGGGCAAGTCTGTCCTGGCACTGGAAAGGAAATCCAGCAAACCAGGAAGAAAGGTCGGCAGGTCCTTCGGACGGCAGATCAGGTCCAGGTAATCCGAGATCTCGATCGAGCCCAGGAGCATCAAGGCCGGGCGGCGCTCCCTGTTGGATGTGAAGAAGAGCGGGGCAACCCCTTGCAATTGTCCATCCTGACGGGCGAGGACCACCGCCAGTTCGGATCGGGGCCATTCGCCACCGCCGCGCGTCGCCCACCAGGCACGCAGATACTCATGGCGCAGGAAGGGGACATGGGTGATGCTTTCCGCCAGCAGGGTGTTCCATTCCGCGGCAGACGGATCCAGTTCGGAAAAGTTACGGATGAGGGTATAGTCCATGAGATCAAAAATGGCAGGAGCGGAAGCCTTCCTCTGCGCCGATTCTACCAGCCTTCAGCAGGAAAGAGGCCCTCTTGGCCGGGGAGGGCGGTCCCGGGGGTTATTTTTCCGGGACGATCCATACACGCATGAAGGAATCGTTAAAGCAGTATAATGGTGAACGTGACCGCCAAGTTCGACCTGAATTTGTATCCCTTCTACCGCATCAAAGGATTGGATCGATCCCAACTACCGGGGCTGGTCGCCGCCGTGCCACCCAAGCGCACCGCCCGCGGGCGCGAAGCGGACCGCCTGCTGATCTACCTGACCCTTTCGGGAAACACCGCCTTCACCGCCACGGAATACAACCAGTTCATCGCACAGATGGAGCAGCGCTTCTACCAGAACCCCGGTTCATTGACCGCGGCGATGCGCGCCACGGTGGAAAACCTCAACCAGCAGCTGGTGGAGCGCAATTTGCGCACCACCGGCAAGGGGCAATACATCATCGGACGACTGATCCTGGGTGTGCTGCGCGAGGCCCAGATCATCCTGGTCCAATCCGGGCCGACCCATGTCTTCCATTTGAGCGGCGAGGAGACCCGGCCCATCCACGACCAACAGATCTCCGGGCGCGGACTGGGCTTCAGCCAGACCACGCCTCTTTATTTCTCCCAGGCCGAGCTCGCCAGCGGCGACCTGCTGGTCCTGAGCAACCAGCTGCCCTCTACCTGGGAAGCCGCCCTACTTGCCGAACGCGGCCCGTCGGCCGAGGCCGTGCGCCGCAAATTGACCTCCATCACCGCCGACGACCTGAACGCGGTCCTGATCCAAGCCCAGCCAGGCAGGGGAAATCTGACCGTCCTGCCGGGCACGCTTCCCCCCGTCGAGGCGGCCCCCGCGAAGGAAAAGCGCCCGGAAGCGGAAGCGCATCCGGCGCCCGCCGCACCCATCCGGCCGACCTCCCCTCCGGTTTCACAGGTCGATAGCGGACAGCCCTCCAGCCGATTCACACGCATCATGGCCGCTGGGCAGCCTGACGTGCCTGCCGGCGCGGCAGGTCCCTCCGCCGCAGATTCCGCTCCACCGCGCTCCGCGGGGACCGTGCGCCCGGACCGTTCCTCGGCCGCAACCCAGTCAGCTTTTGCCGCACCGGCCTCCCCGGCGCGCCGTCCGAACCGTACCGTCCCCCCCAGAATTCGAACGACCTCCCTGAAATCTCCCGCCCGGGCCCATCCAGCCGCCAGAAGACCTTTCAAGGAATGGTAAAGGGTCTGCAGGGCGTGCGGGGTTTTTCCCAGAAATTCTCGCAGGGCTTCCGGACTTTAATATCGAATCTCCTGCCCAATGCAGGCGACAATCAATCCGCCGTTTCGGGTACGAGCATGGCCTTCATCGCCCTGGCGGTCCCGGTCCTGGTCGTGCTGGTGGCCAGCATGGTCTACCTGCGCTACGGCCGCGTCAGCCAGTTCAAGGAAAACTACAACCTGGCCGTCGCCGCGGCGGTCGGGGCCACCAAACAGAGCAGCCCGCTCGACATCCGGCACGGCTGGGAAAGCGCCATTTTTTACCTGGACAAGGCCGAGTCCTATCAGGTCACCCAGGAATCCCAGGAGTTGAGGCGGGAGGCGCAGGCGGCTCTCGACAACATGGATGGGATCATCCGCTTGGACTTTCGCCCCGCCATTATTGGCGGATTGAGCCGCACCATCCAGGTCAGCCATATGGCTGCCACCGATTCGGATCTCTACCTGCTCAACGCGGCGCGCGGAGAGGTGTTGCGCGCCTACCTGACCAACCAGGGGTATGAAATGGATCCCGCGTTCAAATGCGGACCAGGGCAATACGGGGGAACCTCCGTCGGCACCCTGATCGACATTGCCGCGCTGCCCAAGGTCAACACCCGCAATGCCAGCGTGCTGGCCATGGATGCCAACGGCACGCTGCTGTATTGCTCACCCACTGCGGATCCGATCGCCGTCCCGCTGGTAACCCCGCAACTGGGCTGGCGGGGGATCTCCAAATTCGTGCTCGATCCGGACGGGAACAACCTTTATGTGCTCGACCCCCTCGGGAATGCCGTATGGGTTTATGCCGGAAACTTCGGCGACTTCCCGAACTTGCCGAACATGTTCTTCGGGGAGCAGGTCCCCCAGAACATGAATACCGCCATCGACCTGGCGGCCAACGGTGACGAACTCTACCTGCTTTTTCAGGATGGGCATGTGACGGCCTGCACCCTCAGCCAGCTGGATGTCGTCCCGACCCGCTGTGCGGACCCGGTCACCTTCGTGGACAACCGCCCCGGCCAGCAATCGGGCAAAACCATCGCGGATGCGATCTTCACCCAGCTGGGCTTTGCTGACCCGCCTGATCCTTCGCTGTACTTTTTTGAGCCGCTGACGCAGGCAATCTACCGCTTCAGCCCCCAGCCGGATTCGCTCACCCTCCAGGGGCAGTTCCGGGCCAGCGAGGACCAGCGCAAGCTCATGATGGCCTCACCGGCTACGGCCATGACGATGAGCCCCAATCGTTATCTTTTCATGAGCGTGAGCGACCAGGTTTACTTCGTCACCGACGTGCCGTAAAGGAGGAAAGATGAGCAATTCATCGGGCAATTCTGGGAACTTCCTCTCCGCCATCCTGGATTTCCTGCTCGGCTTGCTGGGTGTTTCCAAGCAGCCGGTGCCTCCTGCCCCGCCTCCGCCGCCTGCCGTCCCGCCGGATAACACCACCGAACCGGTGCGCATCGTGACCTCGCACGTCCTGCTGGTGATCTATGACCCGGTGATGGACCCCGCCAGCGGCACCAAACTCTCCCAATTCATGAATTGGAACCGCCCCGACGACCTGGTCAACAGCTTCATTCAAGATACTCTGGCTGCCAGCGGCGGAAACGCCCGCTTTCAAATCGCCCAGCGGGTCGAGCTGAATGAATTCCCGGCCAAGACGGATGGTTATCGTTATGACCCCCAAACCTTTGCCGCGGTGATGAAAGGCACCCAACCTCCTTATAAACCCGAGATGGTCGACTACATGGCCATCATCACCGGTCTGAACATCCTTCCGCAAATCACACGACGCGAAATCGACGAGGTCTGGCTGATCGCCTTTCCCAATGCCGGCTTCTATGAATCGACCATGGCCGGGGCCGGGGCATTCTGGTGCAACGCCCCGCCGCTCACCGCAACGGCGGGCTGCGACCGCAAATTCGTGATCATGGGATTCTCCTACGAACGGGGTGTCGGCGAAATGCTGCATTCCTTTGGCCACCGCTGCGAATCCATCATGACCCAAGCCTTCGGAAAGACCCAGGGGGATGCGAATCTGTATGCCCGCTTCTCGCGCTACGACAAGACCTCCCCGGGCCAGGCCGGGCTTGGCACCATCCATTTTCCCCCCAACGCCCAACAGGACTACGACTACGATAATCCCACCAAGGTTCCCAGCGACTGCTACGACTGGTACAACTTCCCTCATTTCCAGAACGATGTGCGCCAGGTCAATGCCGATGAATGGGGCGACGGCAATCTGGAAATCCTGCACTCCTGGTGGCTGAAGCACCTGCCCAAGGTCGCCGGTCGCACCAGCGGGGTCGCCAACAACTGGTGGCAATACATCATGGATCCCAACCTGGTAAATCTTTAAAAGGCCGGTCATTCTGTAAAGGGATTGTAAGCGCTTAAACCATACCGGTTTGAGCGCTTTTTATGTTTCAATGAAGGGAAACGGCGTCCCCTGGCAGATCTGAGCGGCGGGCACGGAATGAAGTCGCATCAGCCGCCGCACTTCACCCCAGGTTGGATGTCGGAGGTGGCGAGACCGGATGAAAGATTCTGATCGCCCTGCGCGTGCCTTGGAATGGGGGATTGTCCTCGGGCTCCTGACCCTCTCTGCCGTAGCCTTTGTCCTGCTGCGCCGCGGCCTGGGCCCTTTGGCCGGAATCCTGCTGGCCCTCCCGATGGTCGCCGCAGCCTGGTTCTTTGGCCTGTGGGTCTCCCTGGCCTTCATCGCCGCCGCCCTGGGCCTCGATATCCTCCTTTCCTGGCTGATCGGGTTTCCCCCGCAGACCCTGCCCCTGGAACCCAGAAGCCTGATCGCCCTGCTCCTGGCCGTGCTGGTCGCCCTGGACGTCGCCAGGCTGGGGGAGCTTACCCGCCAGCACCGTCAGGAAGTCGCCGTGCGGGAACACACGCTGGCGGAGCAGGAGGTTCAGGTCCACTTCATGACCCTCTTGAGCGACATCGTCCGGACCGCCCTGCAGGCGGAAGATACACCGACCCTGCTGCATGTGCTGGAGGCGCCCCTCGAGGAACTCTTCCGGGCGGACGCCTGTATGATCACCCTCCAGGAGGAGAACGGGAATATCACTCTCGCGGCCGAGGACCCGGAGGCCGCGAGCCCGTCCGGACGCCCCCTTCTCGACCCGGGGCTTCAACGCACTCTGACCCGTTCCATCCTGGAGACTCGACATGCGCTGGTGATGGGCGCAGGCAGCGGCCGGCCTCCCTTGGAGACGGAAGGGCCCGTCCAATCCGCACTCGGCCTGCCGCTGATCTCCTCTGAAAAGAACATGGGGGCGGTGATCCTGGGTTTCTGTTCCGCACGCAGCTTCAGCCCGGCGGAGATTGAGCGCGGCGAACTGGCCGCCCGACAGATTTCCCTGGCGCTGACCAAAATTCTCCTTCTCGAAGAGACCCGCAAACGCATCCTGGAACTGTCCGCCCTGCATGCCGTAGCGGCCGCCGCCACCCAGGAAGATGACGAGGATGAGCTGATCCAGCGCGTCACCCTGTTGATCGGTGAGAGCCTGTACCCGGACAGTTTTGGCGTTCTGCTCCTCGATCCAGCCACAGGAGAACTCACCCTGCATTCCTCCTACCAGCCCGGGACCGACTTGGGGCCGCTGCGCCTGCCCAAGGGGGTCGGCATCACGGGCAGTGTGGTGCAATCCGGGGTCGCCCGCCGCGTCCAGGACATCGCCGCCGCTCCCGAGTACCTGAGCGTTCACCCGCGCACACGCTCAGAGCTGTGCGTTCCTCTGAAAGTGGAAGGACAGGTCATTGGGGTCGTCAATGCGGAAAGTGAAACGGTGAATGCCTTCAGCGAACAGGATGAGGCCCTCCTGACCATTCTGGCTGGACAGCTCTCGACCACCATCCAGCGCCTGCGCACGGCCAAGGCCGAGCACAATCAGGCCAAGCAGCTCGCCCGTTCCAACGCCCTGATCCGGGCGCTGGCCCAGCTGGGAGCGAGGGCGGCCGCGGTCACCGATCCAGACGGGGTGATGCAAACGCTGGGGAACGAATTGGCCAAGCTCGGGCTGCGTTGCCTGATCGCCCTGAAGGGGATGGAGGACCAGCAGGCTTCCTTCCGGTACACCTCCCTGCCGAAGCACCTGGTGGCATCGATCGAGCGGATATCCGGTCGGAAGTTCCAGAACAATGCGATCCCGCTCGCACGGTTTTCCTCAGCGGCCGGGGCGCTTCCAGGCCCGGTGATCATCGGCGACCCGGTCGATTTCGTGCTCGGGCTGTTTCCGGACCTTTCCAGGCAGGTCGCCGCCAAATTCTTAAAGGTGCTCGGCGTGATCCAAACCACCTCGGTCTGCCAACTGCCGCTGGTCAGCGAAGGTAAGCTCATCGGCACCCTGTGGATGTGGGGGGAAGGCCTGCACGCCAATGACCTGCCGACGCTTTCGTTGTTTGCCAGCCAGGTGGCGACCGCCCTCCAGAATGCCAGCCTGCTGGCGGAAGTACAGAGGCTGGCGATCACCGATGAGCTGACCGGGGTTTTCAACCGCCGCTATTTTTTCAACCGGGCCGAGGTCGAGTTCAGCCGGGCCAAGCGCTACAGCCATCCGCTGACGGCGCTCGTGGCGGACATCGATCATTTCAAGCAGTTCAACGACCGCTACGGCCACCTGGTCGGAGATCAGGTCCTGCAGGTGGTGGCCCGCCTCATGCTGACCAGCCTGCGGGACAGCGATATCCTCGGTCGCTACGGCGGAGAGGAGTTTTCCATCCTGCTGCCGGATACGGATGTAAAGGCGGCCGCCTCTGCCGCTGAACGGCTGCTGAGCTGCATCGCGGCCACGCCCATTGAGACGGATGCCGGAAGCCTGCAGGTGCAGATCAGCATCGGGGTGGCGGGACTTGGCAAGGCCACTCCCACCCTGCATGACCTGATCAACCATGCCGACCAGGCCATGTACGAGGCCAAGGAGACCGGCAGGAACCGCGTGGTGGTCAAATAAGGCTGCATTGCGAAGGGGCTTGCTCCCCGGGGTCAATGGAATCACCCGCAGCTTTTTCCTTGGGTAGCTGCACCCGGGTAGGCTGAGGATGCTCCTCACGGTCACAAACCGCCTCATCGACCGCATGGCAAAGACCGCTTGGAATCCAGGGTAACCACGGCCAGCGACTCGCCAGACCTTCCTGGTGGCCCTGTCCACCGCTGGTCATCTTTGAATGCGCGCCGAACCCCCCTGGGCAAAGGCCCTCACCTGGTCTAACGTGGTCATGGTCGTGTCGCCGGGGAAAGTCGTCAGGAGGGCACCGTGCGCCCAACCCAGATTCACCGCCTCCTGCGGCTCCTCGCCGGTAAGCAGGCCGTAAAAGAACCCGGCGGCGAACCCATCCCCGCCCCCGACGCGGTCGAAGACGTCCAGTTCGCAACTCGGGGAAACATAGGTCCGGCCGTCGATCCAGGCCACCGCACCCCAGGTATGCCGGCTGGTGGAATGCACCTCGCGGAGCGTCGTCGCCACGACCTTGATGCGCGGGTATTTTTTCACCACGGCTTCGATCATCCCCAAGAAGGCGCCGGGATCGAGCCTGGACCTGGCGGCCACTTCCGGGCCGGGGATCCCCAGGCCCATCTGCAGGTCCTCCTCGTTACCGACCAGGACGTCCACGTTCTCGACGATCCGGCCGATGACCGATCGGGCGCGCTCCGCTCCGCCCCAGAGGTTCCACAACTTGGCGCGATAGTTCAGGTCGAAGGAGATCACCGCACCGGCAGCCCTGGCTGCCTGTATGCCTTCGAGGATCACCTCGCCGGTCGTTTCTGAGAGCGAGGCGAAGATGCCGCCGCTGTGCAGCCAGCGCACCCCACCCTTGAGAATCGCCTTCCAGTCGAAATCGCCGGGTATCAGCTGGGCGGCGGCCTCGTTGGCCCGGTTGTAAAAAACAACCGGGGCGCGCACCCCGTAGCCGCGGTCGGAGTAGACCGTGGCCATATTGGGGCCGCTGACGCCGTTGTGCTGAAAATGCTTGTAGAAGGGGGTGATGCCCATGGCGCGCACCCGTTCGGCGATCAGGTCGCCAATGGGGTAGTCGACCATCGCCGAGACGATGCCGGTGCGCAGGCGAAAGCAGTCGGACAGGTTGGCGGCGACGTTGTATTCACCCCCGCTGGGGTGCACGTGCCACTCGGTGGCCTTGTGGAAGGGAATGATCCCCGGATCGACCCGGTGGTTGAGAGCCCCCAGGGCAACCAGGTCCAGGGTGCCCTCCGGCAGGATGTTCAACCCGTATTTCATCGCATTCTCCTCGTCAGCTTTGGGTCCATTCGGTGTGGAAAGTGCCGGCGCGGTCCACACGCTGGTAAGTGTGTGCGCCGAAGTAATCGCGCTGGGCCTGGGTAAGGTTGGCTGGCAGGCGCTCGGAGCGGTAGGCGTCGAAATAGGCCAGCGAGGCGCCCAGAGCCAGGACAGGGATGCCCATGCCGATCGCCGTCTGGACGACCAGCCGCCAGGCTTCCTGGCGGCTTTCGACGGCGGTGCGGAACGACTCGTCCAGGAGCAGATTGACCAGGGCCGGGTTGCGCTGGTAAGCGGTCATGATGTCGCCCAACAGGCCGGCGCGGATGATGCAGCCGGCGCGCCAGATCTTGCCGATCGCGCCCAGCTGCAGATCATACTGGTATTCATCGGAGGCGATCCTGAGCAGCCCCAGCCCCTGGGCATAGGAGGTGATCTTGCTGGCATAGAGCGCATCCCGGGCAGCGTCGATCAAGCGCTGCCGCCTGCCTTTGTACGCCGGCTGCGGGCCGTGCAGGAGGCGGCTGGCGTCCCGGCGCTGCGCTTTAAGGCTGGAAAGAATGCGGCTCTCCACCGCCGCGTTGATGGTCGGGATGGGCGCACCCACATCCAGGGCGTTCTGGCTGGCCCACTTCCCAGTCCCCTTCTGCTGGGCTTCGTCCAGGATCAGGTCGACCAGCGGCCGGCCGGTCTCGGGGTCAGTTTTCGTGAAGATCTCCGCGCTGATCTCGATCAGATAGGACTTGAGTTCGCCGGTGTTCCATTCGGCAAAGACCGCATGCAGGTCCGCTGCTGAAAGACCCAGGCCGCGGCCGAGCAGGTCGTAGACCTCAGCGATCAGCTGCATATCGCCATACTCGATGCCGTTGTGCACCATCTTGACATAGTGACCCGCCCCGCGCGGTCCCATATACTCAACACAGGGCTGGCCGTCCTCGGCTTTGGCGGCAATGGCGCGGAAGATGGGAGCGGTGGCTTCCCAGGCAGGGCGCTGCCCGCCCGGCATCAGGCTGGGACCCCACAGGGCGCCCTCCTCCCCGCCGGAGACGCCGGTGCCGATGAAGTTGAATCCTTCGGCCTCGAGGGCTTTGTTGCGCCGTTCGGTGTCCAGGAAGAAGGAGTTCCCGCCGTCCATCAGGATGTCGCCCGGCTGCAGGTGCGGCTTCAGGTGCTCAATGGCGCTGTCCACCGGCGCGCCGGCCGGGACCATCAGCAGGATGCGGCGGGGTTTCTCCAGCGCGGCCATCAGGGCAGCAGGTGTGTCCACGCCGATGATCTTCTTCCCCGCCGCGGGGCCGTCGAGAAAGGCCTGGGTCTTGGCGCGGTCCAGGTCATACCCGGCAACCGGAAAACCATTCCGCTCCATGTTCAGGGCCAGGTTGTGGCCCATCACCCCCAGGCCGACAATACCGATCTTTGAACTCATGGTGCCCTCCAGATGATCAACAGCTACAGGTTAGGATTCTTGAGGCGATAGAGCAGCTCGCCGGCGCGCGGCACAAGTAAGATGCCCTCGGCTTCACGGCCTTTCCATTCCTCCGGGTTTACCGTGGCCGGGTCGAGGTAGCCCAGGTTGATCCGGCGGCATCGTTCCGCAGGGATGCCGGTTGCCAGCGTCACGCGGATGCGCCGGCTCTCGATGCGAGTCAGAGGGTCATATTGTCCCATCCCATGGAGGTGCGTCGAATGAGCCAGCACACCGCCCGGATAATCCTTAAACCGATCCCATTGCTTCAGGAAATAATCGCGGCAGTGGTAGCCAATTTCATCGATGATCTTGCCGTGAGTGTAACTGACCTCATGGAGCTGTGGGGCGTAGATGATGACCTCGCCACCGTCTGCCACCGCGGGTTCCATTTTGTACATGCCCTTGGCCGCAGTCCACAGATCCTCATAGATTCCCGGCATCACGGACAAGACGCGTTGAAAGGGTCTATCGATGTAAATGACGTGCTTTTGCGCGGACAGCTTCGCCGCAGCCTGCCAGGCCTCTTCCGGTGTCCCGAAGTATATTCCAGCCAGCCCTTCCTGAGTGACCACCAGGCTGAAACACGCCTTGGGACGGTCGATCAGGAATGCAGCTCGATCGATGACCGCCCGCACCGGGGTATAACCTGCACCAATGACCTTGTAATTGGTGATCACCGCACCCAGCCAATGGGTGAAGTCGATGATTTCCGGCCCAGCAATACCCGGGAAAAAGTATTTATTCCCGCCGGAAAAACCGACGACCTCATGGGGGAATACGGGTCCGCAGATGATGATCTGGTCATAGTCAAAGATGAGTTTGTTAAGCCTGACCGGCACGTCCTGGGACATCAATCCACCTGTGATCTGATCGATCTCACTGGCGGGGATTTCGCCTATCGAGGTAAAGCTATCCGGGTTGCTCCATTCATGATTGAAAATGTGGCTATTACCAACCTGGCCACTGACCACAGGGCAGCCCACCAATTTGCTCAACTGCATCTCGGTGAGCGGTCGATGCGTCCCCAGCGCCACCAGGTAGTCCAATACCGCCACGCGCCGGCCGAGATACTTCCCGAACAAACCGAACATCAGTGGCATGGGCATCGTCCGGGTGCCGTCCGGAATAATGATCAAGACGCGTTTTCCATCCACCGGAATCGTGCTCAAACCCTCTCTCACGATCTCGCCCGTCTCGTCGTCGCTCAGAGTTCGATCGGCGAATCCTTTTCCGATAAGCAACGCCTGCTCCTCCTTAATGGCTTTTCAACCGCGCAACGCAATCCGATGAATCTGCCGACTCGAATCATACACCGCTGTAGGCAGAAAAGCCTCCATCCACCGGAATCACCACGCCGGTGATGAACGCCGAGGCGGGCGAAACCAGCCACAGGATGGCGCCGGCCAAGTCTTCCGGAGTGCCGAATCGTCCCATCGGCGTGTGAGCGATGATGGATTTGCCACGCGGGGTAAGATCGCCGCTTGCCTTGGCAGTGAGCAAAAAGCGGTTCTGCTCCGTCAAAAAGAATCCAGGAGCCAATGCATTAACCCGGATGGACGGCGAATATTCCTGGGCCATGTGCACGGCCAGCCACTGGGTGAAGTTGCTGACGCCTGCCTTTGCAGCGGAATAAGCCGGGATGCGCGTCAATGGGCGGAGAGCGTTCATGGACGAAATATTGAGAATAACGCCCTTCTTTTGCTCCGCCATGATCCTGCCGAAGACCTGGCTTGCCAGGATCGTACCCATCAGGTTCAGGTCGAAGACCCAGCGCAGGGCTTCTGCGGGCAGATCAAAAAAAGGCGTCCCGGCATCGGTGGTGGCTTGCGGCTTGTTTCCGCCCACGCCGTTGATGAGGATGTCCATATGCTGGTAAGCGTCGAGCACCTGATGGGCAGCAGATTCGAGACCGGCCTTATCAAGCACATTGCAACCCAAGCCAAGGGCTTCTGCACCCGTTGAGCGGATCTCAGCCGCCAGCTTTTCGGCGGCGTTGACATCCAAATCCAATATGGCGACCTTCGCGCCTGCCGCCGCCAGTGACCGGCATATCGCCGTGCACAAGACCCCCGCCCCGCCTGTGACAACGGCCACTTGATCTTTAATATCAAAGACTGAATGGGTCATAAAGGCACCTGCAATGGAGACATGATTCTAGCTTCCCTTTTCCAGTTTATAGGCCCGTCTCGCCAAACCCACCGCCAGTTCACGCATCATCGTTTCTGCATCGGCCCGGTCAACAATATGCCGCACGACCATCCCAGCCGCCCAATTCGCAGAGGCGCGCCGCCAGATATCGTGCCGGGCCGGGATGGAACAGAAGGCACGCGCGTCATCATTGAAACCTGCGGTGTTGTAGAGGCCAGCCGTTTCCATGACCTGATCGAAGTAGCGGGCGATTCCGTTCAAACTATCATGGAACCACCAGGGTGGACCCAGTTTCAGTGCGGGATAATGCCCGGCAAGCGTTGCAAGTTCCCGAGAATAGGAGGCCTCGTCCAGGGTGAACACGATGAGGGTCAGGCGGCGATCGTTGCCGTATTTATTCAATAAGGGGAGCAGGTTACGGGTGTATTCGGTCTGGACGGGGATATCCCCGCCTTGATCGGGCCCGAATATGGAGGAAATGGTTTCATTGTGATTGCGATACGAGCCGGGATGCAATTGCATCACCAGCCCATCCTCGACGCTCATGCGTGCCATTTCCATCAACATATGGGCGGCGAAGCGGGAAGCATCACCGGGCATTGAGCCACGCTTAAGCCCGCGCTGAAATATCGCACGGGCTTCGCTGGGAGTCAGTTCAGCAGTGGCGGGTGTCAGGGCGCCGTGGTCGGTGGCGGTCGCACCCATCGACTTGAAATATTCCCGACGTTGTTCCAGTGCGCGGAGATAGGATAAAAAATCTACAATATCGATTCCGCTGACGAGGCTGAGGTCGTCGATATGGACGCGCCAATGGGGGGTATCGAGGTGGACCACCGCATCCGGGCGGAAGGTGGGAATGATGCGACCACCCCATCCGGAGTTACGGATGGCGCGATGGTGTTCCAGCGTAGCGGTGGCGGCATCCGTAGTCGCAAGAACTTCGACGTTGAAACGTTCAAAGAGTTTGCGCGGGGAAAAATCGGGCGAGGCCAATTTTTCGCTGATGGCATCATAGAGCCGGTCGGCGTTGGCCGCGGAGGGTTTTTCATCGCGGCCAAAGACTTCGCTCAGCTCGTGCACCAGCCAAATCCCGGAGGGTGTGCCCAGGAACAGATGAAAGTTTGCACAGAATATCCGCCAGACCTTGCGGGGGTCCCCTTCAACCGCGCCGCCGTCCAGGCGGGGAACGCCGAGTCTTTCCAGAGGAACGCCCTGCGAATACAACAAGCGCGTGACATAGTGATCAGGGGTGATGAACAGGTCCGCAGGGGAACCAAAGGTGGCGGCAGGGTCGCTGAACAGGCGCGGATCAACGTGCCCGTGCGGGGAGACGATGGGCAGGGTGGCGACCTGCCCGTACAATGATCTAGCAATCTCCCGGATTTCCGGGAAGGGAGAAAAATAGCGATCAGGATTCAGCATGATGGCCCTCCGCTGATGAGGAAAAATATCGCTGGATGATGACTTGATTTCTTGCCCAGGCAAAGGATGGGATCTGTCATCATGAAAGACGTGGCCAAAGCAGCGGGTGTATCGCTGCAGACAGTTTCACGGGTCATCCACCAAAAAAGAGATTGCCCCTGAAACACGCCAGCGGCTTCAGCAGGTTATGGACCGATCGACCGGTCAAATACTCGGGGGGCAGCCTGATGAGGCAGCGTTCCTGACCCATGGGGGTGACTTTTTCGGATATTGTAAACCCCTTCTTAGCTGAGATCGTCCTGGATATCCTGGAGAGGTCGCAAGAACTGGGATCTATCGCGCTCCCAATCAGTGCCATCGAAAACCTGGATCAACCGCAACCCATTCTGAACCGCGATGAGGAAAATCAAGGAATGGGGCCCGAGAGGGGAATTCGAATCATCAGGATAACCAAAAAAAGTTGGCCGGAAGGCTGGCTGGGGCGCCATTCATTTCAGGCCCGGATTGACCGATGGCGTGCTTTTGTCTATACTTAACCCAGAGACGCTCGGGCAGGGCTCTGCCCGATTCCAAGAAGGAGGATCCAATGACCACTAGCCTGACCTGGTACGGGCATGCTGCCCTCGGAATAGAGACCAATGGGGTGAAACTGCTGGTGGATCCCTATTTCAGCGGCAACCCATCTGCGACGACCACCGCCGATCAGGTCAATCCCGATTTCATCCTGGTCACGCACGGCCATGGCGACCACCTGGGCGATACCGTCGCCATTGCCAAGCGCACCGGGGCGACCGTCATCAGCAATGCCGAAATATCTTCCTGGCTCGGCAAACAGGGCATTAAAACCCACGCCCAGCACCTGGGCGGAGGTCATACCTATCCCTTCGGTTATCTCAAGCTGACCCTGGCCCTGCACGGCTCCGGGCTGCCCGACGGCTCGGGCGGCGGCAACCCGGCCGGCTTCCTGCTGACGACCACGGACGGGATGAAGATCTATATCGCCGGGGATACGGGCCTGTTCGGCGACATGAAGCTGATCGGTGAAGAAGGGCTGGAGCTGGCAGTGATCCCGATCGGCGACAACTACACCATGGGCCCCGAGGATGCGCTGAGGGCCACCAAGCTGCTGGCCCCCAAGCACGTCATCCCTTACCACTACGGGACCTGGGACCTGATCGCCCAGGATCCGGACGCCTGGGCCGCCCAGGTCAATGCCCAGACCCAGACCCAGGCCCACGTGCTGAAGCCGGGAGGCGGGTTCAGCCTTTAGGGGACACTCTGCTGCTACCGACCGGCGTCCGGGGGTAAAGCGGCAGGTCTTGCAACGGGCTCCAATCGGTCATTCGAACCACTCAGGCAGGAGACTAGCCCTTTCAGGATGGCTGGGATCCGTGGTCGCCTCCCCTCGCATGGCAGATCCCTGAACTTCCGCCGGGTTGGGATGTTATTAAAGGCCTAAACAGACCGGTCTTCCGGCAGCACCAGGGGGGTATCGGAAAACGGATGGGGAACCACCTGCACCGGCAGATGATAGGCAGAAGAGATCAGCTCCGCGGTCAGCACCTGGCGCGGCGTCCCGCAGGCGATCAGTTCCCCCTCCTGGAGCAGGGCCACGCGATCCGCATAACGGGCGGCCAGGTTCAGGTCGTGCAAGGCGATCAACACCGCCAGGTGTTCCTGATGGGCCAGGGCGCGCACCGTTTCCATGAAACTGATCTGATAATGCATGTCCAGGTTGGAGGTCGGCTCGTCCAAAAGCAGGATGGGCGTGGCCTGGGCGAGGGCGCGCGCCAGGAGGACGCGCTGCTGTTCGCCCCCGGAGAGCTCCCCCACCCTGCGATCGGCGAGTTCCAGAGCCTCTACCTTCTGCAGGGCCAAGCGGGCGATCTCTTCATCCTTTAATGAAACCTGGCCCAGAAAATTCAGGTACGGCGTGCGGCCCATCAGGACGGTCTCCCAGACGGAGAAAGCGGGCGGCAGGCTCACCGCCTGCGGCACCACGGCCAGATGGCGGGCGCGCTGGGCCGGCGGCAGGGAGAGCAGATCGTCCCCATTCGTGCGCACCCGCCCTTCCAGGACCGGGAGAACCCCGCTCACGGCGCGCACCAGCGTCGTCTTCCCGGACCCGTTCGGGCCGATCAGGGCCACCACCTGTCCGGCCTCCACTTCCAGGGAAACCGCATGCAGCGCACGCCGCGCCCCATAGGCCACCGTCAAGGCTTCAATGCGCAGCATCTTACCAGTACCCCTGGTTCTTCGTCCGCCGCAGCACCCACAGGAAGAAAGGCGCGCCCGCCAGGGCGGTGATAATGCCCACCGGAAGTTCCTGAGGAGCCAGGAGCGTGCGGGCCAGCACATCCGCCAGGAGCAACGCTCCCGCGCCGCCGAGGATCGACAGGGGCAGCAATCGGCGGTAGTCCGCCCCGAACCACAGGCGCATGACGTGCGGGATGATCAGGCCGATAAAACCGATGATCCCCGAAAACGAGACCGCCGCGGCCGTCGCCAGGGAGGCGGCCACGAGGATCACCGTCCGCGCCCGGGTGACATGCAGGCCAAGCTGTTGGGCCTGGTCGTCGCCGTACTGCATCAGGTTCAAGGAGTGGCCGCTCAGGACCAGGACCCCCAGCCCGATGACCAGGAAAGGCAGGACCGCCAGGACCGGGCTCCAGCCGGCCTGGGAGGCGCCCCCGAGCATCCAGGCGATGGCCCGGTGCAGATCCCCGGTCGAGCGCAGCATCAGGTAGGAGGTCAGGGCGGAGGCAAACGAACCGAACGCCACCCCGGCCAGGATCAGGTTGGTGGTCGGGACCGTCTTGCCAAGGCGGGCCAGGGAGTAGACCACGAACACCGTCGCCAGGGCAGCGCAAAAAGCCGCCAGCGGGACAACCATCAACCCCCAGAAAGTGTACGGCCAGTTGACGCTCATCGCCAGCACCGCCCCGAGTCCCGCCCCCGAGGCCACCCCGATCAGGTAGGGGTCCGCCAGTGGATTGCGGAACAGTCCCTGGTCGGCTGCACCGCTGCCTCCCAGGGCTGCCCCGGTCAGCAGGACCAGGGCCGTGCGCGGCAGGCGGATGGCTGAAATAATGGAAGCAAATATCTGCAGGGAGTCCGGCAGAGGCTTCCGCATCAGCCAATCCGCCAGGAGGCGCAACTGAGAGAGCGGAGGAATGGGAACCGACCCGATGGCGACCGAGAGCACGATGGCCAGAAGCAGAAACACGCAGGTCCACAGGTACGGCAGGAAACGGTGGGACACGGCAAATGCCTCCAGAGCGGTCCGGGCTCTCCCGACTGGCAAAGCTATTGGAACAGCTCGGGATGGATCAGCTTCGCCAGCGCTTCCAGCCCGTCCACCAGGCGCGGGCCGGGCCGGCTGACCAGGTTGTCATCGAAGGCGTAGATCTGCTTCGCCTTTACCGCCGCAAGCCCCCCCAGGGCGGGGCGGGAGGCGAACGACTCCGGAGTGACCCCGTAGGCCGAATCGCCCAGGATGACGATGGACGGGTTGCCGACCACGAGCTGCTCCAGGCTGATCTGCGCCCACTGGTCCTTCAACTGGTCCCCGAAGTTCGTGCCTCCAGCGCGGGCGATGAGCAGGTCGACAAAAGTGCCGGGACCGGCGGTATAAGGTTTGGTCGGGTCGGTGGCGTCCAGTTCATAATACACCGAGGGATGGGAGCTGGCTGCCGCGACCTTGGCATCCACCGCGGCGACCCGCGCTTTCAGCGAAGTCACCAAGGCTAGGGCCTCCGCGCTGTGACCGGTCAAGGAGCCGACAGTGCCCAGATTCGCGTACAGCCCATCCAATCCGGTGGGGTTGGGCAGGAAGTAAACGGTCAGGCCCAACTGCTGCAAGGAGCTAACCAGCTCAGGCGGGTTGATCTCCCCGGCCAGGACCAGATCCGGGTGGAGGGCAACGATGGCTTCCGTGTTGTATTTCCCCATCGAACCGCCGATGTCTGCCACGGACTTGGCCTCCGTCGGGTAATCCGAGAACGTGTCCCGGCCGACCACCTGGGCCCCGGCCCCGATGGCGAACAAGATCTCGGTGTTCGAAGGGGCGAGCGAAACGATCCGCTGGGCGGGCGCGGCCAGGCTGACCTCCCGGTTCAGCCCGTCGGTCAGGTTGATCGACGTGGCGGTCGGAATGGGGGTCGGAAGGGGCTGGGTGGGGGCAGGAGCCGGGGTCGCGGTCCGAGCGGGACCGCATCCGGCCAGCAAAATCGCCAGAGAGATGAAAGCGACGAACAGTTTGCGAATCATGGAATGGCTCCTTTGAGATCTTCTTGGTTTCCAATCGAGTAGGAGGGCGGGGCTAGCGCCCTCCTCTCACACCACCGGACATGCGGGTCCGCATCCGGCGGTTCGGTCAGTGTCAGGGCAGTGTCCTCTA
>Ga0209039_10001699_pt1 | contig 19946 bp, 20 predicted proteins | sample BogFormECP12_OM1_FD_188238 | JGI IMG/M metagenome (GOLD analysis project Ga0209039, IMG submission 188238) | Bog forest soil microbial communities from Calvert Island, British Columbia, Canada - ECP12_OM1 (SPAdes) (version 2) | ecosystem: Environmental > Aquatic > Freshwater > Wetlands > Bog ...
ACCAGTGGTTCTGTGCAACGGTGCTACCGAGGAACAGATAGTCAATAACCGTCGGATCTATTTTCTTCTCCAGGAACCATCTTCTCGCGGTATTGGCAGCCAGGCTCACGGCGTTGTCATTCTGCATGCTTCCCTGCCAGCGGGAAAACGGGCTTGAAAAGTATCCCTTGTAAGGGATGTACGCCTTTGTGAAAGTGTCCATATACCTCTCTCCTTATTTTTTTCTGATTACTTTTCTAGACTCTCCGCTTCACTGCCCCTTGTACATCGGTTTCCGTTTTTCGGCGAATGCTGCCATGCCTTCCCTGCCGTCATCCGACACATAGGCCACGGTGAAGCATTCGTTCTCGAAAGAGATAGCGGCCGGCAGCGGCATGTCTACCCCGTTATTGATTGCGGTCTTGATCAGGCTGACGGCCACCTTTGGCTTCTCCGCAAGTCTTTTCGCGACTGCCATTGCCTCTTGCATCACCTTCTCTTTGGGGACCGATTTGTTGACGAGTCCGATCCTGTAGGCCTCATCTCCTGTGACCGCATCGCCAAGAAGCAACATCTCTTTTGCTTTGGTCATACCGACCAACCTTGTCAGCCTTTGAGTGCCGCCGGATCCGGGTATTATGCCGAGATTCACCTCGGGGCAACCAATTGAAGCGTCTGCGGCAGCAATTCTCAGATCGCATGCGAGCGCCAGCTCGCACCCTCCGCCGAACACAAAACCGAACATCGCCGCTACAGTCGGTTTGTCCACCGAGGCAACTTTGTCGACGGTCATCCGGGACGTCCTGCCAAATTCGAAGTACTTCGGTATCGACTTTCCCGCCACATCTTTGATGTCAAGCCCGGCCGCGAATGCCTTTTCGCCTGCGCCGGTCAATATTATCGCGTTAACGCCATCGTCTTTCTCAAGCTGACAGAAAGCGTCATAGATATCCGCGTAAGCGGCCACGTTAAGTGAATTCACAGGCGGTCTGTTTATTTTGACTATAGCTACCATGCCCTCTTTCTCGATCAGTAACGTCTCGTATCCCATGTGCATCCTCCCTATTTCTTAACAGTGTCTCCGTACTTGCCGAGCCATCCCGCGCCCGTCTTTCTACCGAGCTTATTCGCCTTTACCATGTCTTTCATCAGCCGGGGAGCAACCCACTTCAGCTCTTTATTCAGCTCCTTGTGGAGATACTCCGCTACGTGATGCGCGATATCGATGCCGGTGAGGTCCATTAATTCGAACGGGCCCATGGGATAGTTGAGGCCCAGCTTTGCCGCCTTGTCGATATCTTCCGCGGATGCGATGCCCTGCTCCAGGAGGATGATCGCCTCGATGAAGTGAGGCATCATGAGCCTGTTCACCACGAAGCAGGGAATATCCACCTTAACTTCTATCGGCTCTTTTCCCCATTTCCTGCTCAGGTCCATCGCGGTCTTCAGCGTGTCATCGTCAGTGAACTGATTCCGTATGACCTCGACAAGACGCATCAGAGGAACCGGATTAAAGAAGTGCATGCCCACCACCTTTTCCGGTCTGCCCGTAACAGTAGCAATCTCGGTGATGGAGAGCGATGAGGTATTCGTCGCTATGATGACCTCTTTCCTCACAAGGGCATCCAGTTCTTTGAAAACCTTCTTTTTCAACTCTATCTCTTCGAAGACCGCTTCTACCACATAATCGACGTCTTTCAGATCGTTCATTTTTGTCGTGCCTTTGATCCGGCCCATGGTAGCGTTTTTAGCATCCGCTGTGATCTTTCCCTTTTCGACACTTTTTGCGAGGAACTTGTCAATACCCGCGAGGGCTTTAGAAACAAACTTCTCCTCAAGGTCCATCATGATTACGCTGTATCCGGCCTGAGCTGCAATCTGCGCTATCCCGTTACCCATGCTTCCCGCACCCACAACTCCGATTGTCTTGATCTCCATTACACACCTCCCTTGTAAAAGGTTTGTTTGGTTCGACTTTATAATGTCACTACTGACATAATGGCTTTGATGTCATAAATGACACAATAGCTTCTCTATGTCAATCTTTTTTTGTTGAAATTAAGTAAAGCTTGCGAATAAAAAAGTTATCTTTTACGGAAATCCGGTGCAGTTATCCTTTACGATGATCCTGTTCTGAAACCCGACGGGCTGTCGGCTTGTTCCCTCCGGTTGTCATGGCCCACGGGAAAAGCTTCCGTGCCTTCCGCAGAGCTTCAGTCTCGACCGCGCGATACCACTCACGGTAGTTAGTTTTCAAAGCCCTCCCGGCCTCGGTCAATCGAAATCCGGTCTTGTTTCCTCGTTCCTTCTCAATCAGCTTAAAACCCAGTATCTCTTCCGTCTTCTTGATCTTGCCCCAAGCCGCCCTATACGACATGCACATTTTTTCTGCAGCCTTTCTGAGCGAGCCGAACTCATCTATTTTGTCCAGGAGTTCGGCACGGCCAACGCCGAACAACAAACCTTCCTTCGTTTGGAGCCATACATTGAGCATGATTTCCGGTTTCGGAGCAGTCACTGGCCCGGTCACGGCACGGCCCCGTTTCAGGCGATCCTTTTTAGTCCTATCGGCCTTTCTGTCAGCCAACCAACGCTCCGTCCAAAGCATACAAAAATTGCTGCTCAGAATCAATGGAAAGGGGTGGCTAGGGGAGGGAGGCGGGCGTTCTACCAAGTTGCATTCAAAAATAGAGCAAGGCGACCAGGAGGATAACGACGAAGGCGTACAGAATCGAACGACAACCAAACAGTCGTAGCCGGGCACCCGCGACTGACAATAGTCACGTTTGCGGGTGGCAGGGAGTCGTGCCGACGCAACACCCACTTGGGTGAGTACCCGGAAGCTATATGAATGAAGGCAACTTGGTATTATTCCTTGAAAATAATTGTTCCCACGCGTTCCCCTTTCAGGGCCCTTGTGATATTACCCTTCTCGAGACCGTTGATGATATGAATCTCGTTGACCACCTCACTGTTCTGTAGGATCTCCAGGCAGGGCCTCTCGATCACGAGGTCGTCTAAATCTTTTTGCATCAGTGTTTTGGCGCCTATTTCTGGGATGAATTCTGCTTTTGGATTCTTCTTGGGATCGTCCGTATAGAGCCCCTTCTCGTCTTTGATGAAAATGCATGATCGTGCTCCGGTAAGGTCTGCAAGGAGCACAGTTCCTACATCCGTCCGGTGAATGGGAATGCGTCCCTTGGCAGGCCGTATGGCAAAGTAGTTATAAGGGGGCATGCCGTGCATGACAGGGATACATCCCTGTTCAAAATAGCTGGTGAGCTTCACGATTTCATCGTGCCCTATCTTTATGCCGCCGTGCGAAGCGAGGAGCATGGTAACGAGCAGGGCATTCTGCTCCGATACCGAATTACCGAATTTGGCCAGTATTCCGGTTGGCATGCCGAGCTCCAGACCAATCGTGTAAATGTGCCGGCTCCTTGTTCCACCACCCGTCGTCACGAGCATTTTATGTTCCTTCTTGTTCTCGGCGATCTCTGCGACAATTTGCGGTAGGGCCTTGATGCCACGATCACAGATAGACTGTCCCCCGACTTTCAGTATATTCACCTCAGGATAGAGTCTTATTTGCGGCGCTATACCGAGCCCTTCGATGAAGGACTTGCTGACAAGGCTCTCGCCCATGAGCTTGCTCTTGATATGCAAACGCCTGCCGTCTTTTTCTCGCACGAGTGTCATGATGTGACCCTTCCTGTGACTTTATTCAAGCGTCCAGCCGATCAACTGGGAGAATCTTCGCCGCGCCCCTCATTGATCCAGAGTGACGTCTTTATTCCCTTTGCGCTTCTTGTCTCCGGGCGGAAGCAGCACCAACTCAGCACCCACCGCCTTCGCAATCGCCTCCAACTCACTTTTTCTAACGTGCTCTCCGAAAATCTTCAGATTTACGTCCGCCACCGCGACAATTCTGAACCTTGGCTGTTGCTTGCCCTCAACCGATTTCGTCCGCTCCCTGTAAAAAATCTTACCTGCCACCTCGTCACCTCCTGGATTAGTTGACGACACCCGGCCGCTTTCTGCCGAGCGACGTCCATCTCCCCGAATCACCGGGCGCTACGGGCAGAACAGGCTGGCCCGCCCAAAGTCTGGGCCTTAGCCATCCACTGGTTTCAACTATGTCCTCAGGGGCGAGCACGTGAGCATCTCTGTCAACGGAAACCACGCGTATGCCTGCCCGGCTGAGAGTCTCGACCGAAACTGCGGAAGGAAACTCGCGCAATCCTCCGAACTCTATGAATCTGCCGCTCCATCCATGTGCGGTGAGCCCGACCGCGGCGGCTGCCCCGATAATACCATCATTCGTCCCCCCAAGGCCGGAGAGATGACCGTCCCCTGCTACCAAAGCCTCACCTTGGGTCACTACTCTCTTTGCGCATTCGAGCCCAAATGAAATCAGGGCCGGAATAATGAGGTCGCGCTCTCGGACAACGCAGAGTCCCGGGTCGCTTCCCTCTATAAAGTGGTGCTCAATGTGGGCGACGGCCCGCGCTGTGAGCAGATCGAGAGAGAACTGCTCGGGACACTCGAGGACAGCGCACGCTGAGCTGTTATGGGATGTATAAGGGATTGAGTCATCCAGAAGCAGTTGCTGTCGGACAACGCCCCATAATCGACAACCTTCCGGCAGGTCCCCTTCAAACCAGCGCGCCAGCTTCCCCGTGCCGCGACCTGCTGAGATTGTGTCGGTATCATCGAATCCCACATAGACCCGCATTCCATTATCTCCGTCATTAAATCTACGATTTTGACCGGGACATGTCAACGCGACGAACTGAGTCGTACCGGGAACTGCCTTACCGTTACGCACTATGAAATTATTTGGGGTCGCGAGTCGTTAAAAAAAGGTTTATTTTTTAAAATAAAATAACCAATAATCCTCTATTGACCAAACTACGCTTCATAAGTGAAATTCTACTTTTTATCTTTATTCTTCGGCGTTCATCCCAACAAATAGCTGATGTGTACAATTATTGTTGCCTACAGATAAGACATGTTGTAAAATATATAAAGACAATAAAATAACCAAATGATACCTATACATACCAATAGAGCAATCATTGCGCCCAGATTTTAAGGAGTGCAAAGGGATATAGGTCGTAGTTTTTGACGTCAGTATCAAAAGGGTCCACGGGGAGACCAAGGCTCGACCTTGGGATTCTCAGCCAATGAGGAGAAAAAGATGTACAAGTGCCCCATGACCAAGAAGGTCTTGAAGGTATTGGAATATCTGATAGAGGAACGTACCCCGCTCGGCGTCTCTCAGATGGCGAGCGCTCTCTCCATGAACAAAAGCACGCTTTTCGGTATTTTAAGGGCTCTTGAAGAAGCTGGCTATGTTATCAAGGAGAGGGTCGCAAAGACATATGCGGCGGGAGAGGGCCTCATCAGACTTTCAAAGCTTTCATTCAGGCCGCCTGATATAGCCGGACTGGCCAGGCCCTTTTTGCAGCGGCTGGCAAAGGTCTCGGACGAAACAGCCTTCTTTGGACTCAGAGAAGACCTTTCCATAAAGGTGGTAGCTGTTGCTGAAGCGCAGAAGGCTATCATGGTTTCGTCCCGAGAGGGTGCGAAGCTGCCCCTTGTTGCAGGGGCATTCGGCAAGGCGTTCCTTTCTGCAGTAGGTGAAGGAGAACTCTTCGAGCTATTAGAGAAAACGGGTCTACCCCGTTTTACTGAGAATACTAACCAGCAGATGGGCCTTTTTCTGCAGGAACTCCGAAGGACCAAGACTCTCGGGTACGCGGCTGATCTGGAGGAGTTTGTAGGAGGCGTCGCGGGCCTGGCAGCACCCGTGACAGCTGATGGTCAAGCGTTAGGGGCTGTGTGGGTTGCTGGGCTCTCCGCTTCGATGGAAAGCATGCAGCTATTCGGCATAATCCGCTGTCTGAAGGAGACAGCCCAAAGCATCGGTGCAGCGATCAGCTCGCAGCCAGCCTCTTATGCCTCACTCCGGACAGCAGATCCATTCGATATGCCACTGCACAAGGATAAACGAATGGGGAACGATAGACTTTCAGAATCACGGTCTCGACGGGCCCAGGCAGCAGATAAACACCGCCGGCTTTCCCTCGACGAGCATCCTGGTTGTGGTTAGCTCGCCGGGCCTCTGGTGCCCCGTTGCTAGTCGACCAATCAACCTAGTCAACTAGTCAACGGTTCTTCCTCAGCACATGGATAGCGGTGGCCTTGAAGGAAGCGGTAACCTCTTTTCCCTCCCGAAGCGACAACCCTTCGACAGAATGTTTCGTGACATACGAGACAAGCGGGAACCCGCAATCGAGTGTTACGCGCTGGTAAAGCCCCAGGGGCGTGATCTTTTCAATCTTCGCTGGGAAAACGTTTCTCACGCTTGTCGCCCCTCTCCGAAGGCTGGTCGAGAGACTCACGTTTTCAGGCCTTATACAGAGAAGTACCGTTTCTCCGGGCAAGACATCGCCGACTGCCTCAATCTCATGGCCTGAGACAGCAGTGAGGAAACTCGAACCATCTCTTGAGACCACCCTACCTGTTAAAATGGTTTCGACGCCCACGAAGGACGCGATGAACTCGTCTGCAGGACGGTTCATGACGGCGTCGGGAGAACCAATCTGGAGGATCCGGCCGTCCATCATAACAGCAAGTCTGTCTGAAAGGCGGAGTGCTTCCATACGATCGTGGGTCGCAAGGATCGCAGTGGTTCCTGTCTTTCTGAGCACAACCTGGAGATCCTCAATGAGGGCCTCGCTGCTGGGCTGATCAACGGAGGCAAATGGCTCATCGAGAAAAAGGATTTCCGGTCGCGTTGCAAAAGCCCGGGCAAGGCTGACCCGCTGCGCCTCTCCGCCGGAGAGCCTCCTGGCTGAGCGACCGCTCAAATGGCTAATGCCAAATCGCTCCAGCTGCTCCACCACTATACCGTCGCTCTCCGATCGTTTCATGCCACGAATCTTGAGCCCGGACATAACATTTTGGAAGACGGTGGTATCGAAGAGAAGCGGCTCCTGAAAGACCATCGCAAGGCGTCTCCGGAACTCCAGGACCGGCACATCGGAGCCCACCTTCGCGCCCCTGAAATAAAGCTCTCCTGAAACCGGTTTCAAGAGGTAGGAAAGCGTCTGCAAGAGTGTAGTCTTCCCCGCCCCGTTGGGGCCTATGAGGCCGAGCACCTCACCTTCAATGATGCTGACCGACGGAACATCGAGGACAATAACACCGCCTCGCCCTACCCGGAGGCCTTTCCCTTCGAGTACTGTTTGGGATTCGGTCGCCTGTTCGGTCATCTGTTCGATCACCTTGGACGCTCGTGCTGCTGTATGTGCGTGAGGATCGCATTGATGACGTATGCAAGCAAGAGGAGAATTATGCCGAGGGCGATGGCAACGTCGAAGTTCCCCCGGCTCGTCTCCATCACTGTGGCCGTGGTCAATACACGGGAGTATCCCCTGATATTACCGCCTACCATGATCGAAGCTCCCACCTCGGAAATGACGCCTCCAAACCCTGCCATCACCGCGGCCAGTAAAGGCAGCTTCGCCTCCTTGATGAGTATCCAGACCATCTGGAGACGCGTGGCCCCAAGGGCGAATATCTGTAAGCGTAACTTTTTGGGAAGCTGCTGCATGGCAGCAAGAGTGATACCCATGACGATCGGCGTTGCGATGATTGCCTGGGCCACGATCATTGCTGTCGGGGTGTAAAGTATTTCGAGAAAGCCGAGGGGTCCGTTGCGCCACAGCATGATGCTCACGAAGAGGCCCACCACAACCGGCGGAAGCCCCATTCCCGTATTGACGAGGCTTACCGCCACTCTCCTTCCGGGGAACCGTGTGAGCGCAATCACGCTGCCGATCGATATGCCAAGCAGCAGGCTCACGAGCGTGGCTATACCGGAGACTTTCAGGGACAGCCAGGTGATGCCCATCACCTCCGGGTCGAGGGTGACCAGGAGCCAGAAAGCTTTCTTGATGCCGTCAAGAATGAGATCCATGTGCAGACTTTAAAACCGGCCAAAGGCAAAGGGATAAAGGATAAAGGCTATACGCCTTTTGCGTTTGGCCGTTGGCCTTTTGCCTTTTGCCGTGTCCGTTATTTTCCTAAGTCTTCATCCTTTTTGCCTGCGTCGGGGAAGAAGAGCGGCGAGCCGAATTTGTCGACCCCAAAGGTCTTTATCACGCCCTGTGTCTCCTGCGCCACCATGAAATCCGCAAAAGCTCTTCCGCCCACGCTATTGACCTTGGGCCATTTGGCAGGGTTTACCTCGATGACATGATAGATATTGAGCAGGATTGCATCTCCCTCAGCCAGGATATCAAGGCCAAGCTGCTTCTTCAATGCCAGGTAGGTTCCCCTGTCAGTCAACGTATATGCCCTTTTTTCAGAGGCAACGTTCAGCGTCTGGCCCATGCCGAGACCCGTCTGCTGATACCATTTTTGCCCCTCCGGATTGATGTTTGCTGCCTTCCACACGGCCTTCTCTTGGGCATGTGTTCCTGAATTATCTCCTCTCGACATGAAGAGCGAGCCTGTTGAGGCGATCCTCTTGAACGCCTCGACGGCAGATTTTATGCCTTTAATCTTGGCAGGATCTGAGGGCGGACCCACGATCACGAAATCATTGTGCATGACGAGTCTGCGGTTGATCCCGTATCCTTCGTCGACAAACTTCTTTTCTGCAGCAGGAGAGTGGACAAGTAATACATCTGCCTCACCCTTCTGCCCCATGGCCATGGCCTGGCCGGAGCCGACGGCTATGGTCTTGACGAAGTATCCCGTCTTCTTCTCGAACATGGGTATGAGCACGTCAAGAAGCCCGGAATCCTGAGTACTCGTCGTTGTTGCGAGTATGATATTCTTCTGCTGAGCACTGGCAGGCGAGACCGTAAGTACTCCAAAGAGCACGGCTGCAATAAGAGATACTATCCACACACTACTGACACGTTTCATAGATTATCCTCCCTCATCAATGATTATTAATTATTGCTCCTCCGCCCCCTGCTGTCTTCTCCACTCCTTGGAATTAGGAAAAAAGAGAGGGCTGCCGTACTTATCTTTTCCGAAATCCCGGATCAGCAGCTGCCCCTTTTCTGGAGATGTGAGCCACCTGACAAAAAGCATCGTGTCTTCGTAATTCACTTTCGGAAATTTTTTAGGACTGACCGGAATGAGGCTGATGTAGTTCAGCAAATCCGGACACTTCTCGACGAGAACGACGAGCTTGATCTTGTCCTTCAGAGTAACGAGCGTGGCCCTGTCTATGACTGTGTAAGCTGCTTTCTCATCAGCGTACAGCAGCGTTGGCGCGTTGCCCTCAGCTCCTCTTTCGTAAACATGGTACCATGACCCCGATGGTTTAATTCCCGCTTTCTCCCACAATCCCATCTCAGCAACATGAGTACCCGATCTGTCTCCACGGCTGACAAAAAGCGCGCCTTTCTCCGCGATCTTTTTTAGAGCCGGTGGAGCGTGCTTCATGCCCTTGATTCCTGCCGGGTCCCCGGGCGGTCCCATAATCACAAAATCGTTGTACATCAAGTCAATACGCTCTGTCCCGAACCCTTCGGCGACGAACTTCTCTTCGAGGGCCTTCGCGTGAACCATGACCAGATCCACCGTGCCCTGTTTAGCAATATCAAGGGTGGCCCCGGTGCCCGCACCTACATGCCGCACCCTGATGCCTGTCTCCTTTTCAAAACCATCTTCCAGGACATCCACGATGCCCGCATCGATGGGGCCTATCGTGCTGCTCATAAGAATAAACTTCTGGCTTTCCGCGCGGCTCAAGCCGGGCAGAAGACAGACAAGTGTGAACAATCCAAGAGTGGACCAGTTTCTCAAGTTCCTCATGGTATCTCCTTCATATAGAGCATGGATCGGCTCGATTGCGACGCGAGAGCAGCGATGAGATAACTATAATCCGTCCTATGGGATAATTCAAGCCAAAAAGAGTAGGTATGAACCTTAATCAGTACAATAATTACTTATAATTACCAAATGGTATCGATTGAAAAAGCCCTACAATTCCTGTATACTTGCATCGTGGAGATCCTTTCAGCCAAAGAACTGTCCCGCTATTTAAAAATTAACGAAAAAAAGATTTATCAGCTCGTTCGATCGTCGACGTTACCTCACACGAAGATCGGCGGAAAAATAGCCTTCGCCAAAGAAATCATAGATGCCTGGATCGCGGAGAATACTGAACGAGAGAAGCATCTTTACATTGCGGGGAGCGATGATCCGCTCCTCAGACGCATAATCGATGCGTACAATAAGGCAGAGCCGAGCACCATATTTTATGCCCCGGTGGGAAGCATCAACGGCCTGAACCTATTAAAGAGCGGCGCTGCCAACCTAGCCTGTGTGCACATTCTCGACGTCGAGAGAAGAGAATACAATGTCGGTTATCTTGACCGCTATTTAAGTCACCACCGGTACACGGTGATACACCTCTATCTAAGAGAACAAGGCATCTACCTTCCAAGCGATAACCCTAAAAAAGTCCGCTCTCTCGAGGATATCGCGGCAAAGCATGTAAGGTTCGTCAACAGGAACCAGGGCAGCGGAACGAGGCTCCTGCTTGACTTCTTACTCCACGAGAAGGACATCGATTCCGCACAGATTAAAGGCTACAGCAAGGAAGTGGAATCACACCTACAGGCAGGATTGTCTGTTTTGAGAAGTGAAGCAGATGCCGCATTTGGCATCCGGTATGTGGCGCATATACTCAACCTCCATTTTATACCCCTCTTCAAGGAACGGTTTGATCTCCTTATTCCGGAAGCGTATAGCCAGACTGCGCAGGTCGCGACCTTCCTCGCTCGTTTTGATCAAGGCAAACTGATGAAGTACGCTAAGGAGTTCGCAGGGTACGATTTAACAACGACAGGCAGTATCCTCTACCCGCATGCATGACGAGACGACGGACGGACTCGACGCCTCGCTCGTCTCCAACCTTCTCCTATGAGCTCATCTAAGGGAAAATACGCGCTGCGTGTTGACCTGCTTGTCGAAAAAGGCACAGACGAGATATTACCCGAACTCGTCTTTGCTGAGTGCGGCGGGGTCTGGGTCGAGGAAACAGACGGGGCAACGCTTATCAGATGCTATCCGAAAAAGTTAAAACCTTTTCTGCAACATGTCCGCGAATCAGGGCTACCCGTAAAGAAGAGCACCATTATCAGGGAAGAGCTGCAGGATTATGCGGCTCTCACAAAAAAATATTTTAGACCCATCACGGTCAGCGGCCTCACGATCCTTGCGCCGTGGCATAAGAGGAAAAAAGCCGGGCAGGTATTAGTCATAGAGCCAGGCATGGCATTCGGCACGGGCAGACATGAATCGACGAAGTTGATGCTGCGTATGATAGGTGAGATCAATTTGAACAATAAGAAGGTTCTCGACATCGGATGCGGTTCAGGCATACTTGCTTTGCGGGCGGCGCAGAAAGGTGCCTATGTGGCAGCCATCGACAAGGATCCGCTTGCCGTTACAGCAGCACAACACAACTTTGCTCTAAACGGACTGCATGAGATCCTCCTTGCTTGCGCTGATCTGGAAGACCTTAGGGGCCGGTTTGACGTTGTCCTTGCCAACCTCGACTTCGACACTGTTGCCAACAATCAAAAGGCTATTATCGACCGCGTCGCTCCCCAAGGTATGCTCCTCATCTCCGGCATAGAGAACCATTACAGAGAAAGCCTCCTCGCTCTGTTCTCCACCCACAGTCTTGTCAGAAGCCTCAGCATGAACGGCTGGCACGCGTTCGCGTTCCGGATAGATTCTCACGGGTAGGCCGAGTACCCGCGTGCGGGTGTCCCAGTAATTGACATCCCACCGCAGCTTCGCTAATATAGAATCGTTGATGCGTTGACTAATTATACGTTGACGCGGGCAAAGCTCAAAAAAAGTTGATACGTTGATTGATTATACGTTGGCACGGGGATGACTAAAGAAAGGATTTAACGTATCAAGGCATCAAGGTTTAACGTATCAACGGTTTTTGTAACGTATCAACGTTTATTTAATAACGCCGAGTGAAACGAGGATGAAATGATTGAGCGCTACACTCTAAAAAAGATGGCTGACATCTGGACAGAAAAGAATCGCTTCCAGACGTGGCTTGATATCGAAGTGGCCATCTGCGAGGCCTATGCGCAGCTCGGCTTGATCCCTGCGGACGATATGAAGGTGATCCGGGAGAAAGCCGCATTTGACGCAAAGCGGGTTCTGGAGATCGAACAGGTGACCAAGCATGACGTGGTTGCCTTCGTCAACTGCGTGTCCGAGTTCGTCGGTCCCGCTTCCAAATGGCTCCACATGGGCGTGACTTCATCGGACATTCTCGACACGTCTTTTTCCATGTTGCTGAAGCAGGCCGCGGATATCCTCGTGGAAGACATCTCCGCGCTGATGGAAGTGCTAAAGGCGAAGGCTTTCCAGTATAAGATGACTCCAATGATCGGGCGTACCCACGGCATTCACGCAGAGCCGATCACCTTTGGCCTCACCATGACGCATTTTTATGACGAGATGCGACGCAATCACGAACGCATGACAGTCGCGCGCGAGGCGATACGCTACGGCAAGATATCGGGGGCTGTCGGCACGTACGCGCATGTCCCGCCTGCGGTCGAAACATATGTCTGCAAAAAGGTCGGGCTCAAGCCCGCGCCTATTTCCACGCAGATCATCCCCCGGGATTACTACAGCGAATTCTTCACCACAGTGGCCATGGTCGGCACGTCCGCAGAAAAGCTCGCCCTGGAAATCCGCCACCTCCAGCGGACGGAGGTTGGGGAGGCCGAAGAGTTCTTCTCAAAGGGGCAGACCGGTTCGTCTTCTATGCCGCACAAACGAAACCCCATAGGTTCGGAAAACCTTTGCGGACTGGCGCGCCTGCTCCGTGGGTATGCCCTGTCGGCGCTGGAGAACGTACCGCTCTGGCACGAAAGGGACATAAGCCACTCCTCGGTGGAGAGGGTAATCGGCCCGGATGCTACTATTCTGCTCGACTACATGCTCAATCGACTCACCAACCTTTATAAGAATCTCTTGGTCTATCCGGAGAAAATGAAGAGCAATATGGAGATTAGTCATGGTCTGTATCGGTCGGAGGCCGTAATGCTCAGCCTGATCAGGAAAGGCCTCACGCGGCAGGAAGCCTATAAGGTCACCCAAAAAATAGCCATGGCCTGCTACGATAAAAAGGCCGACTTTGTCGCCAGCCTCCTCGGCGATAGCGAGCTAAAAACCTATCTCTCGGACGAAGAGATCAAGAGGATTACGTCTGACGAACACTATTTCGCGCACGTGGACACAATATTCGCCAGGGTATTCGGACCTGGCGAATAGATTATACGTTGATGCGTTGATGCGTGAAAATCGTTCCTTTGGTCTTACCCGTGTCAACGTATAATCAATCAACGTATCAACGGTGTTTGGGGCCGTGCCTGCTAATCTCCCGCCCACCTACCTTGAAGAAGAGAAAAGATTACGGGATGCCAAGAATCCTGACGACAAAATAGCCATCATTGAGAGGATGCTGGCGATCGTGCCCCACCATAAGGGCACGGATCACCTGATTGCGCAACTTCGCGCCAAGATTTCCAAGCTAAAGGAGGAAAGAGAGAGAAGACCGCATGCCCAAAAAAAGCTCGATCTTCTCTACAACGTAAAAAAGGAGGGGGCCGGGCAGGTCCTCTTCATAGGTTTCCCGAACAGCGGAAAATCGGCCCTCGTCGGTGCGCTCTCCGGGGAACCCCTCGAAGTGGCAGACTATCCCTACACTACCCGCATCTTGCAGACCAGGATGATGCGCTACGAGGACATCTGGATACAGCTAATAGATACGCCTGCTCTGGGCGATGAGAGCCAGACCATGTGGTTTGGCAACATGCTCAGAAAAGCTGACGTGATAGCTCTGGTCCTGTCTCTTTCCGACGGCCTGGAAGTGGAATACGAACTCGTCATTGAAGAAATCAAGAAGCAACTTCCCTACGTCGAAGAAGAGCAGCGCTCTCTGATCACCGTCGTGAACAAAGCGGATCTCACGGCATACACTCCGTCGATGGAAGCGTTCGAAAAAAAGCAGGTAATGCCCAAAGGGATCATCCCGGTGTCGGCAACACAGGATATGAACCTGCATCTGCTGAAGGGAACCATTTTTGAGAGCCTCGGCATCATCAGGGTCTACTCCAAGCTACCCGGCAAGAAACCCGATCTCGACGCCCCATTTGTACTCAAGAAGGGGAGCACCATCCTTGACCTGGCCGTGAAAGTGCACAAAGACTTCGTGGCAAAGCTCCGCTACGCAAAATTATGGAGACGCACGGAGCATGATGGCATGATGGTGAGCAAAGATTTCATATTGGAGGATAGAGACGTGATAGAGCTACATTTGTGAAGGACAGTTGAAAGTGAGCAGTAAGCAGTATGAGATAATCACTAGACAGCGTGAATCAAATACATTAGCACCGACCGTCACCATGCAACTTTTTCTATAATTCTTCGATTGGATCTTTGGCGTCTTTTACTGCTTACTGCTCACTGCTTACTGGTCACTGCTCACTGTCTTCTGCTAGCACGCGATCTTAACATACTTTAGTCTTACATCATAAAGCACGGTATCAATAAGCTTTTCTTCCTCTCCGGTAAGGTTACCCTTCGTTTTTTCTTTGAGAAGTTCAATGACACTTATGGTCTGCTTGGCAAGCTGCAGGTTCGCCCCTTTTTCGTTCGTGACCGGGTCAGGGAGTTCCCCCAAGTGGACGAGTGCGGACGTAGACAGGGAAAGAATAAAGGTGGAGAAGCCAAGTTCGCTGAAGAGCGTGTTGGGATCGCAGGTGGGCCCGGTTTTGTTGTCACTTGCACTCTCTCTCTTGTCTTTCAAAATATCTCCTTTCTCCTGTGTCATAGGAACCTCCTAGAGCAAGCTGTCCAACTTTATCGGCACAAAGAAGACTTCGTTCTTCCTGTTGACCTGAAATAAAATATAATTCGTCCGGAGCGCTTCTGCCAGGAGAATCTGAAATTGTCTCGCGCCCTCGATGTCCTGATTATTGATTTTGAGGATTACGTCGCCGGCGCGCAAGCCGTACCGTTCTCCAATACCACCCTTGTACACCTTCGTCACGATCACGCCACTCTTTTCCCTCACCCTGAACTTCAACTTCATGTAACCCTGGATATCTGACAATCGTACACAAAGCAATCGTTCATCAAGTGGCAGAGGCAGGTAGCCTGTCAGCTCGCTGCCGTTCACGTAAATGATAATCGTCTCAGCCCCACGTGAAATTTTAAGCTGGTTGGACACCCCCTCAGGTGCACGCATGAGAACCATGTGGATCTTCATCCCTTCCCTGATCCTCTTTCTATTGATCTCAACAATCCTATCACCTGCCTTGATTCCGTGACGTTCGGCAGGGCTTCCCTTAATCACCTCAGTCACATAGAGGTATGATCCCTTCTCGTCCTTTCGCCGTTCAAAGAAAATCCCCAGGATGCTTCTTTTGGTTCCGGTGTCCGAGAACTCGGACAGTATAGATGCCACGTCGTCTATCGGTATCGCAAAACCTATGCCTTTTCCTTCTTCGTAGATAGCCGTCACAATCCCCAGGAGATCTCCTTCGCCGTCGAGCAGCGCGCCGCCGGAACTGCCGGGATTGATAGCGGCATCGGTCTGGATGAGATTGACATAGACCCTGTTGTTGATCCTGAGATTCCTGCCGAGGGCACTGATTACTCCCGTTGTCACGCTGCTCGACAGCCCGTAGGGATTTCCTATAACTATGGCCTTTTCGCCCACGCGCACGGGTTTTTTTCTGCTGATCCGCAGAAAAGGAAAGTCGGTCCTGTCACTCTGGATCTTCAACAACGCAATGTCAAGTTCCGCATCCGCGGCCATGACGGTTGCATCGTACTCCTGCCTGTTCGTAAATTTTACCCTTATGGTTATTGCCTTCGAGACGAGATGCTCGTTGGTGACGACGATACCTCTCGGGTCAAGCACGACACCCGACCCTATGTTCTCGACTGTCTCCGCCTCACCCTCTTCATCCTCCGCAAACATCCTCTTAAGGATGTCCCTGCTCTTCGTTTCACCCGCATCCCTGGACCACTCTTCAGTCTTTATGTTCACGATAGACTTGCTGGTGCTCTCTATGACGTTCACCGTTGCGTCTTCTCGCGCGGAAAGGAACACAGGAAAAAGGAATATGAGGGCTACAAAAAAAACAAGCCTTTTCATTTGCGATGCTTCAGTACCACGAGAGTTTGCAAGCCGGGCCCTGGACTTTAGCCTCCGGGCTCCCTTAAAGGCTCAGTCTGATATCCGCACTGGGGTTCAGTACCAGTCATCCTTGTACTTCCGTTTCTTCTTTATCACCCGCTTCACAGCATCAAGAATGACATGTGCTACTTCTTCCTTGGAGAGCTTCGGTACATGTTTTGCCCTGCCGTAAGCGCTGACTATGATCACTTCATTTTCGTCGGATCCAAAACCGATGCCCTGTTTGGTTATGTCGTTGGCGACAACGAGATCCAGGTTTTTTCTTCTCAACTTGTTCTGTGCATTCTGGATTAGATTTTCGGTCTCTGCGGCAAATCCTACAAGTATCCTGTCTTCTTTTATTCGCCCCAACTCCTGAAGAATATCAGGGTTCCGCTCCAGTTCGAGAATTACCTCTTCTTCACCGGGCCTCTTCTTTATTTTGTGGTACCGCAACGCTTTGGACCGAAAATCGGCGACCGCAGCGGCCTTTATGATGACCGTGCACGCATTCTGGCGCGCCATCACCGCGTTTCTCATCTCGGTGGCGGTAACTACGTCGATGGCTTCCACGCCGGCTGGCCGGGGGAGGTCGGTTCTGCCCGTTACAAGGATCACTTCTGCTCCACGTCTATGTGCAATCTTGGCCAACGCGTAGCCCATCTTTCCGGACGATCTGTTTGTAATACATCTGACAGGATCTATGAACTCCTGAGTCGGACCGGCCGTCACCATGATCCTTTCACCATCGAGGTCTTTGGCCGTGAAGATGTCTTCCATCTTCTCGATAACGTCTTCAACCGGAGGCATTCTGCCCTTACCCTCCCAGCCGCACGCCAGATCACCTGCGTCCGGCTCGATGAACTCGTACCCGTTCTCTCTCAGTTTGTCTATGTTGCCCTGTACTATTTTGCTCTCCCACATTTTGGTGTTCATGGCAGGGACAAAAAGCACCGGCACTCGGGTCGCCATTACCATAGTGCTCAGAAAATCATCGGCTATACCGCTCGCTATCTTTCCGATGATATTCGCGGTTGCGGGCACGATAACGAGCTGATCTGCCAGGTCTGAAAGCGCTATATGCCCAATCTTTGAGCCGGCGAGCAGCTCGAACATCTCATGCGTAACGGGGTTACCGGAGACCGTCTGAAAAGTAAGGGGCGTCACAAACTCCATTGCATTCTTGGTCATGACCACATGCACGTACGCACCCTTTTTTGCAAGAATCCGGACAAGTTCAGCAGCCTTGTATGCGGCTATGCCCCCCGTGACGCCAACGATGATCTGTTTGTCGCGAAGCATGGTATACTGCTTCGTCACAACTTCGCTCATATACCCAGACCAAGCTTCCTGAAGATGCGTGTAAACAGGTTTGCTTTGGGAACATAGACCGGCGAAACAACGTCTACTTTGCCTATCACTTCATCGTCAAGCTGGAACCTGATCTCCCCCAGCTTCTGCCCTTCTTTCACTTCACCCTTGATCCGGTCAGGCATGTCAAGGATCCGCTTTATCTCTTTCTTTTTGCTCTTGAGCAGCGGGTAGGAAAAGTCAGACGCGCAGATGCCCTTTAACCTCTTGTATTTTCCATCTTCCAAAAAGACCTCTTTATCCACAGGGTCCCCTTTTTTCACCAGGGGAGTGACTACGTATTGAGAGAAATAGGTCTTCAGTCTTCCTAAAGCAAACTCATCCCTCAACTTACCCGTTGAACTGCCCATGACCACAACGATCAGGCGAAGATTACCCTTTTTCGCGGTAACGGTTATATTAAAACCTGTGCTCCTGTAATAGCCTGTCTTAAGCCCATCCACTTCGGACATCTTTGTGAGCAGCTTATTCGTGTTGGTCAGGATGAATTTGCCTCCCCTGAACTCCCCCTGTTTAGTTGAGGTCCATTCCATAAGTTTGGGGTACTTCACCAACTCCCTTGCAAGAATCGCCATATCATAGCAGGACGTGAGGTCCTCCTTCTGATCTTTGGCCGGCGGTAATCCGTGCACCGAATGGAATTCGGTATCAGACATCTTCAGGTCTTTAACCTTTTCGTTCATCAGGGCAACAAAATCATCAACGTTTCCTGAAATGAATTCTGCGATGGCGTAAGCTGCGTCATTGGCTGAATGTATCATCATGGCCTGCATCAGCTCTTCCAGGGTGAATTCTTCACCCTCCTTCAGGTAAACCTGGCTTCCCCCTATCTTGGAAGCAGCTTTGGAGGCGGTTATCTTGTCCGTCAGGTGGATCTCCCCCCGCGCCAGTTTCTCCATGACTATGTCCGCCACCATCAGCTTTACCATGCTGGCAGGGGCTCTTTTCTCGTGGGCATTCTCCTCTTCGAGTACTTTTCCGGAATTGGCTTCCATCACGAGGTAAGCCTTATATTTTTCTGCGGGCGCCGTCGCTGCCTTACCCTTCTGCTGTTTGGGCGCGGCCTTGACTGCCTTGGCCCAGCCATCGCCCACAAAAGCAAGGTTCACGAGAAACGTAGAGATGGCGAGGAGAATGGCTAATCGCTTCATCATTTCCTATCCGTTATGGCCTTCATCAGCTCGATGGGTAGCGGAAAAATGATCGTCGAATTCTTTTCAGCCGAGATTTCAATCAGCGTCTGCAGGTAACGGAGCTGGAGGGCCATGGGGTTCCTTGAAAGGATATCGGCAGCCTCGCCAAGGCGGGTGGATGCCTGGAATTCGCCTTCGGCACTGATAACCTTCGCCCTTCTTTCACGTTCTGCCTCTGCCTGGCGTGCGATGGCGCGCTGCATCTCCTGGGGCAGGTCAACGTTCTTCACTTCAACATTGGAGACCTTTATGCCCCAGGGCTCTGTGTGCGTATCGAGTATCTCCTGGAGCCTCTCGTTCAGCTTCTCCCTCTTCGACAGAAGCTCGTCCAGTTCCGCCTGACCAAGCACGCTGCGGAGCGTGGTCTGGGAGAGCTGACTCGTGGCGTACAGGTAATTCTCCACATCAATGACCGACTTCATAGGATCAACGACCCGGAAATAGACGACTGCGTTCACTTTGATCGTCACGTTATCCCGCGTTATGACATCCTGTGGCGGTACATCGAGTACCACGGTCCTGAGGCTGATCCTTACCATCTTATCGATGATCGGTATCAGAATGATAAGCCCGGGCCCCTTGGGCCGACCCAGCACTCTGCCCAGCCTGAATATGACGCCCCGTTCATACTCGTTCAATATCTTGATGGCGTTGTACAGAAAAAAGAAGATAAGCACAATCAAAAAAATTCCGTATATCGGTATGCCTACCATATTCAGCCCCTTTCTTTTTTGACCTTCACGGTCATGCCTTTGACTGCGGTCACTATGACCCGTTCATCTGCCGCTATCGGCTCGTCGCTTTCCGCGTTCCACAGCTCACCATGCACGTAGACCTTACCCTTCTCCCTGATATCGGTTCTTGCGACACCTTCCTCCCCGACAAGCCCCTCGATCCCTGTCCTGACCTTAGAGAGCTGTGCCTTGATGGCATATGATAGCACACCGACGAAGAATAGCACAGTCACTCCAACAACGACCAGAATCGACGCCCACGAGATGGACAACCATCCTGTGGGCAGATCGATCAGCATAACAGACCCAAGAATGAGCGAAATAACCCCAGCAAGACTTAACGCGCCATGGCTCACCACTTTTATCTCCAGAATAAAGAAGATTATGCCCAGCAGAATCAGGCCCAGG
>Ga0209039_10001700_pt1 | contig 19943 bp, 17 predicted proteins | sample BogFormECP12_OM1_FD_188238 | JGI IMG/M metagenome (GOLD analysis project Ga0209039, IMG submission 188238) | Bog forest soil microbial communities from Calvert Island, British Columbia, Canada - ECP12_OM1 (SPAdes) (version 2) | ecosystem: Environmental > Aquatic > Freshwater > Wetlands > Bog ...
GAAAGCCGCGGCCTCAAGGTCAACCTGATGAAGTTCGATCCCTACCTGAACGTGGATCCGGGGACGATGTCGCCGTTTCAGCATGGCGAGGTGTTCGTCACGGACGACGGGGCGGAAACCGATCTCGACCTCGGCCACTACGAACGCTTCACGCACGCCAAGCTTTCTCGCGATAACAACTGGACCACCGGGCGCCTCTACGAGCAGATCATCGCCAAAGAGCGGCGCGGCGATTACCTGGGCAAGACGGTGCAGGTGATTCCGCACGTGACCAACGAAATCAAGGCGGCGGCGAAGAAAGTGGCTCAGGACGTGGATGTGCTGATCGTCGAAATCGGCGGCACCGTGGGCGACATCGAGTCGCTGCCGTTTATCGAAGCGATCCGCCAGATGCGGCAGGAACTGGGCCGCGATAACACGCTGTTCGTGCACGTGACGCTGGTGCCATTTATCGCCGCGGCGCAGGAATTAAAGACCAAGCCGACGCAGCACTCCGTCAAGGAACTGCTCAGCGTCGGAATTCAGCCGGATATCCTGCTGTGCCGCACCGACCGCTTCCTTTCGAAAGAAATCAAGTCGAAGATTGCGCTGTTCTGCAACGTCGAAGAAGAAGCGGTGATCACGGCGAAGGACGTCGCGTCCATTTACGAAGTGCCGGTGGTTTTCGCGCATGAAGAAGTGGATACGCTGATCCTGCGCCGGCTGCGCCTCGAGGCGAAAGATCGCGATCTTTCGAAGTGGAACGATCTGGTGCACCGCGTCTACAACCCGAAAGATGTGGTCAGGATCGGCATTGTCGGAAAGTACGTCGAGTATGAAGACAGTTATAAGTCGCTGAAAGAGGCGCTGGTGCACGGCGCGCTGGCGCACAACCTGAAGCTGGAACTGAATTGGATCGAAGCCGAGGGCCTGGAGGCCGCGGACAAAGCCGACAAGAGTTACGAGGCGCAGTTAGAAGACTACGACGGATTGCTCGTGCCCGGCGGGTTCGGCAAGCGCGGCATCGAAGGCATGTTGAGGGCGATCCAGTACGCGCGCGAGAAACATGTTCCTTACTTCGGAATCTGTCTGGGGATGCAGACGGCTTGCATTGAATATGCGCGCAACGTCTGCGGATTGGCGGATGCCAACTCGAGCGAGTTCGATCCGGCGACTCCGCATCGTGTGATCTACAAGCTGCGCGAGTTGCGCGGCGTGGAAGAACTGGGCGGAACGATGCGGCTGGGGGCATGGCCGTGCAAGATCGAGCCGGGAACGCTGGCGTACAAAGTGTATGGCCAGGCCGAGATCAGCGAGCGGCACCGGCATCGTTACGAGTTCAACCGCGAGTATGAAGAGCCCATGGTGGCCGCCGGCCTGCGCATTTCCGGCTCGACGCCGGACGGCACTTACGTTGAAATGGTGGAGATTCCCGGTCATCCGTTCTTCATCGCATGCCAGTTTCATCCGGAATTCAAATCGAAGCCGCTGGAGCCGCATCCGCTGTTTAAGGCGTTCACGGGCGCTGCCTATGAACACGGGCAGAAAAAGAAAGAGCAGAAAAACGCGGCCGTGGTGGAGATGTTTCTGCGACCGGAAAAAGTGGGAAGAAGATAAGGGATCGGGTGATCTGGTCATCGGGCCATCGGGTGATCGAGAACCATAGGGGTTTTAGATGATCCGATGATCCGATGACCAGATCACCCGATTTCTTCTCGGCGTCTCGGCGGTAATAAACTTTGACCCTGTCTTTCCAAATCGATGACGTTCGCGTCGGCGCCGGCGATTTGTTCCTCATTGCCGGGCCCTGCGTGATTGAGAGTGAAGAGCACGCGCTGCGCATGGCGGAGATCGTCAAGGGCGTGGCGCGCTCGCTGAATTTCCCGTTCATCTTCAAAGCGTCGTACGATAAGGCGAACCGCACGTCGATCCGCAGCTATCGCGGGCCGGGGATGAAGGAAGGCCTGCGCATTCTGAAGAAAGTCAAAGATGAAATACACATTCCGGTGCTCACCGACGTTCACCAGGTTGCCGACGTCGCCGCGGTCGCCGAAGTCGTGGACGTGCTGCAGATTCCAGCATTCCTCTGCCGCCAGACCGATCTCATCGTGGCGGCGGCGCTCAGCGGGCGCCCGGTGAACATCAAGAAGGGGCAGTTCGTTTCGCCCTGGGATATGAAGCATGCCGTCGCAAAGTGCCGCGACGCCGGCAATAGCCAGGTATTTGTGAGCGAGCGCGGCTCGAGTTTCGGCTACAACAATCTGATTGTGGACATGCGCTCGCTGGCCATCATGAGAAAGTTCGCGCCGGTGGTATTTGACGCGACCCATTCGGTGCAACTGCCGTCGGCGTCGCACGGCGATGAAGATCAGCCCGCGGTGAGCGGCGGCCAGCCGGAGTTTATCCCGGTGTTGTCGCGGGCGGCGGTGGCGGCGGGTGTGGACGGTGTGTTCATGGAAGTCCACGATAATCCAAAAGAAGCGAAAAGCGACGGCGCGAACGCCTTGGATACGCGCAACCTGCGCGGCTTGCTGAAAGAATTGCAGGCGGTGAAAAAGGCGCTGGACGTGGCGCATAGCACACCGTAGCGTCATTCCTGAATTTGTCACCATCCTGAATCTGCTACCATTCCTGCGTCATCTCAATCTCATCTATGCATTGGTGGGCATCGATTGCCGGCGTTGTTCTCATCTTCACCATCCTCATGGATGCCTTCGAGACCGTGGTTTTACCGCGGCGCATCAAACGCACTTTTCGCATCGCCTCGTGGTTCTACAAAAATACCTGGGGCTTCTGGACCCGAGTGGGGTTGCACATTGGGTCGGCGAACCGGCGCGAAGGGTTCCTGGCGTACTTTGGGCCGCTGTCGCTGATCGTGCTGCTGGGCTTTTGGGCGCTCGGCCTGATTTTTGGATTTGCCTGCGTGCAGTACGGACTGGGGGGACACCTGACGCTGGTCAATGAAAAAATCACGTTCGGGAAAGTGCTCTATCTGAGCGGCCAAACCTTCTTCACGCTGGGCTACGGAGACATCACGCCCAACAACGCCGCCGCCCGCGCCCTGGCCGTGATGGAAGCGGGCATGGGCTTCGCGTTCCTCGGGGTCGTAGTTGGATATTTGCCGGTGATCTACAACTCGTTTGCCACCCGCGAAGTTGAGATCTCGCTGCTCGATGCGCGCGCCGGGTCGCCGCCGAGCGCCACCGAGTTTCTCGGCCGGTTGGGCTGCTGTCCCGATCAGACGGTGCTCGACGATATTTTTCGCGACTGGGAGCGCTGGTGCGCCGACCTTCTGTCGAGCCACATTTCCTATCCCGTGCTGGTTTACTTCCGGTCGCAGCACGGCAATCAATCCTGGTTGAGCGCCGTGACGGTCATGCTCGATGTCACGTCTCTGGTCATGACCGGCGTGGAGGGCATCCACCCCGACCAGGCGAAGCTCACGTTCGCCATGGCGCGGCACGCCGTTGTCGATTTGGCGCAGGTGGTGAATGCGGAATACAGTCCGCATGATGCCGACCGGCTTACGGCCGCCGACCGGAACCGGCTGAAGACGGAACTGACATGGCGCGGCGTGACGCTGAACGATAAGGCCGACGCGCCGGAGCGGTTGGCGGAGCTTCGGGCGGTCTACGAACCTTATCTGCACGCGCTCAGTCGCCGGCTTCTGATGACGCTGCCGCCGTGGATCCACAAGAATCGGATGAAAGATAACTGGCAGGGCGGCCCGTGGGATCGCGCCATCCAGGCGCGATCGCTGGAACATCCGGGGCATGCGGCGGACGATCACTTCTGAGCGGACCAAATAACATCTTAGCTGTGTACTCGTTCCCTCTCTTGCTCAAAACCGTCGTCTCGGACTGGCAACCTCACTCAATACTTCGACGCCTATCGAGGGAGAAGGGTCCGGCACCGAGAAGGGCAATCGCAAGGAGCCCCACAATCATGCAAAAGTCCGTTCGTCCCTCATGCATCGCTGCCCAAAAACCCTGCTTGAGCAGCAATGGAACCTTGGTTGTCGTGATCGCAACTACAATAACGATAAGCAAAGGCCAGATGGCGAAGATTGTAAAGACGCCAAGGATTAATAAGGTGCCGCACACGATTTCTGTAGCGCCCACGAACGGCCCCATGAATTGCGGAGCGGGAATGCCGATCTTCGCAAAGCGACCTGCACCAAGCGCGGCAGGAAAAAGGAACTTCTGGATGCCTTCCGAAAGGAAGACCCAGCCGACCAGGAAGCGAAGCAGGAGCAGGCCCCATCCGATTCTGTGCTGCGATAACTGTTTCATCCGCGTCCTCCTAAGTGTGAATGCTCGCCGTTAAGTGCAAATCCATAGCTGAAATATATCGAATTTCGATCGCCGATGGAGCTATTCGGGCTCCTGTCGAAACGGCCCGAGGACCCGATTCCGCGATCATATTCCTCGCTTCTGCTAACATTTCCCCTTCATGAAGCACGTGGGCGAAAACGTGGTGCGCATTGAGGCGGAGGCGTTGCGGGCGCTGGCGGACCGGCTGGCGGGTCCGATGGCTGCGGACTTCAACCGGGCGCTGGAGCTGATGTTCGGTTGCCAGGGCCGCGTGGTCGTGACCGGGATGGGGAAGAGCGGGCTGATCGCTCGCAAGATCGCGGCTACGTTAAGTTCGACTGGCTCGCCGGCGCTCTACCTGCATCCGGTGGAGGCGCTGCATGGCGATCTGGGGATGATCGTGCGCGGCGATGTCGTGCTGGCGCTTTCGGCCAGCGGCGAGACGGAAGAAATTCTGCAGTTGATGGCCACGATCAAGCGGCTGCAGGTTCCGCTCATCGCTATGACCTGCGACGATATCGCGCAACCCCTCGCGAGCGGGGGCCCCTTCGACTCTCGCTCAGGGCAGGTCCGCTCCACGCGGGCTTCTACTCTCGCTTCTGCTGCGGACGTGGCTTTGGACTGTTCGATTTCTAAGGAAGCTTGTTCGCTTGGGCTTGCTCCTACCGCTTCCACCACGACCATGCTCGCCCTGGGCGATGCGCTGGCGGTGGCGCTTTCGGAAAAACGCGGGTTCAAGGAAGAAGACTTTGCCAACCTGCATCCCGGTGGAAAGCTGGGCAAACGGCTGGCGCGGGTGGAATCGCTGATGCATTCGGGGGACGCGGTTCCGCGGGTGACGGCGCAGACCAAGATGCCGGACGTGATTTACGAAATGTCGCGCAAGAAGCTGGGAATGACGGCGGTGGTCGAGGGGGATCGTCTGCTGGGAGTGATCAGCGACGGCGATCTGCGGCGGTTGCTCGAGCAACGCGGCAAAGATGCGCTCGACCTGACCGCCGAGGATTGTATGACGCGGGCTCCTAAGACCATCAGTGCACAGGAGTTCGCAGCCACCGCGTTGGCGCGCATGGAAGAAATGAAGATTACGTCGCTCGTCGTCGTGGACAGCGATCAGCGCTTGCGGGGGATCGTGCACCTGCATGATCTGTGGGGAACGGAGATGGTCTAGCAGCGAGATCGCGGACAACGCTTTCGCGCGCGGGGGCGCCCGCGCCACACGGGCGCTAGTGGCAGAAGCGCTGCAGCCTCGGCGGCGGCGGGGTGGGGAACTCGTCAAACTCTCCGTCCCATCCGGAGCATCCGCGCGCCGTGACGGCGCGGATCACCACCTGTTCCAGGTCGCGCGCTTTCGCCTTCGCTTGCGAGATCTGCTCCGTCGTGAGATCGCCGCCGTTGTTGAGTTCGCCGAGGTCCGCGCCCGCGGCGGCATAACCGGCATCGAGCGCAATGGTGTACCAGACGTAGGCAGTGAAGCGGTCCTGCGGAATGCCGCGGCCATCTTTCAGCGCTTTGGCGTAGAAGTACTGCGCCTGGGGAAGACCCTGGTCGGCGGCAATCTTATAGAGCTTCGGGGCCTTGGTGTAGTCTCGATCCGCCATCAGACGGCCCAGGTAGTAGGCGCCGTATGCGTTGTTTTGATCGGCGGACAGCTTGAGCCATTTCTGGGCCGCATCGAGATCGCGCGGCACCCCGTTGCCCAGGAAGTAGTGTCGTCCGGCGAGCCAGCCGGCAAGCGGGTCGCCTTGTTGAGCCGCCTTGCGATACAGATCGACAGCCTGACTCGGATTGCTCGCTACTACGGTTCCGGTTTCGTAATAGTAAGCCAGTGCGATCTGGGCGGGTCCGTAGCCAAGGTCGGAGGAGCGCCGAAAGTAGTCGAGCCCCAGCGAGTCATTTCGCGACGGCCCGACGCCGGTAATGGCGTCCATGCCACGCTCGTACAGAGCGTCTGGAGAGTTGCTTTGCGCTAAGGCGATCGTGCTCCACAGCACGAGAATTGCGGACAGAATCGTTCGACGCATGGGCGGATTTCCGTAAGAAGTATCGCAACAAGTATAGGAAATACGGCGTATCAATGTAGAGTTACGAAAGTTCCGCAGGATGCACGGACGGCGGAGGCAGAACCATGGCCATTTCAGAAACAGCGCATGTCGCCCCGCATGTCGCACAAAGAGCGGCGTTCTACGCGGTCATCGTGTGCTGGTGGCTGTTTGCCCTGACGTTTTGGCTGAGGAAACGTCCGCCCCGAGCCCGGGAGGCGAAACGCGATCGGACTTCGCTCCTCGGAATGTTGCTGCAAGCCGCAGCCTACTTCATCGTCTGGTCTTTTCCCTTACGGCAGAAACATTTCTCGCCGGCCACATCCGGGTCGCAAGCGGTGGAATGGGGAATGGCACTGCTGACCGTCTCCATCGCAGTCGCTTCGGTGTGGCTGGTGAACGCCGCCGCGCGCCGTTTGGGGAAGCAATGGGCTTTGGCCGCTCGCCTGGTGGAGGGCCACACGCTCATTCAGGACGGGCCTTATCGCGTTGTGAGGAACCCGATCTACGTGGGCATGTTTGGAATGTTGCTGGCTACCGGACTGGCCCTGACGCAATGGCTCCCGCTGCTGGCTGCGATTGTGTTGTTTATTGCCGGAACCTGCATTCGCATTCGCAGTGAAGAGCGGCTGCTGCGCGAGGCCTTTGGCTCCGAGTTCGAAGCGTACGCGCGCAAGGTGCCGGCATTGATTCCGGGAGTCTATTGAGCCGTGACGGGCGGCAGAATGACTAAAAGTGATCCCAAAACCTGCGTAACCAGAGTTTCCCTACGCGTAGCGCTCGCGCATGAAATCGCCAATCGCCGAGTACGCCGCGCTCAGCGTCTTTTCGTCGGGCAGGAAAACGATGCGGAAGTGTTTCGTCCCAGGGCGCTGGCCGAATCCTGAGCCGTGCACAACCGTCACATACCTCTGACGAATCAGTTCGGTGACGAAGACGTCGTCGCCTTCCGGGATGTCGACGCGCGGGTACGCGTAGAAAGCTCCGCGCGGCGCCACACAACTCACGCGCGGAGTTTCGGCGCACCACTTCATGGTCAGATCGCGGCGGCTGCGCAGCTTGCGCTTCACTTCGACGAGGTGGTCCTGCGGGCCTTCGAGCGCAGGTTTGATGGCGTACTGTTCGGGATGGTTGGCGCACAGGCGCGCCCGCAACAGCTTGTTCACGCCTTCCAGATACGGCTTGATGACGGAACCTTCGCCGCTGGCAATGCCCCATCCGATGCGCCATCCGGGGGCGAGGTAGTTTTTGGACAATCCGCCGAACGTAATGACCGGCACATCGGGCGCGACCGAGGCCATGGCGACGTGCGGGGTTTCGTCGATTATGAGTTTGTCGTAAATCTCATCGGCAAAGATGATTAAGTTGTGGCGGCGCGCCAGTTCTGCAATCTGCTCGAGCATTTTTCTGGTGCAGACGGAGCCGGTGGGGTTGTTGGGATTGATGAGCACGATGCCGCGGGTGCGGGGCGTGATCTTTTTCTTGATGTCGTCGAGATCGGGCTGCCAGCCGTCTTCTTCGTTCAGGTAATAAGTGTTCAGTCCGATTTCGAACTTCGCCAGAACCGCCGAATAGAGCGGATAGTCGGGGCAGGGGGTGAGCAGGTTGTCGCCCGGATTGAGCAGCGCGGTCAGGCAGACGTCCACCGTCTCGCTGACGCCCGAGGTGACGAACACATCCTGAATGTTGGTGATGCCTTTGCGGGCGGCCTCGCCGCGAATCGCGTCGAGCGCCGGCGGGATGCCCGAAGAACTCGAATATCCATTCTTGCCGTCGCGCATCGCCCGATAGACGGCTTCAATCATGTGGGCAGGCGTCTGGAAGTCAAAGTTCAGCGGGTCGCCGATGTTGAGCGGCAGAATTTTGTGTCCCTGCCGGGCAACCTCGTCGGCGATGCAGGCGAGATCGCGAATGGCGTAGCGGACGTTTTCGAGACGAGTGGCAGGGGCAATTTCGCGGGCTTGAAATACGGGCATGAGAAGCGCTCGCTTTCCGCCTCGATTGTACAAGAGCTCCGGCAGCCGAAGTTGCTGGACTCTTCTGGGCTGGGGCGGAAGAGATCGCATCCGGAATGAGTTGTCGTTCAGTGGACCTTGAAGTCGAGCGTGACGATCTCGTTGCTTGACGACGCGGCCGGGGCGTATTTCCAGGTCATCACGGCCTTGGCCGCGCTTTCGGCGAGAACCGGATTGCCGCCCAGGATCGAGACATGGGCAACGGTTCCGTTCGCCAGCACTTTTGCATTCAGGCGGACCGTCCCGGTGATTCCTAAGATTTTGAGGACTGGGGGATAATCGGGCTTCTGCGACTGAATGACCTTGCGACTGGAGTGCTGCTCGGACTGGGCTCGCAGCGCAGGGACCGAGCCGAGCGCCAGGCAGAACACCATCAGCGCCAGGCTCGCCAACGAAGGCCGCTGATGGTTGCGCTTGGCCCAGGAACCGCGGCCGAGATCGTAGGTCAAGCTGTACCCACCGGGAGGGCCGAAAAACGCATAACACCCTGACCAGCTACGGTAAGCGCTTCGAACATCGACCAGCAAGATCACCGATGGAGGAGTCCCAAAATACGGCTCGTGTGGAGCGGACACTCTTGTCCGCTGCTTTTGACGTTGCTTCTTTCTGGGGAAGAATCAAGGTCCCGCAAAACCAAGAACAAGAACAAGAGCGGCGGACAAGAGTGTCCGCCCTACACTAACTACTCGGCGCGGTCGATCTGCGCCTTCTGCAGCTTGTCGGAGTAATCCACGTATACGGCTTTCCACTCGGTGTAGAAGTCAATCGCGCCGATACCGCCCTCGCGATGGCCGTTGCCGGTGGCTTTCGTTCCGCCGAAGGGCAGGTGAACCTCCGCGCCGATGGTCGGGGCGTTGATGTATGTGATGCCGGCTTCGAGGTCGCGAACGGCCGCAAACGCTTTGTTCACGTCCTTGGTATAGAGCGACGACGACAGTCCGTACTCAATGTTGTTGGCGATGGCTATGGCATCTTCGAGGCCGTCGCAAGGAATAATCGAAACCACCGGCCCGAAGATTTCTTCCTGCGCAATGCGCATCTTGGGATCGACTTCGGTGAAAACGGTGGGTTCGAGGAACCAGCCATGCTGGTATTCGCCCTGGTCAAGGCGATTACCGCCGCACACGAGTTTGGCGCCTTCGCTTTGCCCGATCTCGATGTAGCTCAGGTCGGTCTTGAGCTGGTTCTCGTTGATCGCCGGACCCATCTCAACGGCCTCGTCCAGTCCGTTGCCGACTTTGATCTTCTTCGCGCGCGCGACAAAGTGATCGACAAACTCGGTATAAACGCCTTTCTGCACGATGATGCGGCTGGTCGCGGTGCAGCGCTGTCCGGTGGTGCCGAAAGCGCCCCAGAGTCCGCCTTCGATGGCGAGATCGAGGTTGGCGTCGTCGAGCACGATCATCGGATTCTTGCCGCCGAGTTCGAGCGAACAGTGCTTGAAGGTCTTGGCCGCCGTCGTGCCCACGATTCTGCCGACCTCGGAAGAGCCGGTGAGCGAGATGGCGCGGACCACCGGGTGCTCGGTCAGCGGCGTGCCGACTTCCGCACCGAAGCCGGTCACGATGTTGATGACGCCTTTGGGGATGCCGGCATCGGTCAGCGCCTGCACCAGGTTGAAGGTGGAGAGCGGAGTATCCTGCGCCGGCTTGATCACGCAAGCGTTGCCGCAGACGACGGCGGGCAGCAGCTTCCACGAAGAGATTGCCATGGGAAAATTCCACGGCGTGATCATGCCGCAAACGCCGATCGGCTGGCGAATGGCCATGGCGAACTTATTGGGCAGTTCGGACGGCACGGTCGGGCCGAACAGGCGGCGGCCTTCACCGGCGTTGTAATAGGCGGCGTCAATCGCTTCCTGCACATCGCCGCGGGTTTCTTTGAGCACCTTGCCCATTTCGCGCGTCATGTCGCGGGCATGGTCTTCTTTGCGCTCAATCAGGAGCTCAGCGGCGCGGAAAACCATCTCGGCGCGGCGCGGCGCGGGCACCAGACGCCACTTGGCAAACGCGCGCTTGGCCGCATCCACGGCTGCGTCCACATCAGTCTTGTTCGAGCGTTGGAAGATGGCGACGACTTCGCGCGTGTCCGCGGGATTGCGGTCTTCGAAAGTCCGTCCGCTGGCGGATTCGACCCATTCGCCGTCAATGAAATTCTTGAAAACCTTGGTCTTGGTCGTGCCCCCCGCAATCACCGGGTTGGTCAGGATATCGGTCGCCATAAAAGCCTCCTGGAAGTAGTGCGGAACACTTCATGCTAACGCCCGGGGTGAAGACGGGCAAGCGAGGAGGAGCAGGCGGTAGTGTCCTAAATCGGCTGCGGTCCCCGATCCCGAGCAGCACCCACCACGGAGCCATCCTTGGGCTACGCTCAGGGCAGGCTCCGACACAGAGGAAGCTTTTTCCTAGGCTTATTGCCGGGTTGCAGTCGATTCATAAGGACAAAATCATGAAGTCGCTTTTCTCTGTGACTCCGTGCCTCCGTGGCGAGGTTCTGATCTGTGAACAGCCCGGGACTCGCGGAAGGCCAGGATCGAATCTGGCTTAGGACACGGGCGGTGGTTCCGCGTGGTCACTTTCGTAACCCCTTGCCCCCATGACCCAAGATTAATACCCATCCCAGCAGGGATATGATGGTCACAGAGTGCGAGATATCCGGTATTCTCAAAATTTTGCAATGAGGTTGACACAGGCTCGTGTCGAATAAAGTCAAGCCAGGACTCTACGTCGCCTGGAAGACGGTGACCTACCGCAGCGTGATTATGGCGCTGCTCGGTGCGGCGCTGATCTTTGGCGCTGTCATGCACGTGGCGTTTCCGAAATTCACGGACGCGACGGTGAAGGCGGCCGGGCAGCTTTCCACAGGCTTGCTGGAAAAAGTTGCGGGCCTGGCGCCCCCGCTCAAGGGGCCGTCGGCCGCGGTTTCGCAGCAGGCGCACTTCACGGCGCTCGATGGCACAATCCGGGTAAGGAAAGGCAACGGCAACAGCTGGATCAACGCCGATTACAACGTGCCGCTGGAAAAAGGCGACGTGGTGCAGACCGGCGCCGAAGGCATGGCCAAGATTGTTTTCAACGATGGCACCAACTACACCGTGAAACAGGATTCGCTGATCGTCATCGAAGAGAACTCGGCCAACGATCAGCAACAAACCAACGTGTCGGTGGCGGTCACGACCGGCACGGTGGACCTGACCACGGCCACCTATGTCCAGGGATCGAAGTCGCAGGTGATTGTGGCGGGCGCAAAAGCTTCACTCGCTCCCGATTCGTCGGCCATGGTGCACAATAATCCCAGGGACGATCAGCATGAAATCCTGGTAAAGAAAGGCAGCGGCGAAGTCGAGCGCAACGGAGAAGTGGTTCACCTGTCGAACTGGGAAAAGGTGAGTTTCCAGGGCGCATCGAAAACCATGGAACGGGCTACGGAAATCGGTCCGCCAGCGCCCATTACGCCGGGAAACATGATGCCGGTTTTCATCAATGCCGGGGAGAAGTCGAAGGAAGTGGAGTTTGCCTGGACGCCCATGGCGAACGCCGCCGGATACCGGCTGCGCATTTCGCACAATCCGTATTTTTCGTCATTGTTGCTGGACCGTAAGGTGGAGACGCAGAACGTGGTGGTGACCGGTCTGCCCGTGGGGGCTTACTATTGGTCCATCCAGTCCTACGATGCGGCCGGCAAGGAATCGGTGGAAAGCGAAAAGAATCGCTTTACCATCATTGTCAAGGCGAAGGAAAAAATAGAGCTGTCGCTCGAAATCGATCCTCTGGTCCAGCACGGACACGTGATCGAAGTGACGGGCAAGACCGAGGCGGGAGCGCGCGTGATGGTGAACGGCAGGGAAGTGCCGATCGTCGGCGACGATGGCACCTTTCACTATTTCACGCCGCCCTTGCAGAACGGAGAAAACCTGGTCACAATCACGGCGCAGAATTCGAAAGGCGGGGTGAACACCCGCCAGGAGAAAGTGGTGATTCAGTAAAGGATTCGAGGTTCAGAATAGTGTTCGGAACAATGTTCAGAACGACCGGCGTCCAGATGACAACCCAGTTCTGCTGAACATGCAAGTAGAATAGAAGACACCAAGGGAAAGCAACTCACACGGGATCTAAGGAAAGCCCAGTTTCCCGGGGGTGAGAGGAATTCCCGAGAGAGAGAAGTATTGCCATGTCAAACAACGGGTTTCATAACGGCTCATCGCGCTCGCACAATCTGCGTTCGCTGTTCAGCATGTTTTCGAGCGATCTCGCCATCGATCTTGGGACTGCCAACACGCTGGTGTACGCGCGCGGCAAGGGCATTGTGGTCAACGAGCCTTCGATCGTGGCCATCAACAAGAACACCGGCGAAGTGGAAGCGGTGGGCAAAGAAGCCAAGGAGATGCTGGGACGAACGCCCGGCAACATCGTGGCCATCAAACCGATGAAAGATGGCGTCATCGCCGACTTCAAGGTCACCGAGAAGATGCTGAACTACTTCATCCAGAAGGCGCACAACCGCAAGATGCTGGTGCATCCGCGGATCGTGATCGGCGTGCCTTCGGAAATCACGCAGGTGGAAAAGCGCGCGGTCATGGATTCCGCCTATCGCGCCAAGGCCAGCGAAGTATTTCTGGTGGAACAGGCCATGGTGGCAGCCATCGGCGCGGGGCTGCCGATTACCGAGCCCAGCGGCAACATGGTGGTCGATATCGGGGGCGGCACCACCGACATCGCGGTCATTTCGCTCAGCGGCATCGTTTATTCGCGTTCCGTGCGCATGGCTGGCAACCAGATGGACGAGGCCATCATGAACTACCTGAAGCGGAAATATAACCTGCTGGTGGGCGAGCGCACCGCCGAGCAGATCAAGATGGAAATTGGCTCCGCCTATCCGCTGGACAAGCCGCTGACCATGGAAATCAAAGGCCGCAACCTGATCGAAGGCGTGCCCAAAACGATCACGGTGGACGATAGCGAAATCCGCGAATCGCTGAGCGAATGCGTTTCCACCATCATGAATGCGATCCGCGTCGCCCTCGAACGCACGCCGCCGGAACTCTCCGCCGATATCAGCGACCGCGGCATCGTGCTGACCGGCGGCGGCGCGCTGGTCAAGAACCTCGACAAGCGCATCCGCGAGGAAACGGGGTTGCCGGTTTCGATCGCCGACGATCCCCTCTGCAGCGTGGTGCTGGGCACCGGCAAGATGCTTTCCGACTTCAAGCTGCTGCGCAAGATTTCGATCGAATAAGGCCAGTACTCAGTACCCAGTACTCAGTACCCAGAAAAGCGGTGGAAAAGGAACTGGGTACTGAACGCTATGGATGTCCTCGGACGCTACCGCAATCTGATCGTGCTGGTGGGAGTGTTATTCGCCCAGGTACTCGGCTTGGCCGTGCAGGTCAAGCGGACAAGCGACAGCGAACCGACGCGCCTGATCCGTGTCTGGGCGGTGGACGCGGTGACTCCTCTGGAAAAGGCGCTGGTGTGGGTGCAAACCTCCACGGGTAACGTCTGGCACAACTACTTCTACCTGCGCGGAGTGCGAGCCGAAAACCGCAGCCTCAAGCAGCAGATTGAGCGCATGAGTCTGGAGCAGGTGCGGATGAGCCAGGACGCCGATCAGGCACGGCGTTTGCAGGCGTTGCTGGCCTTCAAGGAACAGTTCATCTCCGCGACCATGGCGGCGCAGGTCATCGGATCGAGTGGCAGCGAGCAGTCGCGCTCGCTCTACATCGACAAAGGCGAAGGCGCCGGCATCAAGCCCGACATGGCGGTCATCACCGCGGACGGCATCGTGGGCAAGGTGCTGCGCGTGTACTCCTCGACGTCGCTGGTGCTCCTGATTAACGATCAAAGCAGCGGGGTCGGGGCGATCCTCGAGAGATCGCGGCTGCAGGGCATTCTGAAGGGAACCTCCACCGGTGAAGTGGCGCTCGAAAAAGTGATGAGCGACGAGACCGTGCCCGCCGGAGAACTGGTTCTTACCAGTGGTGGAGATGGCGTTTTCCCCAAGGGCCTGCTGGTGGGCACGGTGACGAAGGTCGCGCCGGGCAGTGAGCTCTTTCTCAACATTCGGGTGCGTCCCGCGGCCAATCTCAACAAGCTGGAAGAAGTGCTCGTGGTAACGAAGATTGATGAGAGGCAGGCCCAGCCCGAGCAGACGGGCGCAACGCGCGCCGTCGATATCTTGGCCGAGCGCCTGCCGACCGTTCCTCCCAAGCCGGAAAATGCCGAGAAAGGTGCCGTGCCGGGCCCTCCCGCGCCCTCGAGTACAAGCTCGGATGCCAAGCCAAAAACCGTGCCCCCAGAAGCCTCCGCCAGCAGCGGCGCGCCGGCTGCGCGAAAAACCGCGAGCTCCGCGCCTTCTTCTTCGGGAGCCGCCGCCGGAACCCGTGCTATGAAAGTTTCCCCCCAGCCCGTGAAGGCAGCGGCCGAACCCAAACCGCAATCCGCCGCGCAGGATACTCCGCACTAACGTGGCCATTACTTACACATCGGGAGAGCAGGTTGAGGTTTACCGTTTCAGTATTCCGGCGACGGTTCTGATTCCGCTGACCGCCGTTTTTCTGCAGGCGTGGCTGCCGCTGCGCTTTCCTTTTTTCTCGATCTTCGATCTTCCGCTGCTGGTCACGATCGGTTTCGCGACCGCGCGGCGCAGTCCGCTGACGGGCCTGCTCACGGGCAGCGTGATCGGCATTCTGCAAGACGCGTTGACCCATCATCCCATCGGGCTCTACGGAATTTCGAAGACGGTGGTGGGATTCGGCGCGTCCTCGCTGGGGATCAAGCTGGACGTGGAACATGCCGGCGCTCGTTTCCTGCTGACGATTTTCTTCTACGCGGTGCACGAGCTTGTCTACTTCATGATTTCCCGCGGCCTGGTCGGGTTGAGAATGGCGAGGGGCTGGCCGCACGAATGTTGGTCGGGCGTAGCGAATGCCGTGCTGGGCGTTCTCATCTTCATGCTGCTCGACCGCGTCAAGCAGCGCACTTAACCTAGGGACAGCCGCCCCCGGCTGTCCAGGCGAGCGCAGCTCGCCCCGGTTTTGGTTTGTCCATCCCGCAATCAAGAGCGTGGCGGGGCTTCGCCCCGCCGGATAGCCGAGGCGGCTGTCCCTACGCGAACATCGAAATGCCATACGCCAGCAACGCCGCGGCCAGCGTGGCGAAGAAATTCACCGCCTGGTTGCTGATCCAGCCGCGGCGCTGGAGGGTGGCGCCGAGAAGGCTGTCGATGAGCATTCCGGCGAATCCCGCGGCCACCGGAATCCAGAACTGGGACTGAAGAATCATCCCGCCCGCCGTTGCGACCGCCGCCATCGCCAGGCCGGCTGCCATGCCTGCCATGCTTCCGGGAATGGTGATGCCGCCGTCGGTGCCTGCCGGGACGCGTTCCCAGGTCGTGATCAGTCGCGCGTCCGGGCCGCGGTATTGCCCGATTTCGCTGGCCACGGTGTCCGTCGCTGCTTCGGCTAGAGCGGCCAGCGCCGCGATCAGCCAAACCCGATTTCCAGTGGCGCTGAAAACAACCGAGGCTAGGGCAGCCACGGCCAGATTGGCCAGGACCTGCCACGCGCTCCGGCCTTCCCGCTGCTCGGCGAGCCCGAGCGCCAGCTTACGGCGGTATCCCAGGCGAGTGGATATCCAGGTCATCACGAACAGCGCTGCCAGCGTGGCGAAAGCCGTTGGGCCGGCGCCGGCAAAAAGCAGGAAACAGGCGAGACCGCCGGCGGGAGCCCCGGATCGATCGACTCCGCGCACGGCGCGAGCCAACACCGCGAAGCCCAGCGTTACGGCCGCAGCGATAGCCAGCCGCTCCGGGGACGACGCCCAGCTATGAGCTAGAAAAGGGTTCAGCATCGTTGAGGCAGCTTTCGGCTATCCGCTGTCAGTAGTGCGTATTTCATAAATGGTTCTTTGAAAGGGCCCGGCTTCAGCCGGGCCGCCACGATTCGCATCAATGCCGGCCTTTACCCCCTGAGGGAACTGCCGGTCCCCCAGAAACCGGTTTATGAAACCAGCAGTAGAATCTCACGTCTCTGACAACTGAGAGCTGACAACTGACAACTGAAAGCCGATAGCTGACGGCTGGAATGCAGGAGCCGCGTTCGATAACACTATATTCGGTGTCCGGCGGCAGCGGACCGCGCCACGTAGTGCTTGACCTTTGGATTCGCCCCGTAATCTGGCGACCCAAAACCTGCCCCCGGCAACCAAACTCGCCTCTACCCGGTTCTCATGAAAGCGGCGGAAAGAAATCGCGGGCTAGGCACCGTCCGATTTCCCCTCTCGACCGGGTTCCCGATACAATATCGGTTTCCGCGCAAGACTCACTTTTACTACGGAGTTGGAATGAAGAGGTTTCTCAGGCTGGGGTTCGTGCTGTGTCTTTATGTGATCTGTAGCGGGTGCGGCGAAGTCTTCCGCCCGATTATCATCCCGAATCCTCCAACGTTTCCCAACCCGGCGGCGGCCCACACGGTGTTGTCCATCAACGATAACGGAACCGTCGTGCCCGGCAGCGCCATGGTGATCGATGTCTCCGGCGACACCGACGTGAGCGTCGCGAATGTGGACATCCATCCCGTTCATGCCGTGCAGCAAACCGCCAGCCAGGTTCTGGTGGTAAACCAGGCGGTGACGGGATTGAATGTGTCGACCAGCAGTTGTCTTGTAACCATTCCGCCTACCCCTCCCAACCAAACGTTTAATGTCTGTCCTTCGATCACCAAGCTAAGCTTCAGCGGCACGACCATCATCACCAACCCCGCTCCCCCCACCATCACTCTGCCGATTTATTCGGGGGCCAACTTCGTGGCCGTTGCACCGTCGGCTACGACGGCCTATGTGACTCTGCCGACTTACCCGCCGGATCCGACGCAACCTCTGGCGATTGTTCCCTCGGTCGGCGTGGTTAATACGCAGAGCAACACCTATACGACGATTCCGGTTGGCAACAATCCGTATGCCCTGGCCGTCACCCCCGACAACACCAAGCTTTACGTGGCGAACCAGGGCGACAGCACAGTCAGCGGCTTCAACACGGAGGGCCCGTCGCAGCGAACGGGATCGCCCGCAGCCACTACGAATCCTCCGATCTGGCTGAGCGCGCGTTCCGACAATCAACGTGTGTACGTGCTGGAGTCGGACGGCACTAACGGTACTTTAGCCTGGCTCGATACCACCTCGACCCCTGGTCCCGATCCGCTGACCGAAACGACGATCAGTGTGCCGGGCGCGACTAAGATGATCTATGACGGAAACAAGAATCGGCTTTATATTCCCGGTGGCGATCAGGTCGCGATCGTGGATGTATCTCAGTCGGCGCCGTCAACCATAGCCTCCATCCCGATTACAGCCATCCCGCCCGCCAGTCGTGGCGCGCAGGACCCCTGTTCGACGACCGCGGTTACGACCTTGAACACCGTTGACGTGGCCGCCTTGCCCGATGGCAGCCGAGCCTACGTCGGAACTTACTACGAAGACGCGTCCGCTAATATCTGCCCGCAAGTCACCGTGATCGACGCCGTGCGCAACACGATTAAGACCTCGACTGCGATACCCGGATTTGCGGCGTACGACGCATTCTGCTCGGCGTCACAGTCTCCGCGAGCCCCGCGCTTCCGAATTATGATGGCGGCCGGCGGCGACAGTACCCGTGCCTATCTGTCCAGTTGCGATGGAGGGAATGTCAACATCATCGATACCTCGAGCGACACCTATATCGTGAATGAACCGGCCCCAGTCGGTTCGCGCCCGCCGATTCCGCCGAGCCAGCAGAACCCGCCGCAGAATCCGGTTTTTCTGATTGCCGGCCCCTGATCCTGATGTCGTCATCCTGCGCGAAGCGAAGGGCTTAGAGCTGGTTTCATAAATGCCTTTCCGCTCGGAAGGCACATCCCTCAGGGGCTAAGGCCCGCATTCTTCCTGGCTCTGGGCGGCACGGCTGAAGCCGTGCCCTTCCCAGTTCTCTCGCCTCGTGAATAATGCGGGTTAGGGACTGGCCAATCATCCTACCGGCGACCGCGCCAGCTCTTTCGTCATGACCAGAGCGTCCATCTCACCGGAATAGTATCCGGCCACCGTCTTTTCCACGAAATACCCTTTCTGCTTGTAGAAGCGGATTGCGGCTGCGTTCGTCACCGGCGTCTCCAGCGCCACCGCGCGCGCACCCGCCCGCAGCAATTGATCTTCCGCAGCCCGCAGCAAAGCCGCGCCGACGCCCGCCCGCCGCGCCTCCGCGACCACATCAATGGTAATGATGTGCCCACTCTTCCGCCGAGTTTCCGCCACGATGAAACCTAGAATGTTGACACCCGGAATGACGAAACCCGGAGTCCCCGCCGCAGCGCGGCGGTTGCCCCGAACCTCACCGCCTTCCGCTTCGGCCACCAGAGTGAACGACCCCGGCCGGCGCATGTAGAAGGCCATTTCCGGTCGCGAGTACGCCAACTGCGGATCGAAGCACGCCTGGTCAATCCGCCATAGCGTGTCAAAATCGGCTTTCTCGAATTGTCGGATGCGAAACAACACGCCGCCATTGTAGCGGGTGAATGGCGGAAAAGACTGGGCAGCCGTCTAGCGGGCCGCGGAAGAACTCGCGTTTCGTATCAGGGTGTCGCTTTAGCGATGCCGCAAACTCTTTCGTCCGTAGAGACGGTGCTTGCCTCGGCTCCGGAGACGCGGCAAGCCGCGTCTCTACGGGAAATCACAAGCCCCTTTAGGGGCGGGGAATCGATGTCGACTTTCCGAAACCGGCTGCAGTCTTTTTTTCCTTTTCTCCCCCTTGCGCGGTTGCATCTATAAGCAGTACGATTTCTCAGCAGAGGCAGCAGCACGTGGCGCGTTTCATTCTCATCGACGTGATCGCAGCGCTCGCACTCTCTTGCCTCTGGTACGCTTGGTTTGTCCGTTACAACCGCAGGCGGGCAGCCGACGTGCTGCAATGGGTCCAGGCGGCATGCCTCGGAAAAGGCCGCGTCGTGGATCTGCGATGGCAGGCCAGCAGCTCCCGGCTGAAGGCCACTCTTCATCTTTCCTCGCGCTGGTTTGAGGACGCCCGTCTCACCATCCGCCTTTTGCCGCGCCCGCTCCCGGTGCAGTGGGCCCTGAGCCGCTGGCGCCAGCAGCAGGAAACGCTCACCTTCGAAGCCAACATGGGATTCCCCCCAGGCTTCCATCTCGACGTCATCCGTCATCGTTGGTCGGGCCACTCGGGAGCGAAAAGCTCGGGGACGAAAGACCCGTGGTCGGAAAACTCGACCGGCACTCGCGCCTGGACCATCACCCGCCCCGGCCCCGTCATTCTGACCACCAAGGAAGACTGGCCCGTCGAACTCAGCCCGGTGGTGAATGCGCTGGCCTCCTGGCGCGACAAGGATTTCGTCGGCGTCCGCTTCAACTCCAAGTCGCCGCACTTCACCGCGACAGTCGCGCTCGAAAACCTCTCCGACCAAAAAGCCGCAGCCGCCCTGCTCGGTCTCTTCCGCGAACTGGCCGCCAGTTCCTCTGCCAAACAACACTAAAATTCATAGGCTTCCCGTAGAGACGCGGCTTGCCGCGTCTAGCAGCCCGCGAAAAAACTCGGCCATTGACTTTGCTCGGGCC
>Ga0209039_10001701_pt1 | contig 19933 bp, 19 predicted proteins | sample BogFormECP12_OM1_FD_188238 | JGI IMG/M metagenome (GOLD analysis project Ga0209039, IMG submission 188238) | Bog forest soil microbial communities from Calvert Island, British Columbia, Canada - ECP12_OM1 (SPAdes) (version 2) | ecosystem: Environmental > Aquatic > Freshwater > Wetlands > Bog ...
CTGCTCATCATCGGCCTCCTTTGGTCGTTTGGCAACAACCAAATTATGCCTTATTTGGTGAGCAGTAGCCTTTTATTATCATTGTGTAAGGTAATCAGGCCATATCGCTAGAAATTATTGAAACCCTACCTTTCTAAGCAATATAAATAGGCAGAATTGGCACAACCCATCTTACCTGCATTAGTCCACGAACCATCAGTCATGTCATCATATCCAAATGTTCCCAAAGTCTGTTGGCCTTGTCCTCCACCAGACCAGGCGTTGCAAATGTTTCCTGTTGAATAGCCATTTAGATCTGTGCCTGTCCAAACCGGGCTATGAGAAATAACCCGTTTATCAAGAGTAACATCAATTGGATAATAAATTTGACCGCTTAGTAATTGAGCCCCGGATCCCACGAAGGCACCATCGGGTCGATAATAAAGGGCGTTGGGATCCAAATAATCCCTTATGTTATCTGTGTAGGATGGACTACCAAATGACAGCCATGCCATAATAGCCGTGATGATAAAACCATTATTCAAACAAAGATTGGTGGCGGCTTGATAAGCATTATTCCCTGTTGTCATCTGGCTAGTCACCCAGATCAACTTTCCATTACTAGGTATTGGCGGAAATGTGGCAGTCGGGGATGGTGAAGAGATTGGAGATGGAGTTTCTGTTTGGACAATCGGGCCACAAACAGGCATACCTGAATTATCAAAGCCCTCTACGTACTCTCCGACCGGACAAGTATTCCCCGCTAATGCGAGGTTCCCAGATTCACCTTGAGGGCCAATTGGGCCAACGGCTCCTGTATCCCCATTTGGACCCTGGGGCCCCGTATCGCCTTTGGCTCCATTGCATACATAATATACTTGATTCTCATTTATGGTAATAATCGTACCACCAGTCGGGCAATTGGCATCGCCAACCGGAAGTGATTCCATGACGGGTGTAGGTCCTAGTGCTCCCGTATCTCCCTTTGGACCTTGGAGACCTGGAGCTCCTGCTTGTCCTGGGGCGCCGGTATCCCCTTTAGGCCCCTGAGCTCCTGTATCACCCTTTGGCCCAGCTGGTCCCTGCGGGCCTGTCGCCCCAGTCGGACCTGTTGAGCCTTGGGGTCCCTGAGCCCCAGTATCCCCCTTGGACCCCTGCTGGCCCGTGATGTTCCACTGAAGATACGTCTCATTATTCTTGCAGTCAGAAGCTTGATTGACGATACGGACATCGCCATTGCTCTTGACGCAGGCATTAATCACACCGCCATTGGTGTCTGCATAAGCAATACCCACCCCAATGATGAGTAAGAGGATTAATAATCCGCCGCCTAAAAGAAATTTGTTTTTCATAGAATTGACCCTCCTACCTTGCTTTCATCTGTGGAAAGGATGTGGACTCAATCCTACGGATAGAGCCACTGTTGTCACAACCTGACCCGATGATTAGCTTTTATCCCCCCGACAATGCATCTCGCAATATTCGCCCCAAGGGTTGCTCGAAATTTACATTTCGAAGATCAATCGACAATGACAAAAAGAATTTGACTTCCCCTTCACCTCCCTGATGGATACGAATTCGGTTTTTGTTGAGGAATGTTGGATACTATCGCTTAGATGTGGCCCCTCTATATCCCAGATGTCTATACATAATACTGTGCTTTTAATCACAATACAAGTACTTTTAGAAATTCTCACCAACTGACAACTTTTGAACAAAGGTGCCAGTTTCGCTAAACCTTGAGGGCTTTCTTTTAGTGTCTATTTTTTGGGGTGCTGTTCAACCAGGCGGGGTTTTTATTGTCGTCGATGTCTGTTCCCTTTGCCCAAATAGGTGTAGACTTTCTTGTCAGAAAGGCAGGGCGCAATGACAGACGATTTTGAAGAAAGCGCAGCCAAACCAAAAAAGGCTCTTGATGATGTCGATGAAGCGAGGAAGAAGAAAAAAGCCTTTGGACCAGAGGTGATCCAGCCTCGACACCCGCTCATTCCAAAGTGGGAGTATGATTTCGTCCTGTATAACAGGGTGCAGTTGTCTAATGAAGATCTAGAAAAAGACTTACAGAAACGTGGAGGGGATGGGTGGGAACTCGCAGCAATAACCAAACCACGAGGGGTTGCCGCCAAAGAACTGTGGGTGTTCAAGCGCCCCTATTATTATTGAGCGTACAATCCCCAACCCAACCTGGAGGGGGTTTTATTTGATCCAGATCATAAATCGGGATTTTTGTTCATTTTCGGCTTTTGGAGGCAAAATCGCCACCATTCAAATCCCTTGTTTTGTTTATCGTTCGCGGCGAGATGCATAGAGCCCAGGTGTGAATCTCCTGATCATCGTCCTGCGGCCGCTCTATGACCTGCTCTACCACCAGTTCGCGTGGACCTATGATGTTGTAGCTGCGGTCGTCTCTCTGGGGCAGTGGGGGGAATGGGTGCGCGCCAGCCTCCCGTTTGTGGAAGGCCCCTCCGTCCTCGAACTCGGATATGGGCCTGGCCACCTGCTCGCAGCCCTGACCGAAAAGGGATATCGCGTCTTTGGACTGGATGAAAGCCGGTTCATGAGCCATCAGGCGGGAACGCGCCTGAAAAAAGCCGGAGCGCCCGTTCGGATATTACGTGGCTATGCGCAAAACCTCCCTTTTGCCGGCAGCAGCCTCCAAAGCGTGGTCTCCACCTTCCCCTCAGAATACATCTTCGATCCCCATACGCTGGAGGAGGTCCATCGTGTGCTCAGCCCCGGCGGAAAGTTCATCCTGCTGCCATGGGCCTGGATCACGGGACGTGGAATTCTGGAACGGGTGGCCGCCGGGCTGGCCCGCGTCACCGGCGAGTCGCCCGGTGATGCCGGTTCGATCCCGGCAGGGCTCAAGGTGAAGTTCCAGGAGGCCGGGTTCGAAGTCGCCTGGGAAATCCTTCATCTCCGATCCAGCGCAGTCCTGGTCATCATCGCAACAAAGTCGCCGCTGTGATTTGGAGTAAAATGAGGCCATGGAAGTCCAAATCGCGGCTGCCAAGACCAACAAGTATGCCGTATCAGAAAGCGGCGACACCCTGGAGGTGGTCGAGCGCCCGAACGGCGGTCTCTCTGTGGTTCTGGCAGACGGCCAAACCTCCGGCCACGGCGCCAAGGCGGTCTCAATGCTCGTGGTGCGTAAGGTCATCGCCCTGCTGGCGGAGGGGGTCAGGGACGGCGCTGCGGCGCGGGCAGCCTCCGATTCGCTCTTCACGGATAAAAAAGGAAAGGTCACCTCGACCCTGAACATCGTATCGATCGACCTGCAAACAGGAACAGTCGTCATCACCCGCAACAACCCGGTGCCTTTCTTCATCGCCCATAACGATAAAATCGACTGCATCAGTTCGGAATCGATCCCGATCGGCACCAACCGCAGTGTGCGACCGGTGATCACGGAAATTCCGATCGAGCCGGGATTGGCCGTGGTCATCTTTACTGATGGTCTGGCCCATGCGGGCACGCGAGCGGGTCGCCCCATGGATATCAGCACTGCACTCGATTCCTTAATGGAAGACCAGGATCCTGACCCACAATCGATCGCCGACACCCTGCTGGACGAGGCGGTCAACCTGGACGAGGGCCGGCCGGTCGACGACATCAGTGTGGTCGTGTTCAAGGTGAGCGAGAAGCACGGCGATCAAGTACGCCGGATGACCGTCCGGCTGCCGATATCGGTCGGATGAGAAGCAACCTGCTGTTGCGAGAAAGTTCATCCCCTTCATACACTGCCCTTCCTGGCCCGGCCTGCTCCTGGCTCGAGGCAGGATGCTCCGAACCGTATCCAGCGTGACTGCCGATCTTCGACCCAAAAAGGAGCCGCCCAGTACGATCCACCCCTTGATCGGGGTGGTCGGACCATGCGCCGCGGGAAAAACAACCTTGACCGCCGGTTTGGGTCAACTGGGCTATCACACCCGTCATATCGCCCAGGAACACTCCTATGTTCAGGATATGTGGCAGCGCCTGACCAAGCCGGACCTGCTGATCTTTCTCGACGCTTCCTATCCGGTCACCTGCCTGCGGCGAAGGTTGGACTGGACCGAGACAGAATATGCGGAACAACAGCGTCGCCTGTTGCATGCCAGGCGGCACGCGGATCTTTTCCTGAACACCGATGGCCTGACCATCGAGGAGGTCCTGACCCAGGTGGTCGGTTTTCTCAAAGAACGCCTGGGCTCCTAGACCTGCCCCATTCCGGATGCTCGCGCCGCTATTCACTTTCTCATTTAAAGGGGGTATAATCACCCCCGACGCCAGCCAAAGGCTGGCATTTTTGTGAACGGAGAAGCGCTTTATGAGCCGTCGTCCCTACGTAACACTCGTGATCATCATCGTTTTGATCATCCTGGCTGTATGGGTGGATCTGAACAAAACAATCACCATTCTCAATCCCATCAACCAGAGCACAATATTCAGCCGGAACGTGGATATCCAGCTTGGGCTGGACCTGCGCGGTGGTCTCCAGACCCTTTTGGAAGCCGACCTGCCTGCCACCACGGCAGTCAGTGCAGACGACCTTAACGTCGCCCGGTCGATCCTCGAAAGTCGAGCCAACGCTCTGGGTGTCAGCGAGGTGATCATGCAGTCCGCGCCCCCGCGGCGCATCGTGGCCGAGTTCCCCGGATTGCAGGATCCCCAGCAGGTGGTAGCGGCTCTGCAGGAAACGGGCCTGCTAGAGTTTGTTGGCATGAACACAACCACCTACCCCATCGTTGCCGAGGGCACGGTCATCCAGACCGATTATGGGACGACCGGTTCCGTGGCGACTCCGCAGGCAGGGACCACGCCGAGCGAGCTGCCATCCCCCAGTGAAACACCCACCACAAGCCTGACACCGACCAGCACCTCGGCTGGCGCGCAGACCGCCGCGACCGCCGTCCCCACAGTCTCGCCTACCGCCGCCCCGACGATCGTCTACCACACCGTCATGACCGGTGCGGCGCTGGACTCGGTCAATGTGACCACCAGCAGCGTGGGTTCCTATCAGATCGCCTTCACCCTCAAGTCAAATTCGTCCAGCCTCTTCTCGGATTACACCGGAGCTCACGTCAACGATTACCTGGCCATCGTTCTGGACAAGAAGGTGATCTCGGTCCCCAAGATCAACCAGCAGATCACCGGCGGCCAAGGCGTGATCCAGGGCAATTTCACCGCCGATACCGCCAATACCCTTGCCATACAGCTGCGCTACGGCTCCCTCCCGATCCCGCTCAAGGTGGTTGAGAGCCAACTGGTTGGCCCGACCTTGGGCGCAGAGTCCGTTCGCCGGAGCCTGCTGGCCGGTATCATCGGTCTCTCCGCGGTGGTTCTATTCATGGCCTTCTATTACCGCCTGCCCGGCTTTTTGGCAGATCTGGCCCTGGTCGTTTATGCCCTGACCAGCCTAATGATTTTCAAGCTCATCCCGGTCTTCCTGACCCTTTCCGGCGTCGCCGGTTTTATCCTCAGCATTGGCATGGCTGTGGACGCCAACATCCTGATCTTTGAACGCTTGAAGGAGGAGCTGCGCTCCGGCCGGAACCTTCGCCAGGCGATCGAACTGGGCTGGGGGCGTGCCTGGCCGTCCATCCGGGATTCGAACTCGTCCACCCTGATCACCTGTATCATCCTGTACTGGTTCGGAAGCGCCTTCGGGGCCAGCGTGGTTCAGGGCTTTGCCCTGACCCTATTCCTGGGTGTGCTGGTCAGCCTGTTCACCGCCGTCATTGTTACCCGCACCTTCCTGCACGTGGTGCTGGATAACATTAAATTCGCCGAACACCCCCGCTGGTTCGGGATCTAGGAGAGCCTGAGATGAACCTCATCCGCTATCGTTACCTTTACTTTGGCATCTCCTTGCTGGTGATCGTGCCGGGGATCATCGCCCTGCTGATCTGGGGCCTGCCGCTCGGCATCGACTTCACCGGGGGCAGCCTGCTGGAGGTCAAGTTCGCTTCCGGACAGCCCCCCACCCTGGCGCAAGTAAGCACCATCTATGCGGATCTATCGCAACCGGGCAAGGATATCTCCAACCCGCTGATCCAACCGCTGGGAACCGATTCCCTTTCGATCCAATCCAAGGAAATGGATGACGCGACCAAGAACGAGGTGGTCGCGGCCCTGAAAGCACAGTATGGCGGCGGTAAGGATGTGACGGTGGATAATTTCAGTCAGGTCAGCGCAGCCATCGGCCAGGAGGTGGCCATCCGGGCGGCCGGGGCGGTCGCTCTGGCGGCGGTCTTCATCCTGATTTATATCACCATCGCCTTCCGCAAGGTCCAGAATGCCTTTCGCTATGGCACGGCCGCAATCATCGCCATGATCCACGACATCCTGGTGACGGTCGGGGCGGAGGCTCTGATCGGTCATTTCCTGGGCTGGCAGGCCGATTCGCTCTTCCTGACCGCCCTGTTGACCATCATCGGCTTCTCCGTTCACGACACCATCGTGGTTTTTGACCGCATCCGGGAGAATTCAAACATCTACCGCCGCGTGGGGTACGAGACGGTGGTCAACCACTCCATCGTCCAGACCCTGGACCGGTCCATCAACACCCAGCTGACCGTCATGATCACCCTCTCGGCTCTGGCCTTGTTCGGAGGAACAAGCATCCACCACTTCGTGGTCATTCTCCTGATCGGCGTATTCAGCGGAACCTACTCCTCGATCTTCAACGCCTCCCCCATTCTGGTCGTCTGGGAGAACAAGGAGTGGCGTACCTGGTTCCGCGGCAAACCGGAACAAGCGACCGCCTGATGATCCCATCAAAAGCATCCGAAGCGGACCCGTTCGGATGCTTTTTCATTTCCCACCCTGTCGCCCCGGGCACCCCTATGCTCGCGGCTGCCAAACAGGAGTGGGGCTGATTTTCCGCTCATCAGAGAGGTTCGGGAATTCCCGGGCCCGATGCGCGCCCACCCGCCCCCGGGCTTCCTTGCCGTCGCCTCATCCCTGGAGATTCGTATGAACTTCGAACTGCCCCATCGTCGTTTCAATCCCCTGACGCAGGAATGGGTGCTAGTCTCGCCGCACCGGGCGAAGCGCCCCTGGCTCGGCCAGGTGGAGAAGGTCCGGGCAGAAACCCTGCCCATCTATGATCCGGACTGCTACCTGTGCCCGGGGAACAGCCGCTCGGGTGGCGTGATCAACCCGAATTACACCAGCACATTCGTGTTCGATAATGATTTCCCGGCGCTGCTCCCGCCCGATTGGGACGGCCTTTCCTCGGAGGACTCTCCCCTCTTTCGGGTCGAAACCGAAGCCGGCCTCTGCCGGGTGGTATGTTTCTCCCCGCGCCACGACCTGACGCTGCCGCAGCTGTCGCAGCCAGACGTGGAGCAGGTTGTATCCACCTGGAGGCAGGAGATCATCCAGCTGGGAAAGCTGGATTTCGTCCAATACATCCAGGTCTTTGAGAACAAGGGGGAGATGATGGGCTGCTCCAATCCCCATCCGCACAGCCAGATCTGGGCCTCCAGCTCCATCCCCAACGAGCCGGCCAAGGAGCACGCCTCCATGACAGAATACCGCCATGCGCACGGTTCCTGCCTGCTTTGCGATTACCTGGCTGCAGAGCAGAAGAGCCCCACCCGCGTGGTCTGCGCTAACGAGCATTTTACCGCCCTCGTTCCCTTTTGGGCCGTCTGGCCATTCGAAATCCTGCTGATCGCCCATCGTCATACCGGCAGCCTGCCCGACCTCGATCCGGTCGAGGTTTCTGGGCTCGCCGACCTGCTGCGCCGGGTTACCACCCTTTACGATAACCTGTTCGAGGTTTCCTTTCCCTATTCGATGGGTTTCCACCAGTCCCCCCTGCACCGCCGCTCCGACCTGTCCAGTCACCTGCATGCCCACTTCTATCCCCCTCTCCTGCGCTCTGCAACCGTGCGCAAGTTCATGGTCGGGTACGAGATGCTGGCCATGCCCCAGCGGGACCTGACCCCAGAAGCGACTGCCGAACGCCTGCGCGGCCTGTCCGGTCTCCATTATCTTCAACGCGGGTGAGCCCTGGACTCAAGACCAAAAGTTTATCCATCCCGGGTAACATTCCATGTTTGCGAAGTGAAAGGACCTTTCTGAAGAATACGACCCGGCGGGGTTGGCAGACATCCTTCCCTGACGGGGAATGAACAAACCAAGAAAAAAACCCTCAAGGGGATGAGGGTCTCTCAGCTGGGGGCAGAGGATTCGAACCTCTATCGTCTGATCCAGAGTCAGATGTCCTGCCATTGGACGAGCCCCCAATTCCAGCGGGCGGAATTCTACCATGCCGGTCGCCTCCCGTCCAGAGGAGGGGCGATCCAGCGGAATCTTACAGACCCGGAATCCGCCTGGCCTTCGCAATCCGGGATTCCTGGCCCCGCTTATGCCTCCATTTGTTATAATAACTTGTTTGAAGAGCTCCCCAGGAGCCAGTCTCTACCAGGAAGCAGGAATCTGAAATGGAACCACCCGATATCATCAAATCCGCTGAATTCATCCGCCAGGCGGTCGCCGAGGATCTGAGCAACGGCCGCTTCACCTACGTACGCACCCGCTTGCCTCCCGAACCGAACGGCTACCTGCACATCGGCCACGTCAAGGCATTTTCCATCGACTACTATATTGCCAGGGCGTTCGGCGGCGAACTCTACCTGCGCTTTGATGACACCAACCCGGCCAAGGAAGAGACCGAGTATGTCGATGCCATGAAGGAGGATATTCACTGGCTGGGCATCGAATTTGTCAAAGAGACGTACGCCTCGGATTACTTCGACCGGCTCTACGAGTGGGCCGTGCGTCTGATCCAAAAGGGCCTGGCATACGTAGACGATCAGTCCGCCGAAGAGGTCAGCGCCACCCGCGGCACCCTGACGGAGCCCGGCCAGGAATCCCCCTTCCGCAACCGGCCCGTCGAAGAGAACCTGGACCTCCTGGAGCGGATGAAGGACGGGGAGTTTCCCGACGGGGCGCGGGTGCTGCGCGCCAAGATCGATATGGCCCATCCCAACATCGTCATGCGCGACCCGGTCATGTACCGGATCATCCACGACCCGGCCCATCACCGCACCGGCCGGAAATGGTTCATCTACCCGATGTACGACTGGTCGCACGGCCAGAACGACTCGATGGAAGGGGTCACACACTCGCTCTGCTCCCAGGAATACATCATCCATCGCCCCCTGTACGAATGGTTCCTGGAACAGCTGGGAGCGTTCCGCTCACGCCAGATCGAGTTTTCACGCCTGAATCTGACCTACACCATGATGAGCAAGCGCAAGATGCGCCAGCTGGTGGAAATGGGCATCGTGCGCGGCTGGGACGACCCGCGCCTGACCACCCTGCGCGGACTGCGCCGGCGTGGGGTCAGCCCCGAAGCAATTCATGATTTCATCTCCAATACCGGCGAGACCAAGAACGACAGCTGGGTCGATATGGCCCAGCTGGATGCCTGCATCCGGGACGACCTGAACAAACACTCGCTGCGCCGCATGGCCGTCCTGCACCCCTTGAAACTCGTCATCGATGACTATCCTGACGGGCAGGTCGAGTGGATGGAAGCCATCAACAACCCCGAGGACGCCTCCGCCGGGACACGCCAGGTACCCTTCTCGAAAGTGCTCTACATAGAACAGGACGATTTCCGCGAGACGCCGCCGCCGAAATACTACCGCCTCTACCCGGGGAACGAGATCCGTCTGCGCTATGCCTACCTCGTCAAATGCACCCAGGTGGTCAAAGACCCGAAGACCGGCGCGATCACCGAGGTGCACTGCTCCTATGACCCCGCTTCGCGCGGCGGTGACGCACCCGACGGCCGCAAGGTCAAATCCACCATCCACTGGGTCTCCACCGCCCATGCCCAAGCGGCCGAGCTGCGCCTTTACGAGCAGCTTTTCACCAAGGAGCACCCGGACGAAGTCGCCGAAGGGGAGGATTACTCGACCTACGTCAATCCGAACTCGCTCGAAATTCTGAAAGGCTGTTGGGTCGAACCAGCCCTGGCAGAACCAAAAGCCGGCGATAAATTCCAGTTCGAGCGCACCGGTTACTTCTGCATGGATCCGGATTCCGCCCCCGGCTCGCCGGTTTTCAACCGGACGGTGACGCTCCGCGACACCTGGGCCAAGATCGAAAAGAAACAGAGCTGACTTAAAAAGAACGCATAAGCGGTTTCGCTTCCGCGTTCTGGTCTACTTCATTTTGTCCAGGATGGCGATCGCCGCCCGGATCCGTTCCAGGACCTTCTCTTTCCCGATCACGGCCATACTCTCGAAGAGCGGTGGGCTGACGGTCTGGCCAGTGACCGCTACACGCAGTATCCCAAAAACCTGCCCGGTAGCCAGTCCCAGTTCCTGGACCAGGCTGCGCATGGGTGCCTCGGCCGTTTCCGGCGAGATCTGCTCCAACCCCTCGAGGATCTGCAGGCTGCGGCCCAGGGCCTCAGCGGAGGCCCTGGCCGTCAGTTCCTTCCCGACCAGCTCCCCGGGCTGCACATCGACCTGCTCCCGGAAGAAAAAGGCCCCGAAGGGAATACAATCGTCCAGGGTGACCAGGCGCTCGCGCAGCAGCGGGATGATCTGTAAGAGACGTCCCTCATCCACCCGGCAGCCGGCCTTTTCGAAGTACGGCTTGAGACGGCCGGCCAGGTCCGGGGCCGCCAGAGCCCGGATATGGGTCGCGTTGAAATGGTCCAGCTTGGCGAAGTCCACCGCGGCCGGGGCCGGGTTCAGGCCGGCGATATCAAAGCGCTGCACCATCTCGTCCAGGCTCATCACATCGTTTTCCGCAACCCCCCACCCCATCAAGACGATCCAATTCAGCACACCCTCCGGGATATAGCCCAGGCTTTTAAGATCGCCGACAAAAATGGAGTGGCCGTCCTGGACCGCCTGGGCAGCATCCCTTTTGCTCATTTTGCCCTTGCCGGAGGGTTTCAAGAACACCGAAAGATGCACCCACACCGGTTCCTTCCAGCCGAAGGCCCGCAGGACCAGGGCATGCAGCGGCAGGGTCGACTGCCATTCCGAGCCGCGGATGACATGGGTGATCTCCATCAGGTGGTCATCCACCATGGCGGCAAAATGGTAGGTCGGATAGCCGTCTGATTTAATCAAGATGGAGTCGTCGATCATCTTGTTCTCGACGGTGATCGGACCGCGTAGCAGGTCGATGACCGTGGTGGCACCTTCCCGGGGCGTCTTGAGGCGGATCACATGGCGTTCCCCGCTTTTGATGCGGCGTGCGGCGTCCCCTGAAGAGAGCTCTCGGCAGGTTCCGTCGTAATGGGGGTTCTGTTTTTGCTTCAGTTGTTCCTGCCTGACCTTCTCCAGGCGGTCCGGCGTACAAAAACACGGAAAGGCTTTGCCCAGATCAACCAGGACCTGGGCGTGCTGACGGTAGATCTCCAGCCTTTCGGTTTGGCGGTACGGACCAAAGCCCCCGCCCACGCCCGGGCCTTCATCATACTGCAGCCCCAGCCACTCCAGCCCATCGATCAATTCCTGTTCTGCCTGTGGCACAAAACGCTTCTGGTCGGTATCCTCGATGCGCAGGACAAATTTACCCCCCTGGCGGCGGGCATACAAATAGTCATATAAAGCGGTGCGGGCACTGCCCAGGTGCATGCGTCCCGTTGGAGATGGTGCGAAACGAACCCGAACTGATTGTTGCTCCAAGCTTCTTCTCCTCGTCCCGACCAGCCCTCTCCCGGCAGCCGCCGGGGATGGGCCGGGGGTTAAAAGTCCAGCGGCTTATGCCGCAAGATCACGCTTTCGACCAGCCCGATCCCGATCATCAAGGACAGCAAGCCGCTTCCGCCGTAACTAATGAACGGGAGCGGAAGGCCGGTGACCGGCATCAGCTTCAATGTGACCGCAATGTTCACCGCACTCTGGAAGAAGATGAGGATCGCCACGCCGTAGGCGATCAGGGAGCCGAAGAGATCGCCCGAAAGGCGTGCCGCTCGCAGGCAGCGGTAAATGACAAAACCTAACAAGACCACCACCAGCAGCGCCCCGATGAAGCCGAATTCTTCCCCGATCACCGAAAAAATGAAATCCGTCTGGCGCACCTTCATGAAACAAAGTTGAGTCTGCGTTCCATGTCCATACCCTTCCCCCGCCAGGCCTCCTGACCCCAGGGCAATCAAAGCCTGGATGACATTATAGGTGGCCCCTTGAGAAGCATTGGGAGGAGGAAAGAAGAAGGTGAGCACGCGCTGCTGTTGATACGATGCAATGAACGGAAATGACACGACCGCCACAGCCAGCGCGCCAAAGACCAGGATGCCTAACTGCTTCAGCTGCAGCCCGCTGATCCAGGCCATGGCAGCCCAAATGACCAGAATCACGATCACATTGCTCAGGTTCGGTTGAATGAAAATCAAGATGCCAATCCCTGCCGCGATGGCCAGGCTCTGCATCATCCAGACCCAGCTATGCTCGGCTTCGCTCGATCGGTAAAAATAATAAGCCAGGGAGAGGATGATGACGATCTTGGCGAGTTCCGTGGGTTGGATGGACACCAGGCCTGTCTCGATCCAGCGTGTCGCCCCAAACCGCTGTCCTGCGGTCAGACGCAGGACAATCAGGAAGATCACAATGACCGCATACATGGGGCGGATCACCCCTCCCCAGAAGCGGAAGTCGACCGCGGCGACGATCAGGATGACCAGGAATCCCAGGGCGACAAAGATGACCTGACGCGTCACCAGGTCCGCCAAGCTCTGGTTGCAACCGATGGCCGATCGGACCATGGCGACGCCGAAGACCATGGCCAGGATGACCGCCCCCAACAGCCAGAAATCAAAATGTCTCCAGAAACCGCTACGTAACATTAGAAATAGAATCAGCCTCTCAGGAAAGCCAGGAGACGCATCAGCAAGGAGCAGGATCGAAAGCCGGGGCCGACAGGGGGATTAAAATCTGGCCCGGCGGCGGGCAGTGCTTCGCAAGGGGATATCCGCCACCAGGCGCTGCGAACGGCCATCGTGAGCAACATTGATGGTCACCGCGGCAGGGTCGATCTCAATATGTCGGGAGATCGTCGCGATCAAATCGTCCTTGAGAGCATCGAGCTCCGTAGGGCTCAGGTCGGTCCGGTCGTGGATCAGGACCAGTTGCAGGCGTTCCTTGGCATTGCTGGCGCTCTTTTTACGTCCAAAGAAGAAATGCATGTCACATCCTCCCCAGGAGACGCTGCAGCAGGCCGGGTGCATCGAGGTCCAGGAACGGTACCTTTTCGCCCATCAGACGCCGGGCGACGTTTTGGAAAGCCTGACCCGCCCGGCTTTTCGAATCCATGGCGAGAGGCTGACCCTTGTTCGAGGCGACGATCACATTTTCGTCCTCGGGGACGATCCCGATCAGGTCGATGGCCAGCAGGTCCAGGACATCTTCAACAGACAGCATATCCCCCCGCTTGACCAGGGTCGGGTTAAGACGGTTGATAATCAGGGCTGGGGAACCTTTCCCTTCCGCATCCAGGATGCCGATAACCCGGTCCGCATCGCGCACGGCCGATACGTCCGGATTGGTCAGGACCAGAACGCGGTCAGCTGCGGCAATGGCATTCTTGAAACCGCGCTCGATCCCGGCCGGCGAATCGATCAGGATCCAATCCACCTCCGGGCGGAGCTCATCACAGAGACGGATCATGTCGCTCGGGGAGACGGCGGTTTTGTCGCGCGTCTGCGCCGCCGGGATCAGGTAGAGTTCAGGTAAGCGTTTGTCGCGGATCATCGCCTGGCGCAGGCGGCAGCGGCCCTCCACCACGTCCACGAGGTCATAAACGATGCGGTTTTCGAGCCCCATGACCACATCCAGGTTACGCAGCCCGATATCCCCGTCGATGCAGGTTACCTTTTGGCTGCGGCCAGCCAGCGCTACGGCGAGATTGGCGACTGCCGTGGTCTTGCCAACGCCGCCTTTGCCTGATGTGATCGTCACTACTTTTGCTGTCATGATACCATCCCGCGTCCTTAATTCGCCTGCCAGGGTTCAGCGACCAGCTGGCCGTCTTTCAAACGGGCGACCTCCGGTCGGTTCTTATCTTCTTTTTTCGGGGAGACGGCGATCTCCCCGGCGATGCGCAGCTGGGTGGGCGAGAGTTCCAGGGCGCAGACCAGGGCAGTTTCATCCCCCTCTGCACCGGCGTGTACAACGCCCCGCAGTCGTCCCCAGACGATCACGCTGCCGCTGGCGATGATCTCCGCTCCCGGGTTGACATCGCCCATGACCACCACGTTGCCAGAATAAGCAATCCGCTGCCCGGAGCGAACGGTCTGCCTGACCCACAGGGCGGCATTCTCCGGTGCAGATTCTGGAGCGCTTTGGAGATCCGCGGGGCGCGGTTTGGAGATGCGCGTCGCCAGCCCGAGATTTTGAGCAGTCGTTTCAGTAACCGCCGATCCGCTCAGGACCGCCCAGAGGGAAATGCTGCGTTCCGATAGTTTGTCACGCAATACGGATAATTCCGCTACACGCAAGTCATGCGCGCCCACATCCAGGACCACCCGCGCCCCTTGAAAGAAGGCAGGCTGGTTTTCAATGTTCTGGATCAATGCTGCCTCCAGAACCTCCCAGTTCGCTTCGCCCAGAGCGATCAGCAGACCTTCGCGAATTCCCTTGATCTGGATGAGGGATGGCGGTGTCTCGTCCATATTTCTAGAAATTATACTGCTTTTTGTTGCAATCCAATCCGGCACTCTGGGGAATAAAGACCCTCCTTCCCAGAAGGTTCAAGAAAACGGGAGAGCGATTCCATCCCAGGGGAAGATCAGAACGCCGGGTCTCCCGAGGGAACCAGACGCCCCGCGCCCGGTCCTGGTAGGGCCGTTGTTTTAGGGGCCGAATTTAATTGCCGGTCCCTCCGCATAGACATCCTGACAGAGTCCGGTGCTCGATGGACCGACCCCAACCCCCGAATAGGTGTTGCAACTGGACCCGCCGGTGACGGGGCTGGAGGCGATCCCCTGCGCGGAATCAACTGCCTTGAGCTCAAAATAGGAGTCCATCACGGCCCTGACGATCGGGGCGGCAGTCCGGCCGCCTTCGATCCCGTTGTAGAGGAAAACCAATATGGCGATCTCAGGTTTGTCGAAAGGCGCGTAAGCCACCGTCCATCCGTGCGAAGGCCAGTTGCCGAAGGAACACAGGCCTTTGGCGTTGGCAACATCGTCACAGTACTCCGCCGTACCGGTCTTGCCGGCCACCGCAATCGGGTAATTCAGGAAGGAAAAATCGAAGTGCAGAGTCCCGCGCGGATCGGTGACCGCCATCCGGGTTCCGGCACGAACACTTTGCACAACCCAGGGTTGCACGGTTTTCAACACACCGGTTGCGGTGCAATCACCACCCGAGCAGGTATAGTCCTGGATGATGGGATCCTTTGTAATGTCCCAGCGCAGCCGAGGGGTAAAGGGTTGGATAACATTGCCCGCGTCGTCGACAATCTCGCGGATGATCGTGGGCTGCATCTGCCGGCCGTTGTTGGCGATCGTCGCTGCCGACATCAGCACCTGCAGCGGGGTGGCCAGATCGAAGCCCTGTCCAATGGTGGCGAGATAGGTGTCGCCCGTCGACCAATTCTCCCCCTTGTAGCGGCGTTTCCAGGTCGGGTCCGGGATCAAGCCAGGCAGTTCTCCCGGCAGTTCAATGCCGGTCGGCTGGTCATACCCAAGGGCGCGGGCATATTCTTTGATCCGCAGCATGTCCAGCCCTTCGCTGACCTCCGGCGGATACCCGCCGCCGATTTTATAAAAACAAACATCGCTCGATAGGGCAAGGCACTGCAAAACACTCAGCTTCCCGAGTCCGCCGGGATTGTATTGAAAATACCAGTCGCGGTATTCGTTCACCAGGCCGGGGTCGGTCTGCGAATATTTATTGACCAGGGTGATCTCACCCGGGGCATCGATGATCTCGTTCGGGGTAACCACCCCTTCATTCAAAGCACCGGTTAAGATGCCCAGTTTGAAAGTTGAACCGGGCGGGAATTCTTCCGAAACGGCATAATTCAGCAAAGGATGGCGCGGGTCCTGAATCAGCTGCTGGTAGTAATAGGAGGGGATGATGCGCGCCATTCGGTTATTTTCGTAGGTGGGATACTGGGCCATCGCCAGGATCTCGCCGGTCTGCGGATTCATGGCGATCACGACGCCGCTCGTGATGCGGTCGGAATTAAAATAGGCATTCCAGGAATTGATGTTCGTGACCAGGGCGGCCTGGGCTGCCTCCTGCAAGCGGGTATCGATCGTCAGGATGATGTTTTTGCCTGGGGTCGGGTCCACTGGAGGCTCCAGGTTGCCCAACGTCTGGCCCGCCACATCCACCTCCACTACCTTCCTGCCAGGCGTGCCGATCAGCGTGTCATCCATGGAGAGTTCCACACCCGAGTAACCGACTTTGTCCCGCCCCGGCAGGAAGCCCTGCTGGAGGTACTGCTGTTCCAGCAAGGCCGGGATGGGCCCCAGGAATCCGATCAAGTTGGCGGTCAGGGAACCTGTCGGGTAATCCCGCACTGGCTGGATCTCCACACTGACCCCTGGCCAGTCCACCTGGTGTTCGCGGACGGTCATGGCGATCTGTTCGCTGACATTGCACTGGATCTGGATCGTATCGTAGGGAGCGTTCGAAGTTTGCAATTCCACCCACTGGGTGATCCCGGGTCCCGGCGTACAGGGCTCGATTCGTTTGGCATCCTCCACGGTCCCCTGGTCGACCGGTACGCCGGTCAACGCAGACAGGGCCCGGTAAATGCGCTGGACATCGCCATCGTCATCCGGAAGGTAGGCCGGGGTGATATCGATATTGTATGAAGCGACATTGCGCGCCAGGACGATGCCGTTGCGGTCATAGATGATCCCCCGGGACGGCGGGACGGTAATCGTTTTGGTCCGGTTTGCCACCGCCTGAGCTGCCCAGGTTGCCCCCTGGAGAATCTGCAGGCTGAACAACCGTCCGACGAACAGGACCGCAACCAAGGCGATGACGGCGTAAACGACCAGGTAGCGCCAGGTCTGGAGATGCGCGGAACCTCGATGGGCGGTCACAGTTCCACCTCCCCGGGGTAGAGACGGTTCGCCAGATCGCGCACCAGACCGTAGGTCGGGATCGCCAGAAGCAGGTTGAGAAGGACGCTCGGCAGGATGATCTTTTCAAACACATCCCCGAGGGCCATAGGAACTTGGAGAAACGTCAGGGCAAAAAATGTCGCCATTTGCAGGACCAAGGTACCAATGAGAGTCACGGAGAACATCGCTAAAAGCGGCGCCTGCCAGACCCGACGGGTCAGGAGGCGTGCCACGCCGACGACGGCCAGATAGCTGGCCAGATAGACATACCACGGCACCCCGGACACGAACCCGGACAGGAGGCCCGCCAGGACCGCCCATATCCAGGCGTGATGGACACGTTCCTGCAGGCCCCAGGCAGCCAGAATCAGAAGGACCAGGTCCGCGCTCCCGTTGATCAGCATGATCCTGCTGATCACCGCGGTTTGAAGAAGGAGGGCCAACGCCAGGACGGGGATCGACACAAGAATCGGTGTCATCATCAAGGACCCGGTGTTGCGAGCAGAGGGGTGATATCCACTGGATTGAAATTGGTGATGACCAGGACGTACTCCAACCGGTTGAAATCCACATTCGCCTGCAGTGAGGCTTGTTGGAAGAGCTCGGTAGGCTGCTTGCGGACGCTCACGACCTGACCCACCAGCAGGTTGGCCGGATATCCGCCGCCCAGGCCCGAGGTGAGCACGACATCCCCGACCTGGACCGTCGCATCCTGGGAGATCATATCCAGGGTGAGGTCCCCGGTCACCGAACCGTCCAGCATCGCGTCCGTATTGGAGGCCTGCAGCCGGACATTCACTGCCGAGGCGGGGTCGGTGACCAGCCGCACGCGGGCGGCATCGGCGATGACGGCATCCACCTGGCCCGCCAGTCCCTGGTCGGTCACCACCGGCATGCCGGCGCGGATGCCGTCGTTGGATCCGGTGTTGATGATCACATAACGCCTGAAGGGACTCGGGTCCTGCCCGATCACCGCCGCGGCCTTGTAGGTGTACGCAGGATTCGCACGGGCAAAGTTTACCAGCGCGGAAAGGATGTTCGTTTCGGTCACGCGCTGCTGCAGATCGATAACTTCGGTCTGCAGGCGAGCCACTTCAGCCTGGAGTGCGCTGTTCTGCTCCTGCATGGAGGCCAGGTCGCGGGGAACCGTCAGGAAATCCACCAGGGCCATATACCGGGAGGACACCCAGGTCTGGATCCCGATGGTGAACTGGCCGATGCGGTAGGTCAGCGGGTTGAAGTACCCACCCAGGGCAAGGGTCACGAGGCCGATGGCCACCAAGATGATAATGATCGTCTGCAGGGAACGGGGAAAACTCGATTTCATAAAGGATCGGCCAAACCAGCCGGGAACCAGGCACGCTTAGGTATGACGCGTGCTGCCGCGCTCCAGGCCTACCAGGAAACGGTTCAAACCACTAAAATCGTCCAGAATCATCCCGGTCCCGCGCACCACGCAGGTCAGGGGATCCTCCGCAACCCAGACGCGCAGGTTCAGCTCATCCGAAAGTCGATCCGCCAGTCCCTGCAGCAGCGCCCCGCCGCCCGAGAGGCAGATCCCGATATCCATCAGGTCCGGGATCAGCTCCGGCGGCACCTCGTCCAATGTATCCTTGATCGTGGCCACGATGACCTGAACGGATTGGGAAAGTGCCTCGCGTACCTCGACCGAGGAAATTTCGATCGATTCGGGCAGGCCAGTCACCATATTCCGGCCGCGTACCTCCACGGTCTTTTCAACCGGCAGAGGGAAGGCTGAACCAATATTCCATTTCACCTGCTCCGCCACGCGCTCGCCGATCAGCATATTGTACTTATTCCGCAGGTATTGGACGATATCCTGGTCCATCTCATCCCCCGCCACCCGCAAGGACCGGGAAACGACTACCCCGCCCATCGAGAGCACGGCCACCTCGGTCGTACCCCCGCCGATATCCACGATCATGCTGCCGCGCGTCTCGCTGACCGGCAGACCGGCACCGAGCGCAGCGGCGGTCGGCTCTTCAACCATGTAGGTCTCGCGAGCCCCGGCCGACATGGCTGCATCATAAACAGCCCGCTTTTCGACCTCGGTCACGCCGGAGGGAATACCGATCACCACCCGCGGGCGGGGCAGCGGGACAACGCTCTGCTCATGGACCTTGCCAATGAAATATTCGAGCATCGCTTCGGTGATCTCGAATTCTGAGATCACACCATCGCGCAGCGGACGCAGCACGGAGATGTTTCCACTGGTCCTGCCGACCATCTCTTTAGCTTCCAAACCGATAGCCAAGGGTTGGTGGGTCCGCTTGTCCATCGCAACCCAGGACGGTTCATTGATAACGATTCCCTTCCCGCGAACATGGACCAGTGTATTGGCCGTTCCAAGGTCTATACCGACATCCAGAGAAAAAAGACCCAGCAGCCAGTTGAGTGGGTTGAAAGCCAAAGACCATGCTCCTCGTGAAGATTCGTAGCGTCCGTTATTATACCATGAGGCTTAAAAGGAGCCTCCCATGAACGGACCCTGCCGGGTGAATGGATCATGAGAGAAATGAAGATCTGCTTAACCCCTCCCTAGATCGGTTGAGTTTCCGAAGGCTGAAATCCTTCATTATTAACTGTTCTCGTTGCAGTTATCCTGGCCAGCCTTCCCGCATCGCTCAACCCGCCGCCTCAGAAACCTCACCCTCCGCCTGCAGGCCATGCGGAATTTCCAGCCGCTTGACCGCCAACATGGTCAGGTCATCAGTGGCGGGCCGGGGCCCGCGGAACTCATCCACCGCCTTCTCGACCGCTTCCAGCAAGCCGCGTGCGCCAAGGTTCCTGACCGACCGGAGCAACTCGCTCAAACGCCACTCGTCGTAGGTCTCGTCCTCCGGCGAAAAGGTTTCTGTTACGCCATCCGTGTACCATAGCAGGGAG
>Ga0209039_10001702_pt1 | contig 19932 bp, 18 predicted proteins | sample BogFormECP12_OM1_FD_188238 | JGI IMG/M metagenome (GOLD analysis project Ga0209039, IMG submission 188238) | Bog forest soil microbial communities from Calvert Island, British Columbia, Canada - ECP12_OM1 (SPAdes) (version 2) | ecosystem: Environmental > Aquatic > Freshwater > Wetlands > Bog ...
TGATATACGTTTGCACGAAGAGCCGATCCCAACACCCGGCCCAGACGAAACATTAGTGCGGGTAAAGGCGGTTGGCTTGTGCGGTTCGGATTTGCATTGGTTTTCTGAGGCTGGCATTGGGGATGCTCAATTATCCAAACCTCTTGTGCTTGGACACGAATTTGCTGGTGTGACGGAGGCTGGTCAGCGCGTGGCTGTAGACCCTGCGATGCCTTGTGGAAAATGTGAACCTTGCCTGGCAGGAAATCCAAATTTGTGCTTGCATATTCGTTTCGCTGGGCATGGGGCAGATGACGGTGCATTGCGTGACGCATTGGCTTGGCCGACTCGTCATCTTATTCCTTTGCCTGACACATTGAATGAAGTCGATGGTGCAATGTTAGAGCCGCTGGGTGTGGCGTTGCACGCAATCGATTTAGGCAAGATCCGGCCGGGCATGCGAGTGGGCGTATTCGGTTGCGGACCGATTGGATTGCTGGTTCTGCAATTGGCAAGGGTTGCTGGGGCAACCGATGTTTTCGTTTCAGAGCCATTGAACCATCGTCTCGAAGTTGGAAGGCGCTTTGGTGGCAAGACCTGGACAGCGAGTGTGCAAGTGGAGGTGGCCTTTGAATGCGCAGGAGAGAACGCGGCGGTGGAGGATGCGATCATGGCTGCCAAAGCAGGAGGGCGCGTCATCTTGGTCGGCATTCCAGACGATGACCACACCACTTTTTCGGCTTCTGTCGCACGTCGTAAAGGTCTAACGATCAAGCTTGCGCGGCGGATGAAGAACACCTATCCGCGCGCGATCCGCTTGGTCGAAAGCGGCCTGGTGGATGTTCGCTCGTTGGTGACGCACCGGTTTCCGTTGGAGAAAATCGCCGAGGCCTTTAGTGTTGCAAAACGACGTGAAGGATTGAAAGTGATGGTTGAACCCGAATAGGAAAATCCTGTGAGCCAAATCAGCCTCATCACGTCCCGTCCACGCAGCGCGAGCGCAATCCGTTGGGCAGATTAATTTGATCAAACGAATGTAACTAATTCTGCATCTAATTGTCTGTTACCTGGATAAATTGGGGCGCGTAGCCTCCCCGGACCAGGCGAGGCGAATTGTGCCCCCACGCGCTGCTGTCTTTTCGGATTTGGAGATTTTTGACAATCGCAACAATGCCTGACCGGTCTCTGCCTCCCTTCCTAATGACCTCTGACTTCGGCTCGTTCGCGCGTGCCACCATCGTGGAGCGTAAGCCGCAGATCATCCGACAGGTGTTGGCCGACAACACCTACCCGCCCGAAATAGCCGCCGCCCTCGAGGACTTCCGCGCTGAGATTGCCAGCCGTACGATCCAGCCGCTGGCCGAGTCTGCCCCGGATGTCCCCGACTGGAATCGTGAACTGGCACAGTATGCCGGCAAGACCTGGCTTGAGATTCCATGGTATTTTGCCGAGACCTATTTCTACCGTAGACTGTTGAATGTGGTGCGTTATTTCCAGGCCGGCGAATGGCAGGGGGTGGATCCATTCCAAAAACAAAAGCAGATACAGATGAAAGCCGATGTTCAACGCTTGGCATCCGCTTGGGAGCAGGTGTCGGCTCTGGAACCAGAGACGCGCTTCGAAGCCTTGTTGCACTCCAGCCTGTGGGGTAACCGCGCCGACTTGAGCAATTTCACCGTGAGGGTCAAAGCCCGTGGTGGGCTGGCAACGGCCACCGAGCGCCACCTGATCCTAATCAACCACACCGAGCGGGTCCGGAAACTGCTGGCAGGCGGTCTGCCGCGAGTCGACTTTATCTGCGACAATGTAGGCAGCGACCTACTCTTCGATCTGGCGCTGGCAGATTTCCTGCTCTGCCAAGGCTGGGCGCAAACAATCAATCTCCACCTAAAAAGCCAACCATTCTTTGTCTCAGACGCCTTGCCGGAAGACGCACTCCACACTGTCAATCTATTGAAGGTCGCCTCAAGTTTGGGATTACAAGACTTGGGCGCGCGCTTAAACGAAAACCTGACTGCCGAGCGATTGGTCTTCGCCACCGATCCGTTCTGGACCACCAACCGGATGTTCCGCCAGATGCCGATCCACCTGCGGCAGGAGCTGGCCTCCGCTGGACTGGTGCTGGTCAAGGGCGACGTCAACTACCGCCGCCTGTTGGATGATCGTCGCTGGCCCCACACGACCCGCATGGAAGATGTCTGCGCCTATTTCCCGGCGCCGTTCGTGGCCCTGCGCACGCTCAAGGGGGAGATCATGGTCGGGCTGAAAGTCGGTCAAACTGAGTCACTCCAAGCCGAAGACCCAAGTTGGATGATCAATGGAAAAAGGGGCGTAATCCAGTTGGTGATCCCCTAAGGGCACGGCCATGTGCGCGTGCGTGCAAGTTGGCGACGACCAGGTGATGAGCGCGGGCTGGATCGATCCCTCATTGTCCGGAAGGTGCGCTTACCTTAAAAATATACACCTTGTTGTCATTTCCCACGGAGTCGATGTTGCCTTGCTGATCCAAGGCATTGATATCTCCCATCTGTTGAAGAGAGCTCACGAACAAACCGGTTGAATCGTACACGTCAATGTCTCCATCCGTGTTATTAAGGTAGATCCGTCCATAGCCGTCGACCCACAGGTTTACCCTGTCTCCAGAACCATTGAAGCTAAACTGGCCGGCTGAGTGCCCTTGGGGTGTGTATTTCATTACCTGAGTAATCAAATACCCCGCGACGAAGATATTTCCAGACCCATCCACGGCAATCATGGCATGGATGTCGGGGGTAGCTTTAGGAATCTCCAGGGCGATCTTTCCCGAGGAGGAAAAATGGACGATTGAGCCTTGACCGGTCGTGGCATAAAGCGTACCGTCCGGACCGATCGCTATATTTTCATAGTAATGTCGACTATCTCCAATCGTTTTGACCTGCTTGCCGCTGTTGTCAAAGACATAGATCGTCCCCGCATCTAAGGCGTACACAATGCCAGCCTGACCAATCACCAGTGACTGATAATCAGCCAGCCGGGAAACCAAAATCGTCGAGAGCACATTGCCGCTGCTGTCGAAGGTTTGGACATGGCCGTCGACAGAGCCCAAAACGACGTTTCCATTGCTAGCCACACTGATGGTCTGGACTGGCGAGGAGACCGTGCCGGCAAAGTTGGACGTGTTGCTTGCAAAGACGGGGGTTGGGGTCGCAATAAATGGGCTGTTGGAGCTGCTGTTCGCGATCGTCGTCGCCGCCGATGCCGCACCTGACGGTTTTTGAAGCTGATAGGCGTCGATAGAATACACTCCGGCGGCATAGAGATCGCCCTGGGGATCGAGCGCCAGGGTCAGGTACGTGCCGGAAATATCACCCAGATGCCTTCCGGTCGAATCAAAGACCTGGATATTCTCCCCTTCGTTGTTGACATACACGCGGCCGTAGGCATCCACAGCGATGCTCGTGGGCGCCGAGGTGGACGAAGGTGTGCTGTTGGCGGAGAAGTGATTGAGCACCGTTCCACTCGGTGAGAATTCGTAGATATCGTCGTAATCGCTGCCGCCCACATAGACATCCCCCTGGCCGTCGACTGCCAAATGGGTACCATTCACCGTGTCCGAGATGGGAACGTTCAGGTCTACAGAGCCATCTTGGGCAAAGCGGACGATGCTGTCACCAGTCAGCGCATATAACCTGCCGTCCGGCCCCACCGCGGCGTTCAAAAAACCATCCCCGGCTATAGGATCCGCGATCTGGCCCATATACTTCCCGCTTTCGTCGTAGACCTCAATCCCACTGGTGAGGCCGGCAATGTAGATCTTCCCGTCGCTGCTCACAGCGCTGCCTAGGATTTCTGTCAGCCCGCCCGTCCCGGGATTCACTGTAAAGCCGGAGACGTAGGTTCCGCCGGAATTGAAAATTTGGACACGGCCATCCTTCAAATCAGCGGCGACAATGTTCCCGCTCCCATCCACGCCGACTGAGATGGGCTCATTGACCGTGCCGGGCCCGCTGCCCGTCCCCGCTCCGAAGGTCATGACTTTCTTCGCGATCGGTCTCGTGCTGAGATAGATGAAGATCCCGAGCCCTACGCAGACGAGGAGGCCGATCACGCCGCTTCCGACCAGCAGCCCCACTAGAGTCGAGCGCGGTAACGGACTGCGGCGGCCCGCCGCATTGGCTGCCACCGCCGACAGATCCATCGCGTTCCTAGATCCCGCAGCGGCGCTGTCAGAGCTGTTCAAGGGATCACTGATCACATTCGGAGCACTCCCAGTGACGCTGGAAGCATCGCCATCCGGATTCGGCAAACTGTTGATCACACCCGGCGCGCTGCCGCCCACGTTCGAAGCGGTGCCAAAGTATTTCCCGTTCGCAGCCAGCCAGTAGATGATCGCCCCGCGGAAAGCCAGCGCCAGCACCACGATCAGAATGGTCAACCCGGCATTGTCGGGCGAAAACGAAAGCAGCTGCGGCAGCGTCAGCAGGAAATCGATCACGATGACCACCATGAGGCCGATGCGCGCCCAGTTCTTCAACTGCCACAGCCCCCAAGCCAGCCCCAGCAGTATTCCCATAAAGATGAACGTGAGCAAGGCTATAATGCCGCCAAGCGCACCGCTTCCCCCATTGACCGCACTGGTCAGCCCGCTCACCCCCTGGCCTACCGCTTCCAGGGCGACCAATATGGCCAGCGCGTTCACCAGCCCGGGGCGCCGGGGTGGTTTATTTCCAGATGTGGATGGAGACGTAGACGAAGCATTCATGATGATGTTCCTTTCAAAGTCTCAGATGCCAGACTGGCCAATGATAGCTGGATGAAGCGCTGCTGAGTATGCCCCATTGGTATCCTAGTACCGGGGTGGGATGCTGCTTTTCACTTTGCAGGCAATCCAATTTTGCTCGTCTTTTCGAATCCGTCTGCCTCTGAGGACTGCGTTATCCCGTGATCTATCATCCTTCTGCTCAGGTGCCAGAGCGCTATCCTCTTTGCCCAAAACTCTTTAGAGTGCTCCTCCCATTGATCTTCACTCCCCTGCTGGCGCAGACCAGCACGGGTAGGCGTGGGGAGTAGTCACCAATATTAATATGGAAAAAATTAATGTAATATAATGAGTTTTTTGACGTGACAAAGAGATTACCAAAAAGCTCCGTAAAGCCCCCACTTTTAGATGTGGGGATATAAGGCATAGATTGAGTGATGATATTGAACGTGATAGAAATATCATTTGCGCTAGGGCTCTATCGCATAGGTTCCAATCCTTAGAAGCTCCCGGCTTTAGCCGTGGGGAGTAATCACCGCCGTGAGTCTGTTCTTCCTGCTTTGACCGTTTCAGTTCAGGATCATGAGATACCATGAAAGAATTCCTTAACGGCCCTGGGTTTCTGGGAACGCATGCCCTTTTCGTTTCCGACCTTTCCCTAATCTTGATCTTGCTTACTGCCATCCTGTTTACGATTGGATGGCAATTGGCGAGGCATAGTCATTACGAAGCTCATCGCTGGGTCCAAACTGTTGCGGCCGTCATAAATGTCGTTGTTGTTCTTGGTTTTATGATCAATTCCTATATAACCCACATCCTCCCAGGGATCCCAGCCAAGCTTCTGACAGGTGATTATGCCATCACAACGGTTCATGCATTCGTCGGGATGATCGGCCTGCTGCTGGGAATATTTGTCGTCTTGCGGGGCAACGGATTGGTGCCAAATGCTCTGCGCTTTAAAAACTACAAGTTGTTCATGCGCACTTCTTATGTGATTTATATGCTGGCAACACTGTTGGGTGTGCTCGTTTACATCCTGGCTTTTATGCTACGCATTTAAGGTGTCATGCCCGGGTGCGCAAGACTGGGCGGCACCCGCAACGGATGATGCTCCTTCCTAATGGCTAATAGTATTTCATTTTAGAAGTCTGTGAACAGTATGTCCCGAATTGCTCTGGTTTATCCCTACTTCCGAACGAGATCCGCGACCGAGCTTCTTTTTCCACCGCTGGGCGCAGCCACTTTGGCCAGCCAGTTTCACAGGCTTGGGATCGAAACAAAGATATTCGATTGCACATTTGAGACCTTTGAAAAAATTCAAATTAAACTAAGCGCCTATCATCCGGATATTGTGGGAATTTACTCGATGGTGACCTTGAGCCGGAACACCTTCCGGATCGCAGAGATGGTGCGAACCAGCCTTCCTGATAGCCTGTTGGTCGCCGGTGGGGCGTTACCTACTCTCTATCCGGAACGCTTTTGCAAAGCCTTCGATGTAGTCTTTCGAGGCGAAGTCGATTTGAGTTTCCCACGTTTTTGCCATGATCTCTTTGATCAAAAATACTCTCGATCGCAATTAAAAGAATTACCGCTTGAAAAATATGAGGGACTTTTCATACAGCGGGATGATCTGCGGGTGGAAAATCCACTTATTCACTATCCTGAAAAGGAACTTGACTCCTTCCCACTTCCATACAGGGGTGACTTCGACCATGCAGCTTATCAAAAAAACTGGACTCAGCTGAATGGCTCAAAGACTACGTCCATTATCATGACCCTCGGCTGTCCTTACAGCTGTGATTTTTGCTCACGACCGGTCTTTGGCAGTTTGTTTCGCCGCCGGAACCTCGATTTGGTATTCGACGAGGTTGAGCAAATCCGCGATCTGGGTTATGACAGCCTTTGGATTGCCGACGATAACTTCACTCTTGATTTTACCTATCTCAAGGATTTTTGCCAGCGTATGTCCGGGCAAAATATGGAATGGAGCTGCCTTTCCAGGGTTACCAGAATCGACGAGGAGATAACCCAATTGATGAAGGAATCCGGCTGCCGGAGGGTCTATTTGGGCTTGGAAACTGGTAACCAAGAGACACTCAAATTGATGAAAAAGCAGGCCACCCTCGAGGAAGGGCAGAACGCAGTTCGCCTGTTCCATAAAGCTGGCATCGAAGTGGCTGCTTTTTTCCTTGTCGGCTATCCAGGAGAGACTGTTTCAGCGATCGAGGACACTTTCCGAGTCGCGCTGGAACTCCCGCTCGATTACATCTCTTTCAACGTTCCGTTCCCGCTGCCCGGTTCGCAACTGTTCGAGCGCGTAAGTCAATTGGATAAGAACAAGGATTGGGATACAGAGAACGAAGTCACTTTTGTTTACAAATCCGAGTTTGATACGCGCTGGTTGCAACGCCGGATCAGCGAGACCATGCAGGCATTTGCGGAAAAGAAAAAGTAAATTTGTGCAGTCCTTTATGAAGAGACACCTGTTTATCTCAAGAGCCTGAAGACCGCATCGGTGGGTTTCTCGAAGAGGTCCAGAAGCACAGGCGCCAGCTTTCCCATTCTTCTCTTAAACTCAAACTGCACATGGCCTTTCATAATCCCGAACCACATTTTTAATTCTGAAAAATCCGCATCGAATATAAGCACATGGCTTCCGAAAGGGCTGTCATCTGGATGCCAGTCACGAGTGATACGGTCTTTGGTCCTTTTGTAGAGGTCCGTTCCGGGAAGTGGATAGGGCATGCTGAGGCCGAGATAATCAAGGGGTAACGAAGTCGCAAAATGTAACGTGTTGAGCACGGTGTCATCCGTATCCCCGGGATAACAAATAATGAAAAAAGCTCCCACCTGGAGGCCTGCATCGTGGGCGGCTTTTACGGCCTGACATGCCTCGTTCGTTGTGATCTTTTTGTTCATGAGCTTTAGGATTTGGTCGTTACCCGATTCGATCCCGAAGAAGATTCTCCTGCAACCGGCCTCTTTCATCTCCAGGGCTGTAGGATAATCCAGGGCGTCGACCCGGCCAAGACATTCCCAATAGAAATGCAGTCCTCTACGTCTGATCTCGCGACACACCCCGATCACCCTGTCCTTTTTCATCGTAAACACATCATCGGCGAACGAAATCCGGTCATACCCTAATGCAAGAACCGTTTCAATCTCATCGACTACATTCTGAGGTGAGCGCTCCCGGTAGGAACCGCCGAAAACCACGTTGCTGCAAAACTCACATCGGTAAGGGCAACCACGGGTACTCATCACTGTTGTGATTGAATAGCCGTATTTTTTCTTTCCGTATTGAATGTAACTTTGGTTTGGTAGCAATTCGCGTGCAGGAAAAGGGATCGGATCCAATTCCTTTGTAAACTTCCGTTCAGCTGTGAAAAAGATATCTCCAATGGCAGGCAAATCTGCCTTGGTTCGATAAACGATCCCTGCGATGTGACTTAGTTCGGCATCCTCTTCGTGGGCGCGCAGAAGCTCCTGCATGGCCTGCTCTCCTTCACCGCGCACGACCACATCGAAATATTCCAGAAAAGGTTCAGGATCACAGGTAGGCAGCGGTCCCCCGACGACCAGCATCCGGCAGTGAGCACGCAATTGTCCCGCGAACCATAAACATTCATCCAACATGGTTACCATACAATAGATACCGACCACCTCCGCCTTCACTGCCAATGCTTTTTTTAAGGCCTCTTCTCGACCCATGAATGTGCAGTCGACCAAATGCACATTGTGACCCGCCTTCTGCAGGCTCGCGGCGAGATAGCTTATTCCCAAGGGGGGAAACCGGAAAATCGACCGATCTCGGCGAGGTTTAAAAAAGGGGTAGATGAGCAATACTGAGGTCATGCGAGCTTTTCGATTCTCATCGCATACTTGATCCTTTCGACAGATGGCGAGAAGGAATATCCGAAGCCAGCCCAAGCTAGTCGAGAATCGATCAGTTCTCTCCCCCGAAAAAGCCTTGCACCTTTTACCTTACAGATCCTGAACGCGACTTGGCGGAGGCTGCTTTCGAACCAAGCTTCTTCGGCGTTTACCTCATCCCAGCATCCTATGTCCTCCCCCAGGAGGGAAATCCCGGACGTATCCAAATACCGATCGAAGTGACGGGCCCCTAATTCATTCATCACGATCACTTCGGTGATATCTGAGGGCAGACATCTTGTATCGATTTCAACAAGAATCTTTCCCGTTTGCTCCTTGATGGTGTAGAGCATCTTCACGTCGCTTGAGAATCCAGCGTCCGCATAGGTGGTCTTCCAATGGAACATCCGCCTTAACTTGCTGGAGATGGTGGTCAGCAGACCACGAAACAGGGGCAAGCGACGGATGACCGCCGCCAATAGATTCTTTACAGCATACAGCAGGGTGTTCTCCACATTTTCGTTCCCGCCTCTGGAGATTTTTTCAACCAGATTCAACTTGAATAGCATTGTTATTTTCCATATGGAACCTCTACGCTGATAGGTTAGGGTGGCGGCCCCCGGAAAGATGGTCTGCGTCCCTCTTTTGAGCACGGGTACACCCAACCCGACCGCTTCCTCTGCCAGTTCCTGCCCTTGATCCAGTAATAAGAATCCCTTCTGCAAGCGTGCGGTTGGGTAATCTATTCTATCCGGCGGTGCATCATCGATTTTCAGGGAGAGCCCCTGGAATAACGGAATGTTTATTCCCATGGATAAATTTGATCGACCTCTACACAATGGATCTCAGGTCGTGATCCTTCCTGGCAGTATCGAAACTCTCCTATAACATTGGAGAACGATCCACCACCCTGCTAAAAGCCAAACAACTACAATCATGGTACGAATGACATATCGTGCAGTGGAGAATGCCACGGCAAATTTCAGAAACATATCCATTAATCCGGACATACTGGGAAAGAAAAGTTGGGCTATCGACGTATTGAAGAAGCTGAATATCAAAGGCAAAATCCAAACTGCGGCGAGAGATAGCCAATCAAGCTCCTTTAGGGAAGCCAGGATAAGTACAAGGGGCAGGATCAAATTTATATTTGTCTCAGATAACCATGCCTGGCAAAGATAAAACACCATAATCAATGCAACACTTTTCTTTAGCAGATCCTTGAGTCCTTTTATCCCCGGCCTTAAAGCGTAGGTGGCAAAGCCCAGGGCAGGAACCCATAACCATCCCACAAACCACCATTGTCCAGGCAGCTGGTAAGACCATTTTATATACTCTAGGAATGTCATGAAGGACAAACCGCCGCCAACCGTAAAATGAAAATCCCAATGCCGAAGAATCAGGGATGAATCCCATCCAAACAGGACAAATGGAGCCACGCAAAATAGGATCATGGATAGCGTGAATACTACAAAATAGTGCAATGCGCGCGGTGAAGACATTCCTTCCAAGTAAACCAATACCACAAGGATAATCGGTAGGGCCGTGGGTTTTAATGATATGGCCAGTGCAAGCAGGATTGCTGGTGTGGTCAGTCCCCCTTCACTAATCAGAAAAAGAGATAGAAGGGAGAGCAAGGCTACCACAGTATCGAATTGCCCCCATGCGGACGATGTGCTGAGAAGGAACGGATTGAAGAGCAAGAATATCCAGGCTCTTCGTGATGTTCTTTCTTGAGCCCCTAATTTATTCAATATAGCAACCACCAAATAAGCAAGACCAATGTTGGCGGCGATGATAGGTAATTTGATGGCCAGGTTATAAAAGAGAAAACTGGGAATGATCTTATAAGAACAAAGATAGATGAGCCCCAATACCAGTGACCACGGAGGAGGATATCCAAATGTCGTGATTCCTTGAAAAGCACTGTTACGGAAAACGGCGCTAAGATCCTGAGCAATATATGGATTCTGACCCGTCCCCACCAAATAACCTGTGGCCATGAAGATGCGCGTATCATAGGCATGTCCAAAGAATAACGCGAGGACAATCTGCAAAATAATACTAGAGGCAAGAAGTACTCTGTCTGGTGTCGGGAATTTTTTATTCAAATGAACATCCTATGATTATCCTTTTGCCTTTCGAGTCTGCAGGATAGAAAACAAAAGGACGAAGCCGTAGCTTAAAGTAAATGGAACCAGGATTAATAAAACGCCCAAGTTCATTTGCTGAATGGCGGTCTCAATCGACCATAGTCCAACGATTACAAAAACCAACTCCCATATCCACAGGAGATCCAAAGGGATCTGGTACTTACTCTGCCGCCAATCCTGTTTATCCTTAAGATTGGCATACTTTGGCGTTCTGGTCCATTTCCCGGCACGATTCGTAAATAAAGCTTGGCAGACTCCACGCGTGGTGCTCAGACTTATTCCAAAACAGAGCAGGAGAAGAACACAAAGACTTGCCAGATTTTTTAATATAGGAAGATTTTGGATTTTCAGAGTGGAAAAGAGGGAAATCCACGGCGCGAGTGTGCAAAGGGCAATCAATGGAGCAAGGAATAACCAAACCAGATTTTGCAGGAAAATTATGGATGCAGCCCTCGTCGCAAAAATGATTCTATATGCTGGAATCAGCGAATATACCGGGGCGGCGTGTGAATTATTCAATCCCCATAGCGCGGCTAAACAACCTAACCCAAAGGAGATGACCATCAGAGGTTGGATCATATATCCTGTCAGATGAATAAATGCCTGCAAATGTTGTTTGAACCCAAATTTCCGATTCTGGAGAAGTCCAGGAAGGATCTTCATGGCCGTCTTCATGGTCCCGTTAGCCCAACGAGCCTGTTGCTGTTTGATGTTCGGGACCGTCGGGGGAATTTCCCCCGGACACAGGACATCTCTCAGATAAAGAATCCGATACCCCAGCATCTGCATGCGGTAGCTTAAGTCCAAATCCTCTGCCAGAGTATCTGCCTGCCACCCTCCGGCTTCCAATATGGCTTTTTTTCGTAACACTCCTCCGCTGCCGTTGAAGTTTTGGAAGATCCCAGTAGCATATCTTCCAGGCTGTTCGATTAAGAAGTGAACATCAATAGCATGGGAGATCGCCTGGGTTAGCAGGTTGTAATCCTGGTTAAGATGGCTCCAGCGGCCCTGAACGATTCCCAGACATTCGTTCTGGTCAAAATAGGGAAGGGTGCAATGAAGAAAGTCGGCCGACGGGATGAAGTCCGCATCGAAGATTGTAATGAACTCTTCTTCCGTATTTTCGAGCGCAGCCTGCAAGGCGCCAGCCTTGAATCCATTTCGACACTCTCGGCGCAGGACTTCTATTTGGAAATGTTTTTGCTTGTATTCCGCGACAACTTTATCAACTTCCAGGACCGTATCATCGTCCGAATCGTCAAGCAGCAGGATGCTCGCTTTTTCTTTTCCATATGCTTCTGCCATAACAGCACAGGCAGCTACCAGCCTTCGAATGACATATCGCTCATTGTAAATCGGCAGTTGGATTGAAACAGTAGGCCGGACATTGGAATGTTCTGGCAGAGCCGGGATCCAATAACTTCGAGCTGCGTTCATCAGAAAATATTGATTAAATCCGTAAAGAAAGAATAGCAAGGTAATAATTAGGGAAAGGGCAAAAAAAAGCAACTGAATGAACATCTCGTTTCAGCCTTTTACATCATTTATTCTCTGAAATTTCGCTTGACAGTCGCAGTGTGCGCAGGCTAAGCCCGTCCGTAGTGAGGGAAGGCGAAGCGCCGCGCAGCAATGCCGAAGCTTGGAGCATTTTGACGAACGGACGGACAAAAGCGAAGCTCAATTAGGAAAAGAATCCTCTAATGAAGGATGACTCTAATCAAAAACCAAATTCCAGCTGCCAATACAATTGAGCTGAAGACCAGAAAAAACCAGTTTGTATCCTGTTCACGCTCCAGCAATGACTCCTCTAGCTTATTCGGATTATAGAATACTGTTACAGGTTTCCCCACTGCGTACCGGTTGAAAAATTCGTCAAGCTCGTTTTTGGAGGTCATGGTGCTGGAAATGAAATAGACATTTCCATCATAAATATGTCCCCCGATCGTGTAGGTATAAAACGCACGATGCGTCCTGGCGTTTCCAGTTGAGAGGTCGTCATGATGCCTTACCACCACACCCGATATGGTAGGCCAGTTCCGGCTGGATATAACCTCACGGATGTCATATATCGCCTTTCGCAACATATAGAACCCTACCAGAATAAGAGCCAAAGGCAACCATAGACTTTTAACAAGACCCATGTAAGTTCAATCCCTTTTCAGAATACCGAGATTATCTGTAGATTTGCGAAGCATATCATTTGTGATCAGCAAAAATATTATATCCAACCTCCTTTACGTAAGTAGCCAGGACACAAGTCGCTTTAGACTTGGCTATGGAAACATTGGTCGTTGAATTGACCGCGTGATTATGTTAATCCGAAAGCCATCCTCAGCTTTTCAGTGGGTAACCCACCATTACACACTGGGCTTTATTGGCTGGGTCGTATTTGATATTTGCTTGCTTGCCAATTTCATATCTAAACATTGTTATATCTGTCGCCAAACTTTGAGTCTTTGACTGAAAATGTTCGCCCGTTGGCGCGGTCACATCAAATGTTATATCCAACACCCCTCCAGAAATATCATGGCTTTGATACCACCGAACTTTGGTGCGACTTATACTGGCAATGGATGCCGTTGCCTCTACGCCGGTTTGAATCAATTTCATGTAGTAGCCGAGCTGCGTTGCTAATTGTGGGTCAACGGGGCTTCCATCAAGTGTTGTGAATCTTTGACCAGGTTCTATTTTTCTCCACTCTTTGTTGGTAGCTACCTTTTGCAATTTATCTTGTTCTACAATGTAACTTTCATAATAGCCACAGGTTGTACAAAGGTAGCAAACATACTGACTTCCTCCGGAAAAGACTTGGTCGTCAAACTTTCCTCCAGGTTTTGTATAAACCGTGTTGGAATTACATTGCGGGCATACGCCAGTTGTCATCATAGTTGATTTTCCTTTTAGAGTATATAACCGAGATTCCACGTCGAAATAAATTTGCCGTCATTTTCGCCCAAACAGAGCGATAATGTTGGTGGAACTTCTCTAAAGTTTAGCATGGTTTTGCTACCCTGCATATATTTTCGCAAACAATTTCTCAAAATCGAATATTCTGAAACGTTTTCAACATCCCAATTAAACAGAAATAACAGTTTGGGATATTTCAGAGCGATATTTATGCCAGACATTTTTCAAACACTTCTGGATAGGGGTATTTGGCCGGGAGCTTCATGACCACATATCTTGCCGATCTGATAATTTTCCCGGCTAGAAAAACATACTTCAGGCGGAATCTCTTGATTTGCTGTCTGAACTCTGAAATGCCCAGAACATCAAATTTGAAAAGCAAAAATAGATTGTAGGAAAGCATCATCATTTGAAACACGGCCTCATTGGCCCAAAACGATTTCAGCAAAAGGTGCCCAACCGCCATATCATACTTGGCTTCCTTGATGTAATTCTCGGCATTGCCGCGCTTTTCATAAGAAATGACTACTTTTTCTGAAGGGAGTTCAGTATTGGCTACAAAGAAAAGGTACTCGTATTCTTCCCCTGCCAGCAAAGATAATTGAGCCCTTTCTTCTTCCGGCTTCAATACCCGAGAAACGACAAATCTTTGGTCTTTGTCCCATGTATTTTGTTTCGTAAAGAGCTCAGCCGTTTCCCTGCCATCCTCCCCGGTCACGAACAAAACAGAAGGATCCATTACTTGAGAAACCAGGGTTGGATATTCTTTGGCTTTGATCAAATACTTGCACCCCAGAGATTCGATCGTTTCAATAATTTCTTCATCAAAATAGCCGCTGTCCATTCGGAACAGGATCTCAAGATCATCGGTCTTGAGATCGGCAACGATCTCTTTGATCATTTCAGCTGCGCCATTGGCGGTATAGGTGTTGCCGCTTCTCACAAATCCAGTGATGTAGGCTTTTAGTTCATCGCAGAAGGCAAACTGGATGTTGTAACAAAGGTTGCCGGGCTTTTTGGGATTGTATCCTTTCGCGGCGCCTTCCTGATGACCTTCCACGTTGATCACACTACTGTCAATATCGATGGTGATGGAGGTCAGCTTGCTTTTGTAAAGCAGCCTTTTGAAGACTTTGAAATTGATCTCTCTAAACATTTGAGTTGTTTTATAACTGAAGTTACCTAAAAATCTGGATACCGTTTCCGGTTCCTTCACTGAAATATCAAACTCGGTAATCAGTGGATCCCCTTGTAGAAGTTTAAGCCGTTATTTATCGATTCCAATAAAGTGGCCGCAGAGCATAGCTTGGATATGATTCATCTTGATCCTATTTGTTGATTCACTATCAAACACCAGATCGGTGTCAATGAGTTCAAAAATACCGTTGGCTTTTGCGTTTTCAAGCAGAAGAAACAAGCCTGCATTCGAAGTCAGATTCCTGGTTGCAAAATCAATTTTATTGATCATCCTAATTAGTCCCTTTTCGTGGTTGTTTTTTCTCCTTAAAAATTTTAACATGCAAGTTATCCTTCACCCAATGGGTGAATACGAAGCTTGATACAGCAACTCTTGTGTTTTCAGGTCGAAAAGGCAGGGCGGATATTTTTGGGGGAAAAGCGGGGACGATGTACTTGTTTTCGCCATCTGAGTGGGAGAAAATATTCGACACAAGGGATCGAGCAAAAAAAGATCGTTTTCTGTGAGTATGTGACGTGGAATGCGGGTTATAGTCTCGATAAGCAGGTGGGGCAAACCGACAAGCCTGCCCCGCTCTGGATTTCAGGCGATATACTTGGTCGTTCTTCCTCTGCACAGAGAATATCTATATTCAGCGGATATTCCAGTACTCGCCATTGTTGAACAGTCATTCAGAAAATCCAATAATAATGGGGAAAGGAAAAGCAAATGCACCATCATCCGCACCACTCACCGCCTGCATCCCAGCAACAGAACAATGACTCGTTGGGACAGGATCTCTACAGGGACGCAGAGATTGTAACGATCTTTGTGTCCATAGTTGGACTGTGGAAATATATCGTGGTTCCCCTCAAGGAGAGCGTCATCGTTCCTTTGTGGAATTGGTGGCAGAAAAGCTTCAACACAAAAGAGAAAGTGATCCTGCTGGCTTTAGGCGCCCTGGCTTACTCCTTGGTTTGATCCGTTGCAATTGCGGCGTTGTGAGAGCCCGTTTTTTCACCAGTATCTTGGCGGATGTCTGAAGTTGCCAGCACAGAGCATTTGTTTTCTTTATTCAATACAAATTACTTGCAAGAACATAGCGGTCCGGCTATTCCTATTCCTGGACTGCATTGATAAGTCTTCCCCGCGGGGCAAAGATGGGGAGTGCTGGGAGGCTGGGGGGTGCTTCCAGATGACAACCCTACTATGGCAGGTATATCTGCGTGGAAATTTTGATAGATTGGGGAATCACAACCATTCACATGAAGTTCAAGGATCTTGGAAGTGTTGGCATATTGGGAAGGGAAATTTATGCTGCAATAAAGACGTTCTGGCAGGCCCGGCATAAATTTGCAATCTTGGGCTTGGAGATTCCCCCAATTCACCGAGTAGTTCCATGGCCCGCTGTCCTGGCTTATTTGCTTTTCAAGACCAGGGACGCCTCCTGGCATTTTAATGTAAAACTCCAGCGGTTGCCCAGCTTGCCAATTGAGCGTTACGAGCGTAAATTGCAGGTCGTTGAAAAGAGCACATCGATTCCCCGAAGCAACCGGAGTCAGAATGGCATGAATTGCCTGTGTAGGGGTAGGGGTAGGAATACACCGCCCGTCACTATCACCATAGATGTCGCCCCAGGAATAGGGTGGGTTTGTGCCTGAGGTGTACGGTGATTGTGAATTCTGAAAGGCGTTGTTGCCATAGGCGCAGGCTACTGCCGTAAGATATGGCGAGGACGGATCGCACCACGGATATACGGTTGCTATATCATTCAAAGGTGGCTTGGGGGGTATTGCGGAAGGAAAATACCCCTTCCCTTCCCAGTAGTCAACGCACGAAATTGCCGTAAGATAGACTGGGTCTGTATTCTGCACGGGAGTAGCTACAGCGGGCGAGGGCAAGTTACAGGCGATTATAAGAATGACAAACAAAATCGAAATAGCAAAAAGCAAGATTCTTTTCATTTGCATCATTTCCACTGACCAGAAACTCTTTTATTTTGCTATATCTGTTTAGCGAAACATTCTAACAACAGTTACATTAACTTGGATGATTACGAATCAAGATGGCTTTCGCCGAATTTAGGATGTTTTGTGTCGCCAGATACCATTGTACCAGACCTATCAAATCCTCAATCCTTGAACCGTTATTGAGAGCTAGGCATGGACCCCAGGCACACCGGGATCAAGTCTAGGGTCAATATTCATGGCTCAGTCGGTGCGGCGGTCACTGCGATGATAGATTGACCTACGTATTGGCGATAGGCCGCAACCCAGTCGGTTGCAATCGACTGTCGTGCGGTGTCTAGCGGAAGTTGACCGGAACAAACCATTTCGTGAAGCCTGTTTTCAAGTTTGTCTTTTGTTGATGCATTATAGTGCGCAGTATATCTGGGTTCAGGCCAGAGGTTCTTCGGGTCTGTTGGACTACCGCCGACTTCAAGCGGTATCAGATGATCTTCTTCATAATCAGCAAGATTAGTGTCGGTGTAACCGTACTGTCTGATTTGCTGGATTTTGAGGTCCTCGGTATAGGAAACGGGAGGCCTAATTCTGGAGGTATATCCGCTGACGCAGATGGTTGAATGAATATTATCCTGTGTCACGTTTGGGTTATCAGCTCCAGGTTGCCATAGAGGGTTGGGTAAATAGGCTGCATCGCCTGAGGCGACCCCAGGCACAACCGGAGTGTCAGTTGAACTGGATGGAATTTCGGTTAATGCGGGAGGTGGTGTTACGGATGGTATTGGTGGGCTATTTTGTACCAGCGTTCCAGTAGGGACATTAGCTGCTTGCGTCTGATTTTGTGCCGCTAAAGCAGTGCTAACAATTGCAGTTTGCAATTCGTTTGGATCAAGTATTGGGGCGATGCTACTTGTTCCACAAGCAACGGTGACAATCAAAGCGCAAGTCAAAGCGTAGAGGATCTTGTTCATTTCTTAATTTCCGAAGGTTGTAATTTCATCTGATGAATTTCCTTGGGCGGATTTTTCTGGCCATCCACTATAGCTTTTTGCCTGGTCACTCTCACGGGTTTTCCGACGCAGCGAATCTGTTATTCAAGGAAACTGATTGGAAAAAAGTATCCAGAACCGATCAGCTAAATGAAGGATCGAGCGGTATCGAGATCAATCTCACGGAGTTATCACAGGTTTGATCTCCTGCCATGTTCCGCCCCCGTCAACCGTCCTGACCAGCGCAATTTTCCCGGCATTGGTGGCAACAGCCCAGCCGGTGTTGAGATCTACAAAACTAAATTGTCCATCCCAATTCACTTGCTTCCCACTCGACCAAGTTTTTCCGCCGTCGTCCGTGCGGTAGATCCAGCGGCTCAATACCAATCCGCTTTGGACATTGGTGAAAAACAATCCCCCGTCTGGCGGGGATGCTACGGCGAAGGCGGAAGGCAACGAAACTGATTGCCAAGTTTGGCCGCCGTCGCCTGTTGAGTACAGGTAGTTATGCTCCACTTTATAGGTTGCATTATCCAAGCATTTCATGATGAAGAAGGCAGACTGAGTAGAGAGGGCGACCGGAGAGTACATCCCACAAGAATTGTTATCAAACCAACCGGTTGTACCGGTTGGCGCCGGCAGGTCAATCCGTGTCCAATTCACTCCGCCATCCTGGGACAGGAAAGTGTGCGGGATGGAATCAACCCCCTGTGCGTCGCGCGTCAACCAGCCAGTGTGCTCATCTACAAAAATCATTCCTGTCTTTGTAAAGGACTGGATGTCATTCCCCGAACTGGGATCCAGAATGTCCGTCCAGGTCACACCGCCATTGTCAGTAGAATAGAGGGCCACGTAGGCATGCATCATCCCTCCCCCAAGCAGCACCAGCAGCCAGCCATGTTGGCTATCGGAAAAATCCAGGTACCAAGGGCTAAACGACTCAGCGGAGACACCTGTTGAATTGACTAATCCATAGGTCCACGAAGCACCGCCATCATGTGTGAACCACACTAGGATATAAGGCGGTACGGTGGACGAGTCGACTGGACCGTAAACAACCCAGCCATTGAAAGCATCTTCGAAGAACCCTAGGGCGGCAATAGCATCCCCGGCTGCGGGAGCTGGCTGTGGTGGCGTGACATCGTGCCAAGTCTGACCCCCGGTCTGCGTGCGAAAGACATGATCCGCAGTCTGTGCAGGTCCGCCAATTCCCCAACCTTGATTTGCATCGACCATGTGAATATACGTAATATCAAATGTCTGGCCCCCGGCCAAGTGTGGAATCGCTGGCCCGAGAATGGGCGTGGATGGCACAGGGATCTGAGTTGCTGGAACGGCCGTTGCCTCCAGCGCCGTGCTAACAGCTAGGAATGCGGTTGTCGGTTGCATAGAAGATATCCCCAACAGTTGGCCTCCGGGGGACGCAAGCGGAGTGGAAACATTCCCAAGAAGATTGCACCCTAGGATCATGGTCACTAACAGCCCGAACAACACAATCTGACGAAATCTACTTGCTTTCATAACTCGCCTCCTAGCTTCGGTACTGATACGAAAGGCGCAACGCAGCACTTAACAATAAAACCAGTTCATCGAAGAGTACTCTTGTGTATCAGCCTGTGTTCTGCATGCTATTCCCATTCTACATCTTCTTCGTCTTTCAGATTGCGAGTCGAATGCGTGGTTTGAATGTTCTTTCCTGAGTTATAGCTCATCGATCCTCTTATTGTGAGGATCGATGAGGCTTTCTAAGTTTTGTACAATGATTTCTGTAATTTGCAATGAAAGGTAGGTCAAGTGTTATCCTTGCGGTTGCGACACCAAAAAGGAGAAGCACATGACCGACATCTACATATTTATAACTAGGTCGGTCATCATAGGGAATTCTATTCACCATATAAACAAGCGTTGCGTTCACTTCATTACTCCTTTTATTTACCTTATCTTATATTGAGCAATTGATCAAGCGTATTCAGGCACACTTCCAGTCAAACTTCACACCGGAAATAGTTACTTGGATTAATAAAGTTGTATTCTAATAGGCCGCCCAGATATTCATGGCGCGGGACTTCGGCAGACTACTGATGTTTCTCTCCATCCTGGCATCTCTGAAAGATGGTAATGAGAAAAACATGTTTGTTTGAACTCACAATTT